>Ga0209611_10003899_pt1 | contig 25649 bp, 24 predicted proteins | sample S1TSphgellanicum_3_FD_187693 | JGI IMG/M metagenome (GOLD analysis project Ga0209611, IMG submission 187693) | Host-associated microbial communities from peat moss isolated from Minnesota, USA - S1T2_Fc - Sphagnum magellanicum MG (SPAdes) (version 2) | ecosystem: Host-associated > Plants > Peat...
TCCAACAAAACTCTGGCGAAAATGTCCGACCCAAAATCCCAATGTAGGTATCAGCATCGACGACGGCAGTTGCTGCGCGGAAACGGACGTGAATGGTTCTTGGAGAGAGGCTGCAGGTTCTGCAGCAGAACGTCACGTCACGGACGGGAAGACGTAGTGAATTTATATATAAGATGTGTTGTGAATGTGCTGATAGTGATGGTTATAAGCACCAACATAAGAACACACAATAATTGTCAAGCATGTTAGTTTCACTATTCAATTAGATCCTAGTTAGTTAGGGATAAACTAGGTTAATTAAACTAATTAGTTAATTTCGAACCAGTTCAAGTGTGAATGAAGTTTGAGATATTTTTCATGGATATAATCCCATCTTGTGTGACCTTAAATCACTTTTGGTGATTTGATGTTTTAAAACATAATTTTTATTTTGTAGTTTTATTTATTATGCAAATATTTTGATTTTTTATGTTTTGGTCTTGGATTCTTATGTTGTTACAAGTGTGTCAATTTTTGGTTTGGATATGGTGTACCATTCAAAGTATTTTTATGTTATGTGTTGTGAATGTGATGACAATGATGGTTATAAGCGTCGACATAAGAACGCACAACAACTTTCATGAGTTCAATTGGTCACTTGTGATTTCCTCATTTGTCACAAACACCCATACCCCCACATTGAACAATCTTATTCCTATAGAAACAAAAAAGAACACACCCCTTATACAAGAATTTCAAATGTCTTAAAAAAATTAGAATACTTGTTTCTCATAACAAAAGTGATGTTTTTCACACATAGGACTTTTCCAAACAACTTTTAATAGAATTTGATTAAGTTTGACAAAGACAATACTATGCTATTCATCTAAATTCCATGTATCACCCAAGCTTTATAGGAACAAAATACCACTTCAGAGTTCCAAGTAACAAGGGTATTCATTCCCTAAGCCATGAGACTATTACTCACAATCAAACAACATAAACACCCACACACAACACAATTGAATTGCCTTTGTGACCACTTTTGAAATCCCTACAACTCATCATCATGTCCTTGATCATCAACCTTTAGCTTTACATCTAAACATGTGTTTCTTCAATTGAAATTCATGGTGTAACGAAAAATTACATAACCTCAACAAGGAATTGGGTTTTCCATAGAGGGGCATTCCTCCCCCATCCATAAAACCTAAGATCCTAACTAAAATCTCACCACCATACAACAATTTGCAAACATTTAACAACAAGAAATTTTGATAACATTCAACTCCGGTGTAACCATCTTTGAATTGGCAACTCTTATTCCATTTGGAACACCTCCTCCTTAATAATGGACGTGAGTCCACCAAAAAACCAACGCAAAAGAAATAACACCACCCAAATTGAAGAACACCCAACAAATTGAGCATCACCGAAAATAAAATTGCCACTCTCCATAACCTACAAGAAACAAAACAAAGAAAAAACAAGCACCCACATCCCGCATCATCCTTTCCCATCTCATCAACCATTAAAAGTTTTGTAGTGTTTTCCTTTTGGCAGTTGATGGTACTGTTCCAGCAAGAACGTGGAAAGCCGCGTAGTCGGAGGAGAGCGAAGAAGGAAGCCCTAGAGCCAGGACGCGGCCGAGGAGTTGACGCCCGACTAAAGATAAAGCGCTGGTGCCAAAGCATTGGACGAAGAAACTTGGGCCACGTGCAACAAGCAGCCCGGACTCCCGCGTCTTTCTTTTGCTGCGACGACGCCTGTTCCCAGGTCTCGCCCTGATGCTGCTGCTGCTCCCTGCCTCCCTCCCTCCATCCCTGCTTGCGTATCATTCTTCATATGTACCTACCATCAGGGATGCCGCTGCCGGTAAATGTTCTTCACCCATTTTCTTCATCGACAAACTATTGACCTATTTCTCAGTCCATAGGACCTGTCTTTTAAAAGAATTCTCCCGCTTTTTTCAACGCCAACTTCATGCTTTTGCGCTTTGACTATTTCCCAGCTTCTTCTTCTTCTTCTTCTTGTTTTGCGGTTTATTGAAAAGAGTCTTGTTGGCTGTGTTGTTTTTGGCGATGATGATGCCGCGTTTCTTCTTCTTCTGACGTAATGTACCCCCCTTTGTGTGATACTGCCGCTTTTGTTATTATTATCATTATTTACTTCCGCCTTTTTCCTATTATCGACTTTTTCTTTCTCTTCGTTGCTTTTTGGTATTCCTCATTCTACTACTGCTGTTCTTCTTCACGTCTGGGGTTATCTCGCTTCCGGAGCCGATGATATTGTTTGTTGCATTCCGCTTTTACCATGTGTATTCTTCTTCTTGTCCTCCGCCTCCTCCTCCATCTGCTCTTGTCCATTCGTTTTTCCCCTGTCTGCGTTCTTCTATAGCACAATTGGCTTGCGTTATGCCTGTGTACGCCCTCTGTAATCTGCCTTTTATATATCTTTGATTCATATCATCTGATTTGCTTATTCATCATCCGGATCAGCGGCCGTTACTAGGAAGTGGTGAAAATTGAGGTCAATCCGTGAAGCTGCTCTCCACCGCTGCGACTGACTGATGGAATCCTCCTCCTTGGTTTCAAAAGCGAAATCAGGTATAAGATTCGCTCCCCCCGCCTTCCGCTTTCCTATGGTCTGGCTCGTATGTATTGCCCAATTGTCGAGCCAGAAACTGTTGCAGACGATACAAGAGCCTGAATTGCCACCTCTTTCAGGCCAAATTTCCAAATGCTGTAAACCCTAGTCATTAAGATTGCCCTCAAATCCTTGAATGCAATTCAGGGTTCACCTAAATTCTGGTCACCACTATTCAAATCTTCTTACCATACAGAAGGGTTTAGGGCATCATGACATATGAACAAATTTACAATTGTGGGGTTCAGGGTCACCTACTGACACTGAACACTGCAGCCCAAGAAGTACTTCTGGTTTACTTCACTCAGATTCCAGTAGATGCTATTGGCAGGGCATTGATAGAGCTATTGTCCTGCTATCTGGGTTTCTGCAGCTTTCTGCTCTTTCAGAGACAAGATATGTTGAACATTGATGACATACAAGTGAAAAGAGTTTCCAAAGATATTGCTATGTGCAGTAATTAGGGTTAGGGATCAGAGGTGCTTCAACAGGAGCAACAGTACACAGAGAGACCTTTGCTTCATAACTCTAATGACTAGTATTCTAATGATCTGAAGTATGAGTGACAACCACCTATGTCCAGTCCATTGAGGCAGATAGAATCTGCACATTTGGTTGTACTTTGCAGTGTATGATTGCAGGCACAGGAACTTCCAATCTTGTTTGTAAGCAGCATATGTAGAGCCCCTTAACTTCTTCAGTACTTTCCTAAGCACAGGATCCAATTCTGGAGTAAAAGTTGGAGCAAGAGGCATACTCGTATTCAAATCTTGCTATGCTTCTTGACTTTCTCCCTGGATTGGATGCAGGGAAGTGTACCCTCTTGGTTCTTTGTCATGCAACCTTGGATATGTCTTGCTAGTGAATAATTTCTTGTCTTTGTGATCAGCATTGCAGAATGCTGCTGCAAAAGCTGAGCGAGTGCTTACAGAAATAAAAGCAGACATCAAGGTGGACTTTGGGAGGGCCTCCACCCCAGACAATGGAACTCGACATAGTGGGAAATTCCATCCAAGTGAGCTACTATGCATGATGCTTGATTCAATAATGACTGGTTGTTCTGAAATTCATTGCTATCAAATCTGTCATCATTTGCTGTCATGAAAGATTTTTGTTTGTGTCAGACAGTGTAAGGCTTTCAGTGGAGATGCCTATGTTGTATCGTAGCCTAGGGCAATGGCAGACAGCTATTGCAGTGCATTTTCCCAATTTCTAATGGGAGGGAATGATTCAAATGTCTTTCTTGTGGCCTAACAGAATGTCCAAATTTGATTGCAGATGGCAATGGCAAAATGGAGTTGCCTTGGACTCCAAAAGATGAATCTGAGAAATGTCATGAGGCAGAGTTTAAGACCCGGATTCTTGAACTATCTAAGGTAAGGGTCAAGCTATTGGGTGCATGGTTGTGAGTGTCTGGTCAGTGACAGAGCACCTTTCTCCAGGCATGTCAGAATAATCACTTTGAACTTTATGTCAACTAAGTCTTTCCATCTCTGTTGTGGTTTCCAGAGGCCAGAGGATTTCTTAGGGAAGGTATATGATGAGCATCAGTACATTGACATGCGCACTGCCATGTCCTCTGTTGGCCATATTCTGGAGGTATGGATATCTATGCTTTACAACTGAAATTAAGCTGTCACTGTTACATATGCTATGCTTTTTTGGTTTTCTTTTTTCTTTGTTTCAGCTGAAGTTTTGTTAATATCTTAAATTTCTCAACATGTTCTTAGTGGTGTGATGACCTTGGGGCTCTGCATCATTCCTGAACTGATAATTGAAAAGAGCTCAGAAAATGTGGTTGTGGGCTGTGGGTGGGTGGCCAGACATGAAAGTCTTTTAAAACTGTTGGCTAGAGTGCTTGAAGCTTATATGTAGTGTGTGCAGAAACTTCATGCAGAACATGGCTGTCTCTGGTGAAGATTTGTGTCATCTCAATAATTTTTGGAGACCTGAGTGGAGAGAATAATAGCTTGACTTTGTTGTGGAACTTCTCAGCACCTTTCTCCTGTTCATTTGCAGTTTGATGAAGGCTTGAGAGACCTCTGGTTCCAGTATGTTCCAAAGAAAATGAAGGAGCAAGAGTTCTGGCATCGGTATTACATGGCTGTGAAGTCCATACGGCAGGAGGTCATTGATGGAGAGTGTGAAAACACTGTTGCTAAGAGCTGGTCAAATCTTGAACGAAGACTGGTGTTTGGGGGCATTGGAGCTGAGGTATGCACCCTGATACTATGACCATGGTTTACTGGACATATTGATCTTTGACTCCAGGCTAAACATAGACTACAGCTTTCTGTCATGAGGAGACCTGGGATTGCATGTGTGTACAGAGATCCATTTTTATGTTGGACTAGTTCTGTCTTTTGTTTTCCCCCATTAGGTGTTATTGCTTCACTCTTATTTTTCTGTATCGCTCTTTGCATTTTGTTGGAAACATTCTTGATCTCAGTTCTGGTTTGTGGGTTACTTCAATCCATTTGTTTGGGGTATCTAGACACACAACTGAGAGCTGGTGAAGCAAATGGAGAGTAATGGCAGCTAGTAACTACCATTTATGATGAAGGTGACGATCTGATACTTTTCAAGTGATCAGAAGTGTATGACTGCAATCAATCTTGTTGTGTTTGTTTTGGTTTGGCCTGAACTCACATAGCCTGTAACTTCAAACATTTGCAGAGTTTTCTCTGGAATCTCATATAAATGTTTCCCAGTTGCTAAAGTGGATGTCCTACATCTAAGTAGTCACTGGTATTGTGCATAAAGGATATGGTCAGGATGCAGGAGGCCTGAACCACTGACCTCTACATAGGCCTCTCCACACCTAGGCCGAAATGCTTGCTTAGGAGCAAACTAGAATGAATTCAAGCTCACCCTTACAAGCTTGTTGCAGCTTGAGTGAGGATATTATTGACTTTCTTAGTTAGTTCTGTCTCTTGAGTACCAGCCAACATCGTGACTGAGTCTGCCACTGCTTCCAGAACTGCAGCAAAAACTCACAGTGCAAATTTTTGTATTATTGTTTGGTCTAAATTTGAGGAGATTGTCATATGATCTTTTACACACCCTGTTAGGGCCTGATGAAGGCAGTCAGCACTAGTGGCAGCTCGTAACTGCCATGCATGATGCCAGGGATGCTCTGAGAATTGTGTATTACAGTAAGCAGGTTATGACTGGACTCATACTTGTCATTTTTGTTTTGGTTTGGTTGGAACTGACATAATGGTTACCTTTAAAATGTCATTGCGGAGATTCCTCTGCAATCTCATATATATCTTCTTGTGATTTGTAATGGTATTTTAGGAGGTGTGATGTGAATGGAATGAGGAGATGTAACTTTTTCAGATAAAAATGCACATAATGAAAATGGGACCACGTGGACACCTGTTTCAACCTCTGATAGGTTGTGGCTTTTCCAGAGTCTGAGGAAGGATCCCCTAGAGGAGGAGGCATATAAGGAAGCATTTTCTGTTGTTGCCATTCCCCCATCAACGATTGTGCGGCGCCTTGCCGCTGCTATAGAGTAAGCCCACTGTTTTTTGTTGCAGGTGATGGCTTGTCCAACCTCACAACTATGTCAGTCCTCTGATTTTTGCAAATGTCTGCCTACCTAAGCATTGCATACCTTTTGTAATCTCAGAATCACTCCTGGTTTCACCCAGAAACTTAGGTCTAAAATTGATGCTGTGGATCCAATACCTTACATCCTATTTCCCAACCTGAACCATAGACCATGGCTGAATTTCTAATGCAGGGTGGGCAGATCAGTGAGAAGTATGCAAGAGCTGGCAATGCAAGGTGGACGAATGCTGGACAGAGACAACACTTCCAACAGTGGGGATTGGTCTGGCTTAGTTTCTGGCTTTGTGACCATGAAAAAGCTGAGCACCAGGGACAAGGACAGCAAACTCAGGAGTTCAAAAGGCAATGGTTTTGGCACTACATTATTATGGTCCCTCTTTGATGCAGGTACCTTGATTTGATGCTGTACTGCACTTTCTGATCACAAAATGGAGTTAGAACTAGTACCTTCTCATGTAGTTGCTTTCTATGGTGACAAAACCCAAAGGTTTGATAGGCAGGAAATTTGGTCATGTTCAGATGTTTCTTTTTTGTCTCATAATTCTTGACATCCAGTTGGATTCTCTGCAGATACACAACATGAAGAGAGAGAAGAAAACAAACTCTCTCCTTTGGGAGGTCCAAAACTCCCAGAAGAAGTTCATGGGGCTCCACCTGACAGCTTTGTTGCCCAGCTGGCTGAGATTATGGCAGGAATCAAAACTGAGCAGTTGATGGCTGAGTTTTGGCTAGAAGTGATCAAAGAAGTATGTGCATTTCTTTGAAAGGAGGTCTGATGAGTTACTCTAGCTTCAGCTTGGTGTACATATATCCAAATGTTATCAGCTATGTCTTTATCTCCACAGGATGATCCAAGTAGAAACTGTGGACCCTCTATCATTGTTTTGATTGATTTGTGGATTTGATCTACATTGAATGCAGCTCTGGCGTCGTTGGTTGGAAGGGCAACCAATTTCTCGAATGCCAGTTGATGCAAACCCTGAACTCTGCTACTGTCTGTTGCACCAACAATTGCAACTTATAAACTGCTGCATTGCTAGGCGCAAGCGAAGGATTGCAGATCTAGCTGCTTTAGACGCCCTGAGTGAATATGGATCTCATGGACAAGGAGTTGGATCTCAAACATGTGACAATGGGTTGTCTTCCCTTGCTTTGCTTACTGGTGCTCATCCAACCATGTTGTTTGCAAAGACAAAATCTGGAGAACTGAAGCTTAGGCTTGGGGCAGATTTCCCAGCAGCAGACCTAAAAATGTTGGAGACTGGGGAACCTGTATATTCACCTATTACACAGGTAGGGAGTTCTGCTCCTTTGTTAAAGTGCCTGAGGTGGTCTTTGAGTCTATTCTGGTTTGACTTATGTTCTGTCCTTTGAGCAGAGATTTTGAAGTCCCAGTGTTCTATTTTAGTACCGCTTGAGTGCTAGTGGATGTCATGACTGAATCTTCCTATTGCTTCTGGAATGGCATGGCTAACTGCTATTACAGTTTGTGGTGATTGATAGTTTGTGAGTGACACTCACAAGGTTATGCCTGCACTCATTCTTGTCGTGTTTGTTTTGGTTGAGCCTGAAACTGACACTGCTACCTTCCAAGTATGTTACTGGAGTTTTCTCTACAAATCTCATGGATATATTCTGTTGCTCTTTTAGTGTCTCATTTTGAGATGCTATCTTTTCCTGCAAGTTTTCTGCCCTTTCAACAAACATTTGAATTTGTACATTTCCCTTCTATACAATCATCTAATTATTTGCCTGGTTCAATACATCTTCCTTGTTTGAACAGTCATAAGCCGCTTTCCACCATGGACTTTATAAACATCTTGCTGAAATATAGGATAGTACCCTATTTTACACCCTGGATCACCTAACAGACCACTCTGTACAACAGAGACTTTGGGTGCACATTTTGGGTTCCATATCCATTTTTTGTTCTGTGCTACCATTGTTATCGTAGTCCTGGTTTGTGCCTCTAAATTTGCACCATAAATACTGAGCTCTCAGTGATCACTGTTGTGTGCCTTTGTAACCATGATTCTAATTCATTAACCATGGTCTGGTTCTTTTCCTTCTCCAATCTGTTATCTAACTAGTGACAAGTTTGTTTTCAGATGTCAATTTAATTGTTGCCTGATTTTACAGGAAAACCCTGTGATGACAGAGGATGCCATACGAGAAACAGAGGAACTTATTCTTCGCACTAGAAGGTAGGTTAGCAAGTTTCCGGGGCAACATAATAACTGTGGAAAAGAGTTGCCATGTCTATTGACATGTGAAGTTTGTATGAAACCAGTGTGTTACCATAGAATGTATCTGACTTGTTCTTCTTGTTGTGGTTTTTCTGGCTGTAGTGTGGGTGCAGGCTGTTCACAGCTCCTCTCTGATATGCAAGCTTTTAAGGTCCTTACAGACAAACTTGCTTAACAGCTCCAAATTTTTTCCATATTTGTCCACTCATAAGAGGTTCTGGAATTATATGCAATCGAAGGATCTGAACAGCATGGGAACAACCTTTCATCACTGAATCTTATATTGTGTGAAAGCTTGGACATGACTACTATTTGTATTGACCAAGTTTAAAGTTTATTTTTCAGCTTTCGATATTTGATTACCTTCTCATAGTTTCTCTTTGGCTGCAAATCAGGCTGCAAATCCAGGCTGTATTTTGGAAGATTTTGTTCGTTGGTATTCTCCCTTGGATTGGAGGGAGGAGCCAGGGTCAGGTGAAATGATTCCTGAATGTCAGGAAGAAGGTGGAGAAGACATGGCAATCCGAGGCTATCTTAGTGTGCGGATGCAATGTGAAGGTACTTGTTTTTCCCCATATTCTTAGATTTGTTTGTTGGCTTTTTGTGAGTCAGAAATGCTGGGGTTGTATAGCTTCTGGGGGGCACCTTGAGCATGGCCTTTTTACAGTTCAGATTATACTTTGTTGGTTGTGTTATCATGAACAGGGAACTTGTGGCAAGAACTATGGGCTTCCGCAAAACCAGTGCCAGCAGTCAAACAGGCACCCTTGTTTGATGAAGAGCTTGCTGGGTGAGTTGCATGTGTGCCCAACCTGTCTGCTTGCAAAAATGGTTAGGACTTCCTTTCTAGGTTGGAGTGGAAGGACCATGATGGCATCAACTTTAAAAGCTTTTAAAGTTGTGAAGTGCTAATCAGATGTCATGTTCTGTTGGGATTGGTGGAGCAGTGAAAGCACTCTTCTTGCTCTGGAGAGTCTGGCTCCTTCTGATCTCTTTGAGCAACTCTTTACCGCAGCAGTGAGTTTTCTTCTTTCCTGAGACTTCCATATTCCTTGATATTCTTCAAAAGATATCCAGATCCTCAATTATGTGCATGTTTGGTTGCCATCTGTAAGAAGCATTTGTGAAGATTGGTTGTTTGAACTGATTGAACAATGAATTTAATTGAGTCTTTTGCTCTGGACAAATCAGTAACTGTGTTGTGTCTTTCTATTTGCAGCTAAGTGCAGGATTTGCAATTGCAGAAGCTGCCCCTGCTGCCAAGAGGGATAATGTTGCTCAGTGTTTGAGAGAGTGCACTGATTATATTGTGACTACCTGTACTCGCGGGATGAGTACATCTAAGCTCGAGCACCTTTGTGAGGTATATAAGCTCCTTGAGTTTCCCATGCCATGAGACATGCAGCTTGGTGAACTGTTGTATTTATGCCTAGGTTCAATGTTGAAAGTGATGATTTTCCATCAGAAGAATGCCAGCTGCTCTCTGCTCTATGTTTTCTTAAGAGCAGCCTTTGGGCATGTACAGATTGAAGATATGACAAAAACATTTGCAGGTCTATGAGGTAATGGAGACAGCATTCAATGCTCCCCTGCCAGACGAGCCTGTAGAACCTGAAGTATTCTACACTGAAGTCAGCAGTCCCTTTGAGGAAAAGATGAAGGGTTCTCCTGAGCCCATCAAGTTAACTGAATTTGATAGTCTCTTATCTAGAAAGTCTTATGACAATCAACAAGCCACCCAGTTCCTGAAAGGCGAGAATCTTGGAAACATTATCTCACGCATCTTCGAAGTTAAAACTTCCTTGTTTGAAAAGAAGCAGGCGAGATCTTTCACAGGTAATGGGGCAAGGCAGCCATCACCAACAGTATCTGGTGAATGGACATTTGTTTAGGCAAGGTTTTTTTGTTCAGTCACTTTGTGGCGACATGAATGGAGGAGGCCCAGTGATGAAAAGTGTGAGCTTGGAAGTGTCTTACTGGAGGGAAATAATCGTGGTGCCCAGGCCTTGCAAGGTTTTCAATTTTGAGACTGACATTGTAAATGCAACAAGGAACAAATGTCAAAGAGTGCTATGTGTCAGGCTTGATGGCAGTAGCTGGTTTCTAGAGGTATATACGGTTTAGGATTAGCATTTATAATGACCAATTGGTACCTCGGAACTGGGAATGAGGTACAAAATTCTGAGGTTATCCACCTCCTCTGAATTTTCATATTCCAGATGTTGACATTCTGTAAATTCTATTGAGATGTAGGTATGTTCAACAGTAGAGGTGTGCTAGAGCACAAATCTGCCATGGACACTCCACATCCTAAGAATAATGGGTGAGAGAAAATCCTGGGTGTCTGGAACTGCTTAATTCTGCAGATTTCAGTGTCGGGTTTGTGATACAATTTAATTTACAGTCATGATTTCCAACAGAGAAATATGAGAATTGACTACGCAGTTATGACATATGAATGTAAGGGAAGGATATGGTTTTTTGCTCCTTGAAGGAAAACGAGGGTTGCTGGCCAGTTGGTTAGCAAAGTGAAGGGTGAATTGGATGCTTAGAAATTTTATTTTTGAAATGACAAATGAAAATCAATGTGAAGCTGCCTTTGGGTCATGTTGAGAGTATGAATCCCTTAGGAAAAAACATGCAGGAAGATCATTAGTCAACTATCTTTTTGTAACAACATGGGAACATGAAATCGAAACATGGAAACATTGTCTGTAAGACATAATCTTCTAGTTAGGAAGCTTATACAGCACCATCTTCTACCCTGGAAGATTACAAAACATAATCTTATTGTCTGGAATATTATGAGTGTCATCCAAGTGACATGCATCAGGTTGACAAGCATGTACCTTGTTAACTTGGGTACCTTGTCAATGGATATATTGCAGTGTCACCCAATGTACCTTGTTACCAAGCATTTCTATTTTCAATTGTTTGATTTAGCAAAAGTGGCAACTATTTTTGCTGAAGAAACACACTATGCAGCAAATTTCAATGGCTTGATGGGGAGGACATCTTAATAAGGTTTAGGGTATACCCTACCAGCTTTCAAATTGGCCTCCAAAAATCTGTATTGATAAGGAGAAAAGGAAAGGGCACTCCGATCCAGCATTCCAACTTCTTTTGGCTATGAAAACATGAATTTTGTGTGTGTCTATTGTTAGTTGTTGTGATACTTTTTGCAATGGAGGATTTGGGTGCCATTGTTTTTTTGTTCTATGTTTCCAACTTATTTGCTTTGTATTTTTTAACAAAGCTAAATTTTCAATGTCCTTGTTTTCTTCTTTAGAAAATTGCTCCTAGATCCTTTTTTATTCTTTAAGTTGCTTGCTACTTGCATCTTTTGTTGGTCACTTCCATAGTGGAGCCTTTGGAAGTTGCAATGAGTGAAACTAGACTCAAAAGAAGAAGAGCAAGAAGAGCCCATGAACTTTTTCCTCTTCAATGTTGATACCCAAATGACATGACTTTGGGTCTCTAGCATTTGGGATATTGCAAAACTTCTTGAGCTTTCTTTCCTCTTCATTTAGTTTATAAGCTTTTTCCAACAATTCAATTGTTCTCTTAAACTATATTCGTTGTCTGAATCTAATAGATTCTAACACCTTGAAGGTTTCATATTCTCCTCTTCTTTAAATACATACTTATTTACACAAGTAATCACAAGCTAATGAAATTAGTGGGAAGTCACTACTACTTGTGATTAAGGTGTCAATTTAACACTTGTGAGTGACTCTCATATGTTTGTGATTACACTCATTCTTGTTGTATTAGTTTTGGTTTTGTTCGAATTGTCACAAATGTTATCTTCAATGTGTTATTTTAACGTGTTCTTTGTAATATCATAGATATACATATTCTTAGAGAAAAATCAATATAATCGAGGTGTTCTAGAACTATATAGCCCATAACAAATGTGAAACTTACAAAAAGGTAGTAAAAGGTCAAGGAATATTGTAAACATTTTGATGACTTGACATTGTGATTTTCTTAACTTCTTTTTTTAATTTTTTATCATATTTGATGATTTTTAAGGGGCTCAAGGTCCTTTGTGTTTGGTCCAAACCTAATTCAAGTTGTTGACAAGATAAGGTGGTCATATCCCATTTCAAATTGTCTACAATTGTTTTGCAAGTAGACACAACTGCATTTATGAATGATTTAAGTGTCCAACAAAGTATTATTTTGATTTGCAAGGTCTTGAAACATCATTGTAATTGCAACAAAAGTATTTTAAAATACTAGTTTTAATAAAAATTTGTCCATGAAATTTTACACATAAAAAAAGGGTAACCATAAGGAATAATCTTTTTCATCAAAGTTTTCAAAAATTTGTAGAGTTCAAATCATATGATTATAAAATTTTAATTAATAAGTTATGCCATGATAATGGAATAAAATTTTCAATATCTTCATTTGATAAACTACCATATCAAGGGGAATTTATTGACCATAATGGTCATGAACTAAACCACATAATTGAAAAAATAAAATAAAATAAATAAATTAGTAACATGTCTAAACAAAATATCATTGTTTTTTTAATCAATTTTCATAAATTATTCGTTATGTGTTCATAATGATGTGCACATGTGCTATGATCATTTTTAATCAATTCTTTCACATTACATGTTTGGTCAAATACTATAAATCCATTTTTGTCCATATCTTTTTGATGTAGTTATTTAAATGTTTTTCTATATGTTGTCCAATCAATTATTAATACCTATATAATGAATGTCATAAAAAAATGTTGGAGGTTTGAATTGTCTTACTATAGTGAAAATATCCTTATGGCAACTATTTAAATAGTTTGGAGTAAAGAACTTTTCATTGTTAGTTTCTTCTCACATCTTTCTTGACTTTGTTTTTTCATTATCTTCCTCGTTAATTATTTCCACTACAAATAATGAATCAATATTGTAAAACAAGTTCTATTGACTCTAGCTTTGTTTTCTTAACAATGGCAAATGTTGTTTTCAGGACATTCCAAATTCTTACGAAAAATGGGGTACTTAATAGTTTTTCTAACGATCTTCACTTGTATGTGTGCCTACAATCATGGACATATGATAGTGACTTGCGTTCCTTTTGATGTCATGATTCAACAATGACTCAGTTGTTTGACCCATAACATTTTTTATCCGTGTTTTCTATGTCTTCTCCTTCAAATGCCGATTGGAATTATGTTTTTGGCCCCTCCTCCTCCAATGGGGTTAGTTACTAATGTTTTATTATTTGATCACTGACTATTTATTTCAATAATCATAGCAAATATTTCCTTGTTGATTTCTAATTAATGCATAATGTTTTAAAATGTGCCACTTAATGCTAGTTCATTTCAAAATTGGATGCCATTGCTTTGCAATTTTTTCAATTATTCGTCCATTTATTTTATTCCAAACATTTATACATTGTTGTAAATATTGTGAAATCCAAAAAATTGCAACAAAATCACCCCATAAATTGACATTGACATTAGGAATTGACATTTTTTGTATGTAACCATTTCTATCATTTATTTATCCATTGTGTAAATTATCTAAAAATTTTAAATTTACTTCACATTTGTGAGAATTTAATGTTTCAAATGTACATAGGTTTAAACATTTTTATTAATGATAGATACCATTCCTACATATTTGTGTTGAAGAGTTAGAATAATTCAATAAATATGACATTGCATCAAATAAACAATCACCAACATTGTATTTAAAAGTTGGCATTTTTTGCAAACTAACTTTTGAAAGTTCAATGGATTCATGAAACTTAAACTACAACAAATGATGTAAAGTTTGTTGTCTTTTGGAAAATATTAGGGTTTGTAGTTTATATTTACAATTTAATGTTAAAATAAAAATATATGATTTAAGGATTAGAGTTGTAGTTAAAGTTGATGAAAACATATTAGAATTACAATTATGATTAAGTAAAAATTCAATTCAAACTTAACGAGTCAATGCTAAAATAACCAAGTTTAATTATGATTAATCTTAATGTTCAAGCAATGGTTCAACTTTAAAGAATAATTTTAGAGTAAACTTAATGTTAAGGTTAGAATTAACCTTCACATTATAGTTATACTTAAACTTCATTTTATAATTCAAATTTAAGGTTAAATTTAGAGTTAGGTTTCGAGTCACAATTATCCTTAAGGTTAAACTTTGGTTTATAATTCAAATTTAATTTAGGGTTGGAATATCTTTTTAAGTTAAAATTCAAAATAAGGTTTGAATTCGAAGTAAGGTTAGGTTTTAAATACATGAAGGTTAGGATTATGATTGTGATTGTAGTTAAATTTGAAAGTTTAAAATTAAAGTTAATTGGGGTTTACCTATGTCAAAGTTAAATGTATGAAAAAATTTTAACTAAGGTGATCCAAATTAAGGTTTAACATGAAAGGTTAAGCTATGGTGATTCAAATTGGGGTTTGCAATCAAGGTAGGGTTAATGTTCTAATACAAGGAATTGGGATTAAAGTTGAGAATTAGGATAATGAATGGGTTTCTAAATTAAGATTTAAGTTTTTGACTAAACTTGAAGTTAAGGTTAAAAGTATGATTCAAGTTAAAGGTTGGATTAAAACTAAAATGTTCCAAATTAGGGTTTAAATGTCAAGTTAGGTTGAAGGTTAGGATTAAAATTGGGTGTAAGAAATTAGGTTTTCAATGTGAACTTTCAAGTCTCAAGATTTTGACTAGACCTAAAGTTAGGATTCAAATTAGGAACTAAAATCAATGGAGGGTTAACATTTAAGTATTGCATTTGTATTAAACTAAAATTGAGTTTATAGTCAAGGTTTGGTAAATAAGCCAAAGGTTAGAACTCGAATTAGGCTTTGATTTAAGAATAGGGTTAAACTTAAGGTTTCAATTAAAGCTCCAAAACTTGTTACAAGTTTGAAAGAAAGGATTTCAAATTAATGTGAGTAAGGTTTAAGCTTAAATTTTCAAGTTTAAAGTATGATTTCAAGCTTAATCCTATTACTTTAAACCCATACAATTGCAAGAAATAACACAAACTTGTATAGTTATATGCAAATTTGGTATGTATGAAAAAATCTTTTAGTTAAATCCCTTCATAAACCCAATGATTTAGCCCTTTTCCTAAAATAATACCCTTTAAATAACCAAAAATTTGCCCAAAATGATACAATTTCTAGAAGTATATACAATATTTTTTATTAACACAATGTGCATACGCACAACAATAAAAACTAGAATCCCAATTGGTTAGGGAAGGGAAATGACACTTGTTGCAAATGTTATCAAAGTAAGAGGCTCCAACATGCATCTATATTCTTTCCTAATCAATTTACAAAAATAATTTCCAAACTCTTTCATACAAATTTTAAAAACTAAAAGCACCTTATCCATGGTTTTAAGTTTGTTCCTTAGGATAAGCCAAACCTGAAATAATATTTAAAAACACCTATGTCATTATTAGCTCGGTGGATTTTATTGGGCTTTAGGATTTTGTTACAATAATACTTATGGACCTTTTATTTCAAGGATTAAGGTAAGTAAAAGACCTAGTAAGTACAAGACAATATAAGCACCTAGGATAAGCCAAACCCAAAAGAATCTTTAAGAGCACCTAAGTCATTATTAGGTTGCATAGGATTTTTATTAAGCCTTAGGGTTTTGATACAATACAACTTAAAGACCTTTTATTTTAGGGCTTAAAATTTCAATACAATAAAGTAAGAAATCTAAGAAAATAAAAGACAATAGAATTATCTAGGATAGGCCAAACCCAAAATAGTCCTTAAAGTCACCTATGTCAATATTAGGTTGCAAGGTTTTAATACAATAAAACTTAGGGAACTTTTTATTTTAAAGGGCTTAAATTTTCAATATAATAAAGTAAGAAAACTAGGTAATTACAAGATAATAAAATTAACTAGGACAAACCCAAGACAATCTTTTAAAACATTTATGTCATTATTAGGTTGAAGGATTTTTATTAGGCCTTTAGGTTTTGATCCCCTAAAATTTAAGGACTTTTTATTTTAGGGTTTAGTTTTTCAATATTTCAATATAATAATGTATAAAAATTAGGTGAATACAACATAGTAGAATCATAGTAGACCTAAATTAGAATTAAAACTATATTCATACAATCAACTAAAACCCGATTTCATGTTTAAGGCCCACACCTTTAATATAATAGAAAAAAAATTCCAACAAATTACAATAATTGAACATCAAAGTTCTTTGCATCTATTAAACATGTGTGACATCCTTTGCCATGTTACCAAATACTTGTCCATTGCCACATAACCCAAAGTAAACATTAAAAACAATGAAAAACAATTCACAAAAATAACAAGGACAAGGAATGTACTAATTTACCTTGAAGGTTTTATTCACAAAAATCATACAACATGTAAAAATAAAGTCTTATGGAAAATTAAATTGTGTAATAATAATGGACATTTCAAATAACAAAAGAACAAATTACTAAATTGTCCCAAATTTTTTAAACTTACATATATCAAAACTTTGCAAAATTTTAAAAAGATATAAACATATTTGAAAAATGAAACCAAATTAACTAAACACAATTATAAATCAAAGAAGGAAGAAATTGGAAGTTTTTTACATTTTCCAAGAAAAACCATCAAATTAGCAAAAACACACAACAAAAATATTAAGAAAGCAAAAAATATAGAAACAAAATGAACATTAAATAAAAAGCCATATACAACCAAAATACCATAAACATAGAAAAAAGACAAGTAAAATTATACATACATCGAAAAAAGAACCAAAGATTTAAATTTTAAAAAAATGTTGACATAACAATTTTATTTTATTTTTCAAAAATAGAATCAAAATTGAACCACAAAATAACATAATTTTTTTGCAAAATACATAGATGATCTAAAAAACACAAGAAAATATACCAAATTATTTTTTAAAAATTTGAACTCTCAAAAAAAAACCTAAAAATAAACAACAAGCACAAAAACATAACAAAGAAAACCCAAATACAACAAGGAAAAGTAGAATAGAAATTAATTTACATATACATTGCAAATGTACATAATCTTTTTAAACTAAAAGAAAAAAAACACAAAACAAAGAACATCTTCCATGACACAAACAAAAATCACATAAGAAAAAACAACAAGAACTATCAAAGCACAATTTTTATTAAAAAATGACAACAAAACAAAATATGTATATAACAAAAGACAATCACATATACAATACTTTGAAAGACAAAACACACATCAATGCATTCCCAAAAATGGAGTCCTTTCAACTCACAAAATACAAAAAACACCAAACAAACATAACAATGTTTGTAAAACAAAATCTTAACAATAAAAAAATTAAAAAATCCATATAACAATTAAGACAAACATGTTGCACATACACACAATGTTAAAAAATACAAGACAACAAAAACATTAAAAAAACACAACTACACCTACATAATCATAATAACCAAAAAATACATTAACAAAATCCACAAAAAAAACACTTAAAATAAAAATAAAAACCAAGCACAATAAAATAACAAAAGAAATTTTCAAACATAACAAGAAAAAGAAACATAAAAAAATAACACACGTGCAAAATTCAATTACACATGTTTTATAAAACTCAAAACATACATAGACATAAAGAGAAAACAAACACTTATTTTAGCAAGGTTGTTTCCAAAATCCACCAATCACATTGTCACACACCATGTGAAAGAAATGGAAAACAAAAACCTTAATTATTTGAGTTGAGTCGTGTCATGCATTGTAAACAAATTCCTCATTTACAAGCATCGTTTCAGACAAACAAAAAAAACACAAAACAAAACAAAGACTATGCCATTAGCTACACATTGCAATTCCATTCCTCCTTCACAACCATTGCTCAAAATCAAGAGAAAAAAAAATTCAACTCCTTTGCACCTATAAGACATTATAGTCATGCTCATTGTTTGCAACTAACATTCAAAGCAAATGAAGAAAAAAAGTTGTCTCCCTCCTTACTATTAGCAATGTGTTGTGGTTATGATGCCATCGATGTGTAGCTTAAACTAACAAAAACAAACCATTGAAACAAAAAAACTCATCTATGACAAATTTCTCACCCATCACGCTTTTGTATTGCTCTTCAACGTAGTAACCACCATCAACAATTCACAAATATGATGACTATCAACACAAATACAACATTGGCAAGATATAGCTCACACCATTGCCTCAATCAATCACTCTTCGAAAAAAATCTCAAAAATAAAAAACCACCTTGAATATTCTACACCAAGCTAACAACTTCAATTCAACAAAATAAACAAACAACAAAACTTTAGAAAAACTAACACATTACAACACAAGTGTAACCCCTCACAACAACAACAATCTCCACAAAAAACCAATGCACACATGCACACAACCTTGCCACCAACAAAAAGGCTATCCTTGCTAAAGCTAGCCTCTTGTTTTCACAATATAAAAGCAACATGGGATACACTTATATCTTCTCTTCGCTTTTTCCTTCGCATTACATGTTAATCTACCAAAGTAAATGGCTTTGTTGTTGGACCCATCTTTTCTTTAGACATGTGTATATCAACATAACATTGGGTAGTATAATGTGATTCATATTAATTACTCGTGGGGACCTCAAAGTTCAATTTTCTTCTTTTGTGATAGGCATTAAAAAAAAATGATGGACCATTTACTCGAGCTTTGGATGGTTCAAAAATGTAATCTCCTCCTTTGGGTCACTTATGTAATTTATAGGAGCAAAACTTAGGGCAAAAGAAGTGGAAGAAAGTGAGTGAGGAGCTATTAGAAACATGTTAAAAAAAAGATTGGGAACTTGGGGAACATGGTATAATCCCATCAGGAACAAAGTGAAAACTTCATGGGAACACATTGGGAACGGGAAAAAAAAAATCCATAATCCTACATTACGTGGCTGACAAATTTTGCAGCATTCTGCCTGCTAGTCTCCAACATTCCAATGTTGTTCCCTGCTTGTAATGCCAAAGAGCAGGCTGTAGATAGCAGATTCTGCCTGGTAAAACATGCCCTAGGCGAGCTTGGGTTATACGCACGTAGCAGAATCAACCTTCTACAGCCCACTCCATTTCTAGTACATTGAAGTATGGGGTGGTAAGATTGAGCAAAAAAAATAATTTTTGAAATAAAATGTTCAACAGACAAACATATTTTGGTCACTATTATGATGACTAGTGGGTAACCCGTGGCTCCGCCACTCCAGCCACCCCGAACGCTCTGTTAAGCTCTACTGTCTGCACAATCATGTTACAACACCTATGTGTAAACAACATTGCAAGTGTACACACCGGCAGGTGCATCTTCATGAGCATCCTCCCACCCATCTGTAACCAGCAGTTTCACCCCCTCGGGGCACCCAATGTGCGACATGGCCACATACAACTGGCCATGTGTAAATACAAGCTTGGGTAGAAAAATGCTGACCATTTTCAATGTTTGCCCTTGCACCTTATTGATGGTCATGGCAAATGTTGGGCGCACAGGGAATTGGCGACGACACAGAGTGAAAGGCATTCGTTTTGTGTCTAAAGGTGTGATGCTTAGCCGTGGAATGAACACTCGTTGGCCCTTTGCAGGACCTATTGCCACCTTTGCTTCAATGACATGCTGCATGAGTTGAATGATAATGAGCTTGGTACCATTAGCCAGGCCGCTGGTCATGTTGCGTAATAATATGATGGGACAACCCTCCTGCAAGTGCAATTCATGGGGTGGTACGCCTGAAAAACTGAATGTGTTCAAGAACTTAGTGGGGTAAATGCCATGTTACTCCCCATGCACCATAGAATCAGCGCTATAATACACGCGGTGTTGTGCGGGGGAGCCATCGTGCTTTGTGAATGCATATTTGTCATTGATGAGTTTATTGAATGCATCCACATCTTCGTTCAAAGGTGTAAGAATTGCATGTTCAATGATGTATGCAGATCTTGCAGCATACTCAATAATAGATGACAGAGCGCCATACACTTCTTTAATCAAATCTGCCACAGTAGGGCCATTGCAGCACATGTCATGAGGAATAAGAATGGAGTCTTCACCAACAGAGGGATACACGCGCTCTGCGCCCTCCCCCACACGTTGCAAGTAATTAGAAAATGCTTGTTGCTGTGTGGCATCTGCTTGTGCATGCGCCCCACCCTGAGCCAACAACTTGTGCATGCGCATGTTGATGTGCAGCTTGAATACACGCACATGTTGCCATATGCTGGAACGGTTCAAAGCGACAGCGACGACATCTCCCCTAGTGCTATGGGGCACAATAGGCAAAATTTGCCGAAAATCGCTGCCAAACACCACAACCAAGCCGCCAAAAGGCAGGAACTTGAATGTTAGGTTAATGACAGCCATGATGTCCTGCAAAGACCTGTTGACAACCTCAAAAACATGCATGTGCATCATGACGGCCTCATCCCACACAATGAGCGCAGCCGCTTGCAAAAGTGTTGCCAGCTCAGAGTCCCTACTGATGTAACATGTGGACGTGTTGTTGAGGCCTTGCACAGGGATCTTGAGACGTGAGTGTGCAGTGCGGCCTCCATCCAACAGCAATGCAGTAATGCCAGACGATGCCACAGCAATAGCGACCCGACCCTGTGCGCACACGGTGCTTAGCAAGCAACTGTAGAAAAAGGTTTTGCCAGTGCCGCCAAGGCCATTGACAAAAAATGCAAGGCGATTGACAATGGCCATGACATTGTCATAGACATCCCGTTGCTCAGGGTTAAGTTACGGCATGCACTCATCTCGCATGGCTGCTTGCGTTGTCGCGTCATACCTAGCAATTTCGTCTGCCACCACAACACTGGCAGGCTCGTCCGCAGGCGTCGGCAAGCCAAATGCTGTTAAGCCCTGGCTGCTGTTGAGGTGTGCCAGGTGCAGCGCCAACTCCCGTAGCACCATGTCCTAGATGGCAGCATCGAGTTGCCACGCTGGCTCGCCTTGCACGTTATAGGAACACACACACGACATAATGAGCATTGAATGCCACACAACATGCAAACCATGACCATGCAAAGCCACAAGGCGGGCTGACATGCAGAGCCATACACGGGTAGAGCTGAGCACCAACCTGGCGTGCTTCATACAGGAAGTCTTCTACCATGTCCTCCTTGAAGCACTCCCACAGAGCCAATGGGTTTGCAACAGCATTGAACACCAGCAAGGTAGTAAACAGTGCCCTGAGGCATGAGGCACTGGCCATGCTTGCAGCCTCCTCCATGCACTGGGCCCACTTAGCATCATCTTGCAGCAAACCACGCTGCTAACATGCTTCTTTGAAAGATACGTGCTGCGTGGGATGTTGCAAGTGCCTGTTGGTGCACGCGAGGTCCTCAAAAGACGTAGCCCCAGGCACGTGATGCAACAAAAGACGCAAGAAATACCTCTCCCCATCGGAGGGTTGCACAAAGTACATGCGGCTAACAAGCAACAAACTTGGCGTCCGTGTGCGGAATGCCCATTGCTTTTCCTTCTTTTTCCATGTGGCAATGCGTGGAAAGTCATGGTAAAGCGTGTTGAGAGCCAAGTGCAATGGTGCAAATGGATTGAGATGCTCTCATGCTGTTTTGTTAAATGCAAACCATGCAGTCAGAGTTGTGTGAGGGTTCCAGTTAAGTATGGCCATAGCATGAGTGCCCTCTTGAAACAGGATGGTTTGACGCCCTTTCAAGTGCATAGCAAGTCGAACGACATTGGGGTGCTCCTTGTGCAGATCAAAGCCATACAGATGGTGGTTGGCCTCAGAAGTCGACACATACCGGCCGTCTTGGTAGATCTTGATCTCATCCCACATGTGTGGTTGAGCAGGCGCAGTGCCATCAGGTGCAGCAGCGTCCATTGGGCCAACGTTCACCTGTGCACGGTCGTGGCCCTTGTAGACGTACTTGTAGAGGTATTTGACAGTCGCGACAGAGGTGCAGACCTCCACGTTGATGTGGCAATTGAAGAGTAGGGATAGGTACGGGTTGTAGGGCACCACCCAGCAGTTGTCAAAGGAAAACCCACCCCTGTAGCAGCAGCAGCCAAATAACAGTTGTTACATGAGTGCCTGTGACCTTCGACCATTGTGAAGTCCCCAAGTTTCTTTAAACTTGGTTCGCGTTTTAGTTTTTTTTTGAAACTTTTAACTTTTTTATTTTTTTATTTTTATGTGTTTTCTATTTTTATTATTATTTTGTGATCATCCAGCCAAACGGACATTTCATCCATCCCTTTAATCAGGACGGATAGTAGCTAAAAGAAAAAAAGCTTCCCCAAAATTCGTCCCGTCATCAAGTCGGATGGACATTTCATTCATCCCCTTAATCGGGACGGATAGTAGCTAAAAGAAAAAAATGTAGTGTTGGTCAATACAAAAAAAAGAAAAATTGATTCTGGGCTGTCCAAGGCCTAAATATTTTTTTTCTAGTCTTCCCCTAAATCCGTCCCGTCATCAAGCCGGACGAACATTTCATCCATCCCCTTAATCGGGACGGACAATAGTTAAAAGAAAAAAAAGGTAGTCTTGGTCAATACAAAAAAAATAAATAAATTGATTTTGGGCTGTCCAAGGCCTAAATTTTTTTTTTCTGGTCTTCCCCTAAATTCGTCCCGTCATCAAGCCGGACGAACATTTCATCTGTCCCCTTCATCGAGACGGACAATAGCTAAAAGAAAAAAAAGGTGGTCTTGGTCAATACAAAAAAAAGATTTTGGGCTATCCAAGGCTTAAAAATATTTTTTGTGGTCTTCCCCTAAATCCGTCCCGTCATCAAGTCAAATGGACATTTCATCCGTCCCCTTGATTGGAGCGGACAATAGCTAAAAGAAAAAAAAAGGTAGTTTTGGTCAATACAAAAAAAAATAAAATAAAATTCTGGGCTGTCCAAGGCCTAAATTTTTTTTTTTTGGTCTACCAAATCTTTTGCCTCAAAAAATCAGACTGCCCCTGATTTCTTTTTTCTCTAGAGTCAGTTACATCTGGGGAATTACATCTGGGGAAGCTCCACAGGGAACGGGCAGTGACTGGAAGAATCTTCCAGGCACTCTTCACATAGATAGACACCACCACTGTTGCTTTTCCAGGCGTAACTGAAAATGACCTGTTGTGGGCGGGTGTCTGCTCTGGCCGCCCTGCCCTGCCCCTGCCCTGCCTTGTTTATCACCACAGACAGACAGACAGACACCATGTTGCTTTTATAACGCAAGAAGTACCTCTCCCCCTCGAAGGGTTGCACAAAGTACATGCAGCCAATAGGCAGCAAACCTAGCATCCATGTGCGGAGTTCCCATTGCTTTTCCTTCTTTTTCCATGTGGCAATGCGTGGAAAGTCATGGTAAAGCGTGTTGAAAGCCAAGTGCAATGGTGCAAATGGATTGAGATGCTCTCGTGTTGTTTTGTTAAATGTAAACCATGCAGTCAGAGTTGTGTGAGGGTTCCGATTAAGTACGGCCGTAGCATGAGTGCCCTCTTGAAACATGATGGTCTGACGCCCTTTCAAGTGCATAGCAAGCCGAACGACATTGGGGTGCTCCTTGTGCAGATCAAAGCCATATAGACGGTGGCTGGCCTCAGAAGCCGACACATACCGGCCGTCTTGGTAGATCTTGATCTCATCCCGCATGCGTGGTTAAGCGGGTGCAGTGCCATTAGGTGCAGCAACGTCCATCAGGCCAACGTCCACCTGTGCACAATCGTGGCCCTTGTAGGCATACTTGTAGAGGTATTTGACAGCCGCGACAAAGGTGCAGACCTCCACGTTGATGTGGCAGTTGAAGAGCAGGGACAAGTACGGGTTGTAGGGCACCACCCAGTGGTTGTCAAAGGCAAACCCACCCCTACAACAGCAACAGCCAAATAGGAGTTGTTACACAAGTGGTGCCACAGGTTAATAAACGCAAGCATGGCAGGATAGTCGTGCATGTTGTCAGTCCAAATGCATGGTCCTACTGCCAGCACACTTACCGCTCAAATGTGCGGCCATCATCCCGGCGGTGATATGTTGGGTACGAGCCAGTGGTGTGCTCTGTGAAGGCTTTAGGGTAGCCTTTTGAATAAACGCTGTCAGCTATGTAAGGGCAATGTGGGTTGATGGTGCCATAGGGGCCATGCAGCATGCAACTTGTAACGACCTCAAAAAGAGTGGGGTGTGCATCCTTATCGGGCAACTCTGCAGACACCATGCGGTCGTACTCATCGGCCCTCGTGGTTTGTGATCAGAGTGCAGAATGAGCAGTTAGTGTGCATGGGGCATGCCTCTCTTCTGCCACTCAATGACATGAATGTTAACCACCACCTCGCCAAAAATGCCCTTTTTCAAAAGCTTGTCCAGTAAGTGCTGTAATTTGCTAACAAAAACGCGTGTGACTAAATCAGGGCGGTCATTAGCAATCTCGTCGGGTTTTAGCGCGTTGACAATCTTTTCCCACTTGGGGTTGCAAGTCATGGTGATGAACAAATCAGGCTTGCCATATTGGCGGACAATGGCCATGGAATCTTGGTACAACTAAGCCATGTGTCGGTGGCCACCAATGAATGAGGCACGCAAACGGCCCTGGTTGTTGCGTATGTAAAACAGCCGTTGTGATTCCACTTTGCTGTATTGGTCAACACCCCACTCTTGATACAAACGTTTGCCATACACAAAAAGGGCGTGCGATGTCGGGTTCCTATCGTGCATGTGATACCAAGCCCACTCCCAGGCACTGATTTTTTTGCATTGTGCAGGTTGTGCTGGCCCTGCATCTGCTACAACATGCTTAACATCACCTTCCTCCTTGTTGCCATCATCCTGTGCAAGTTGTGTTGGCTCTGCATCTGCTACAACATGCCCAGCATCACCTTCCTCCTCGCCGCCAGTAGCCCGCCGGCGGACAGGGGCAACAATAGCATGGGGCATGCCTGGCTGCCAACCGGGCTCACCATGAGGATGGAATAGCACAAAGTGCAACGGATCATAAGCAGGGTGCAGGTCACTAATCCTCCATAGCCCGCCGCCACGTGCACGCACTCTAATGTCCCTGCCTATAACCGACTCGTCACCGCCACCTGTGCAGGCGCAACAACATTTATGTCAATGAATGAGGAACATTGCATCAAGTGAGCGATGGCAACAAACAAACAGCACAGCAATACACGTTGCTGAATAACCTCACCTGACAGCAGCCCAGCCACTTTGGGGGCG
>Ga0209611_10003900_pt1 | contig 25641 bp, 15 predicted proteins | sample S1TSphgellanicum_3_FD_187693 | JGI IMG/M metagenome (GOLD analysis project Ga0209611, IMG submission 187693) | Host-associated microbial communities from peat moss isolated from Minnesota, USA - S1T2_Fc - Sphagnum magellanicum MG (SPAdes) (version 2) | ecosystem: Host-associated > Plants > Peat...
AAAAACAAAAAAGAAAAACAAAAAAAAAAAAAAAAAAAAAAAAACAGAGAAATCAATGCAACAAGAAAAAATGCAAATCAAAATTAATTTTTTTAAAAAAAATTAAAAATTAAAAATATTTTATTTTGGCACATTACCAAAATATAGGAGAATGTTTTAAATACATTTTTCACTTTCCTTTGGGACATGTAAGTCAAATTTGTCTAATTCCTCTTGTGGGTAATGGTCAACGAGGGTACATCACAAAATTGCAAATAAATAAATAAATAAATAAATAAATAAATCCATGGTGTGAAAAATGTGAGTTTAGTTTTTGGAATGCTTCCGTACATAATAATATTCCTGCGGGCTGGATGCACACATACATTCACATTCATCCTTTTGGAATGCTTCCATAGATAATAATAAAATTACCACAGCTGGATGCACAATTGACATTCATCCTTCTGGAAACGCTTCTGTTAGATAATAATATTACTGAGGCCGGATGCACATGTTGAATATTCATCCTGCTGGAGCGCTTCCGTACATAATAATTATTACTGCGGCCGGATGCACACATCCACATTCATCCTACTGGAACGGTTCCGTAGATAATATTGTCACTGAGGCCGGCCTGATGCACATCTTTACATTCATCCTACTGGAGCGTTTCCGTAGATAATAATATTACTGCTCCGACGAAGTTGTCTTCTCTGCGCCCTAAACGACTTCTTCAGCGGAAACTGTTTGCAGCTTTCGTTGTTCTTTCACTCTCTCTCTCCGTTGCCTGCTGCGTTCGAGCTTTCGCAGTGCTCTTCCTTCCCCGATCGATCGCAATCTGGTCTTTCGGTTGGCATGATTTGGATCCTCTCAGAAGTTATTCGGCATTGATCTACTGGAGAATCTGAGAGGTTCATCAGCGATTTTTTTTTGGTTGGAATTGGAAGTACGGGGCGTGTGTGATCGCCCTACTTCAGGTATATCATCGTCCTTGAATATCCAGTAGTAGTAGTAGTAGTAGTAGTAGTAGTAGTAGTGGCGGGGTTTCTTTCTCTTCTTCAGGCTTTTTATTTTGAGGCTCCATTTCCTACTTCTCCTCTCTCTCATTTTCTTGCACGCACCATGCATGCAATTTTTTAGTTCTTCTCCTTTTATTTCCGTTGTTGTGGATGTGTAGTTTTCCTTTTTTCTTTCCCGCGTCTCACGTCTCTCTCATATTTTTTTAAAGAAAAAAATCGTTTCTTTTACGCACCATGCATGCTCTTTTTTGGTCTGCTACTGAGATGTTCGAGTTCAACGTAGGGTTTGTGTGTGGTAGAGAAACTGCTGTTCTTCGCCTTAGGGTTTCGTGCAGTTGATTTTGCCGCTAGTTTTTATTTTAGTATTCTTTCTCCTAATTTTTTTCCCCATATGTTTTGATCAGTGTTTGTACGTTTCTGCAGTTGTTTGGATTGGTTCAGAAATCATATGATCATCTGACATCACAATGCTTAAATTTTTGGCAGTCTTCTTTTGTAGGAGATTGTGACATTGTTATTGGGTGGTTGGCACTGGCAAGATCAAAACAAGGAAGGTTGCAGAAAGCCAAAGTAATTTAGAGGCTCTTATGTAGATTGTATGCCGGGAAATTTCTGGAGCTTTTCAGCTAGTACGAGATGCAGGGACCCTGGCCAAATTTTGGGTCTTGGATGTTTGAGGTAGGTCCAACTTCGGATGGGTTTTCTGAATTAGCTTCATCAACAGGGCCCGGGTGTAGTAATGGATCTGGATCTACATCTAGAGTGAGGCCTGGGCCTATGCCAAGTTCAACTTCAAGCTCAAATCCAAACATGTCACACTTCTCAGACTTTTCAGCCCTCTCCCCATCGACTCCTTATCCAAGCTCTGGTAATGTGATACTTGGTGGCCGAATCATTGCAGTGCTCCAAGCAGCAGGGGGTTTCTTACAGTTGCTCAAGAATGGTGATTTGATTGGGAGGGGAGATCCAGTAGCCTCAAGAGGGGATGGGAATGGAAAGAATGGTGCAATGGCAGATTTCAAACCCTCAAAATTGGGGTCAAGGGGTTTAGGCTATGGTGTTGGGATCATCACAGTGAGCATGGGACGAGGAGGAGCTGCTTCACTATTGCTGAATAGAGTCACATCCCTTGTTTGTGATGGCTGGGGAAAAATGAAGATGGATGGCACATTTCCAGCCATGCTAGCTGCCATTCTACCTCCTCTAGAAACTTCGTATGTACTGGAAACTTTATTTCCATTGGATCATGCACTCTCCTTTCTGCTCCAGAGTTGTTTCATGGGCAACTTGTATAAAATGTCCTGTGTGGGGAGCTTGAACTCAGGAGACTTGAATTTTGGGGCTGGTTTATTCTGTGTGGAATGACAGGCTTCGAAAGAGGATACCAGAGTGCATTGGAAATGCCACTGGAGATTCAATGAAGGAGGGGTTTAGAACAGAGCTATGTGATCCAAAGACAATGGTGTCTAGATTGCAGTTTTTGAATATGCAAGATTCGGGAACTGTTATGGAACCCAAAACTGGTGTTCATTTTCCCCTCCATCTTTCCTGTGATGAGTTTCAAGGAAACATGTCTTGCCAGGTAACTAAATTTGGGAAACACCTCATATAACTCAACCTTTCTTTCGTGTATGTTGTTTGTATATTGCTATAATTAGCAAATGTATTGGCTTTGAGTGCAGTAATTTGCTGGGCTCATTTGCAGGTGCTAGCAGGGGTTGGTGTACGAAGCAAAGCCATAATCAAGCTCAAGTCGATCAACATTTATGCATTTGGTGTATGTGAGTCACCTCTTTACACAAGTCTCCCTCAATGAAGGCTTTGGTTCTTAGCCATCAGATCAGATCTAGGATGTTACACCTTACAATTTCCATGTAGATACTGCATTATCAGGATGGCTGCATGGTCATTGCAATTGCTACAAAGTTGCTGTTTTCTTCCTAATATCAATTGAGTCCATGGATGACTTCTGGAATGCAATTACACATGGCTGTTGCTTTACCACCATGTTGCTAAGGACTTCCATGATGTCAGGTATATTGCATACTGCTGTACAAAGGATCCTGGAATTTGTATGGAAATTTGTATGATGAAGTGGCTCATGTCTCAAAACATCAGGAGGGGAATTACATTTTAAGAAAGCTGGGCTGTTTCACAATGAGGTGCTTAGGATTCCTCAGGAACAGTATCCCATTGGGATTTGAAACTTATAGTAAAGAGAACAAATGTTTTTGAATGCAACAGATGTACAACCCGACCACTTGGTCGCACAACTGGGGGAAAAATATAATGGTATTCCTCCTGAAGTTTTGCGGGATCAGCCAGAATTTTTCAATGATCTTCTGAGGTACTGTTGTCAACTCTTGGAATTGTCGCATGTCTTTACAATATCAATGGTGGGTAAAATAGATGACTGTGGGTTCCTTATGTCTGCATTTTCATGTCATTGATCCATGATTGTTTGTCAATTGCTTTTGTTGAGGACATATTGCTCCTGATCTAAAGTTTGTAATTTTGGGTTGTGTAAATTTGTTGTCATCAAACTCCTTGCAATTTTGTACTAGTCACCTGCTCAGAACTCTGTTTTTCCCACATGATATGTGTATGCTCTTTCCGTAATTGCCAAATGACATACCTAAGGCTGACAGTCTGCATAGGGTATATGTTTGAATTTTTGGAGTGTCATCTTTTGATGTAATCTTGAATGCTCGTGCACATATGAACACTGACTTCACAATTTTCTGGATTATAAAGTGGTTTCCCTGCTTAACTATATGACTGCAACTTTTAGAAGAATAGATCACAGGAGAATCAGTTTATGGGTTTGTTTCTGTTATGACTGTTTGTTTTATAGTCTATGTCCCTGGAGTGGTAGCCAACATCATGACTGAGTCTTCCCATTGCTTCTGGAAATGTGACACAAACTCAGCGTGCAGATCTTTGTATAATTCTTTGCCCAAAATTTGGGCTGGTTATTATATACTTATGTAAACCCGCTGTAGGGAGCCAATGAAGTCAGTGGGGAGTCATGGCATCAAGGCAGTGGTATTCGTGGTGAAGGTGATGGTTTGATACTTTGTGAGTGACACTCATAAGGTTATGACCACACTCATTCTTGGTGTGTTGATTTTGGTATTTTCTGGAATTGACTTGACAGCTGCCTTTGGATTACTGTTGTGGGCTTTTCCTTGCAGTCTCAGAGATAATTTTTATCAGTTGTGATGTCTGAATGTTCTGTGCAGCAGGCATGAGGTGGATATGACAGTGCGGTTGGTGGTACATTACAAAGGCCTCAACATGGGGATGGTTCGCAGGTCCTTAATCTGCCCCTTTAATACTTTGTGCTTATCACACCATGTAAGGTACATTTGGTGGAATTGTGTACAATTGTTTTGATTGACTTGATCAAGCCTCAAGATGGTGGCATTTACTGGACTGTATTGACTTCCCTGTTTTCCAGAAATTTGTCATGTCCAAATTCTTCCAAGCTGAGGAATCCCTGAATTTTAGTGTGTTTCTAACAATGGTTCATGCTTTTACAGTGCTTTTCAGGAGTCACTCGGGAATCGTATAAAGAAGGTGTGCTCTTTCAAATGGCCATGTCCATTCTACCATGGGTAATGGGAGGTTTAGGACAGTTAAAAGTTTGCACTTAGGATAAGGACTTGGCAGGAACTGTTTTGCACATATACCTGTAGAATAAATCAAAGAGGGGAAGATTCAATGCATGCTCACAGACTGATAATAACAAATTACCATGTGTTCCAAGTGACACACAACGGGAAAGCACTCTCATTAAGCAGTAGGAATGATCAGAGCTAGTATATATCAACTCTGAACCTGCATAGCACCTTAGGATCCACTGGTCTAAACCTGTCAAAAGCCAACAAGAAACTCATATTAATATCTGGAACTTAGGTTTCAAATATGTGACTGTGTCTTCTCTGCATTCTCAATTGCCAAAAAGAATTATAAGACAAGGACAAAGAACTGTCTGAAAGTGCTTCATTTTTATTGTGGTAGTGCTTTACATGTTTCTAAGATTCCCTTTTCTGGTTATTAGATTGCTGGCTCCACAGATGATCATGGACTCCACATGTTCTGCTCATATTTGTCAGATGACATCTGCATTTTTAAGGTAAGTTTAAAACACTCCACATCTTTGTTGAGGTGGTGTTTCAAGATAGCACACTTTTTATACATGGACTTGTTGCTACTGCAAAATGTAATTGTTTGAATTCTTGATTCAAACAGAAAGATTTTTCGGAAGTGGTTAGATTTTCTTTCCGAAATGAATTGTTGTGTGAACTATTTCTTTTATCCAGTTGGCTACACCCAGTTGGATGACAGGAGGATCTTGGTGGAAACGAATGAAAGTTTTGTTAATATGAAATTTATGCTGCAGGGAAGTGCAATTGATATTCGCTGGCAACCTGGTGGCCTCCTTAGGATGGGAGGTACGCACTTTCAGCCCTTTTCTTAAGTTTCCATTGTCTCAGTTCTCACTGTAGCTGTAGTAATGCTACCATTCTGATATTGACATTGCCTTGCAGTTGGAGGCCGTGAACTTGGTACAATACATAGCCCTCATTTGTGCCGTAAGTTACTCAACACTGGTGAACATGTTTTGTGAATCCCTGCAATCATCCTTGCTTACAAAAAGATTAAACCGTTTGCTGAATCACAAGAAGGGTTCTTGCAATTGATGTTCATTTGGATGGAATAAAGTGATATCCTTTGGAGGGAATTGTTGATTTGAAGATTAGGCAATGTCTAATTAATGGTTGCACCTTGGATTGATGCATCAAATGGAGGATGTTGGACAGACATACTGATGGGTTAATGATGTTTTTGATGGACAGGGGCTTTTTTCGATCTCTATATTGGAGATCCGCCTGTCTGCAAAGTGGCAAAGCAGTCAATCGGGGAGAATGTCGCACGCTTGCTTCAAACAAGCTGCTGATTTTGTGCTTCACTATTATTGATTCTAAGCACTAATATTCATTCTTCACTCTCAGGGGATACTCGAAGTTCATTTCCTCCCTGTTCAAGTCCACTCCAGTAGATATTGCAGCCATGAATACTATTCATAACAGGAAAAACTATCTTCTGATTAGTCTTGTAGGACCAATTGTAAAAATTCGTATCACAGGTTTGCTAAGATTTCTATTTATGGCACTACTTTTTGCCTGGTATCCACTGGTTTGTGGTCAGGGACCACTATGGTATCTCACTACATTGAATGTTGGGTTTTCTCGACCCACGCATCCACATTAAATGCACAATATTTTTATTTCCCAGTGTCATTGGTCATTGAGTTATTTGTCTCTGGGAATAGTTTTGGAGAACTTGCTCAACAAGTTGTCAAACTTCTGCATGGAATTGAAAGATCTTGATTGTTGAAGGAATAAAGTGGGTTCTTTAGATTTTGATCTTGATAAATTCCTTTACCCCTAAAACTGCAAATTGCGAATATGAACCTTGATTATATAGACTGGTGATGACAGCCCTTGATTATATAGACTGGTGATGATGGTACTCGGCTCAAAGAATTGACCAGATTGGTATTGATCTGATGCAACACCAACCTTGTACCAGTACTTGCCTGGTAGGGACTTGAGGCAATACTAGTTGAATACCAGGGCAATATCAATCTCAACATCAGGTATATACTTGTCACACAACAGCCAAAAATCAGCCTTGGACCCTAATACTAGGAACAGGTTGGTATGAAGGTTAAAAGAAAGATCAAACGCAAGTAGCATGCTTTGCGGGTATGATTTTTTTTCAAGAATTTGATATGAGTACCAACTAGTATGTTCAAAAGTTGATACTACCCAACTTTGGTATATACACATAGCCAATTGTGGAGAGAATCCCAACAACCATATTATTGCTTCTTGGATGAAAATATTATAACTGCTCTTTTCATGGATGAAAATACATATTGTACATCCATTTAAAATATATTTCATTAATAAAATGGATGACAATAGGTAAGGACAAAGTAAAAACCACACAGTATTGAAAAGTGATGAGCAAGTTGTTTGGCTCACTTAGGCCCGCTTTGCACTAGGAGTCAGGGCCAATGTTCAACCCAGATCAAGCATTCCTATTGGTGCAAAAGTTGAAATCAGCCCCAAGGGCTTTACACTACTACAAACTAGAAAAAATATTTTCAATCTGCCCAACATTACTAATAAATGCTGAACTTAGTATTCGCCCCAAGGCTGGGAAAAAGAATACCATTGAAATTGGGAGGCCAATTTTCAATCCTTGGGGCCAATGTTTCAGCATTTACTAATATCCTGACATCAATGTTCTAACATTTATTAGTAACTTGGGGCCAAACAACAAGCCAAAAATGCTCAAAGTTGGCCTTGAGTTTTTTTGGTGCTGACTCCTAGTGTAAAGTGAGCCTTAGTATGGCAAGTCATCTTGATTCTCACAACAATTGGCAATGACTGGTCATGGGTAGTGTGCTCAGCACTCACACCTTGGCTATTTCAGGTAACCAACTACCTCTCACTCGTTACCTAGTCCTTTGCATGGGATTTACAACAATGATACTAGTGAAAGTGTTCACTCGGCTCTTTAGAAGGAAAAATGTTGTTGTGCCCTTTGTGTTGTTTGATTGTGAGTTTAGTGAACAAGGGATTATATATGTATTCAATGAGATACTTGAAAGTTGGTTTTGTGAAAAATGAAGGCAAACACACATGTTGAATGACATCGTGTGAGCAACTATGTTGCCATGGGAATATTAGAGGATGTGAGTGCCTGTTGGGTTGGTGGGTTGGTTTAACTGCGAAGAATGCTTGTTGGGTTGGTATGTTGGTTTAAATGTTCTATTTTGTGGCAACTATTGATAGAAAGGATACAAATTAATTGGATGTGGAACACATTGGTCGAATTTGGAAAGCCGTGTTCGAACATAAAGCATGTCCAATACGTAATGACAATCATGAATTCCACATGACATGTTTAAAGCATATTCTGCATGACACACAAGAACAATAATAAAGACATGAAGTATGCATGATATGTATGAAATTCCATAACATGGAAAACATGAAATGTGGCCATGAGAGTAAAAAAAGAGGTTGTAAGGTTATGTTTCAAACTAATGGTTAGTTAGAGTGAAAGTAAATCGGTCATAACATTATTTTCATCCATATTTGGGGAGGGTTCATGGAAACTATTCTAGAACCTTTGATGAAAAGGACTCACCATCTACTAAGCATTTTTAAAGAACTTTGCTAACACCAACTATCTAAGAATCACTTTTGAGGAATTTTTGGAAGAGACAATGTGGATGGATGGTGCATAGTGATGGATGAAATTGAATAATGAGGTTATAAGTGGGAATTGTTTAAGAACTTTCTAAGTTCTTAAGTATGAGTTGAATTTTGAATGAAGACCCTTTTCAAACTTTACGAATGAATTTTCTTAAAAAAGTTTTGGTAGGTATGGATGAACCCAACATGTGGGAAACTTTTTAAACAACTATTTCAGATATGGATGCTTGCCCATTGGACATTTATGTGGATGTGATTGATGACATGATCAACCATGCTAGCAGCCGAGCTTTAATCTTCAAACTAGTGGATGAAATGATCTATTAGGAGCATAGTTTCTTTTTTCTTAATTTTGTGATATAAATTAGTCAAATTTACATTATTAAAAAAAAAACCTTCCCACATTTTTGGTTAAAAAAAAAGGTTTAATGTGTTTGAAGTTGAGTAGCAAAGGTGTGGTACAAGTGTTGCAATAATAATCTTGGAACTTGTTCATAATTTGAACTATGATGTGTTACAAAGAAGGGAAACAAAATTGGGCTAGGGATGGCAAAGGGTCATGGCTTGCTCACTTTCGAAAAGGAAAATGCGCATTTTCAACATGACCTAAAACATTGAGTACAAATACAGATATAAAAGTTGAGGTTGCAAATGCATAATTGTCTAGAGTATATGGAGTTAGAACAATGACAACAATCAAAAGTATGAAATGAATCATGTATGTGCAGAAGCTTGCTGACAATCTATACCTTTTTGTAGGCCATTTAAAGAAAAGGGACTTATCACATGCCCGATATGTCGAAGGATAGATGCATTGAAGGTTGAGAGTTTGAGAGGTGCTATAGTAAAGTTTCATTGACCATTGGCTCGGCACACATGATGATCACATAAGAATATATTTTGCATCATGATGAGCAAGTTCCTAGCTACTTGTGCTATTGCAAAATCCAAGAACAACCTTAGAACTTGCAATGGCAAAAATAAATGGATATACCCAAGAAGACTATGAGAAGAAGAACTACATGAATGAATTTTTGTAAATAAACTTCCCTCAATTGGAATAAATTCAACCACCTAAGTGGATATGAATAAGTAAATGAATATGATGCAGTGGATTAATTTGATGCATCGTAATGAAACATCATTAGATTAAATGTAGCCATTCTTGTATTAGCTGAAACAACAACCAGCTGAACAAACTGATGGATGTCGGAACATAAAAGAACCAGGTGAGCCTAAGAGTCTCACCCACCAATTTTTCATACATTTTCACTAGACAAATGAAGGTCATAGTGCCTGGCCTTGTAAACCTGAAGTCACCTGTTTCCTCAGTGCCTCCAAATCTTGGACCTGCTGCCACAGCCTATTGAGTTAATTTGAAAGAAATCCACCTTGCAAACTTATAGCTGAAACAAAAGAGCAAACTTGTTAAAACTGGCAAAACAGAGAGATTCAGAGATGGACAAAACATTCTCAAGCACCCACTCCATATAACATACATGATAGCCTACAAGAGAACATGTATAAAATGAGCGCAGTCAACACAGCAAACAGCCATTTTACCTTTCTTTGGATCAGATTGACTAGTGTAAAATGACTGATATAAGTGTCCAACCAAATGTTCTGTCAGTTCTGGCTTGAACTAAAATAAACATGGTAAGAATAAATGCTGTCACAATGTTGTGAGTGTCACTCACAAGAAGTATTGGACCATCACTGTCGTCAGTGATGGCAGTTACTACCCACTGACTTCATCAGTGGATGTAGATAACTACATTCAAATGAAGATAATAAAGCTTCTAGATATATGGAACTAGAGGGGAAAAACCACTCATGTGGTGACCACACTATTGGTAACCAGAAACAAGCTCAATAGCACTCCCCAGTGGCCAAGCTGCCTCAACTTCTGACCCTCTAAAATGCACTCTTTTGACGAGTGTAAGCTTCTGATTCCGGTCGATCCTAAATCCCTTCACAAGAAGGTTGTAAATATAAACCAAATCCAGACAAATGTACTTTGCTTTTTCTTCTTTCAATCTTGGGTATCTTACTGCCATCTCTGGAATACTAAGTTGACAGAATCTTTGTGCAGCCTCCTCAAATTGGTATGGCTTAACTAATGCACTAGCCAGTTTCTTACTCCTGACAATTCCTGCATCTACAGCCTTGTCAAAAAAGAATGATGCAACAAAAAGTTGCTTAAAACCATCACCACCACCTCCATTCCAAATCCCTCCAAATGAGCACTTCATGTGAGCACATTCATGACCTACATTAAGTGACTTTAGGACAACCTCCTGGCACTGGGAAAAACTGGAACCCTCTTCTGTCGCTTCGACTGCAAAATCTATGCCTGCATAGAGGTAGGTGCCTTTGTAACCTCTTGGAACACAGGGGTTTAGGCCAGTGGTTTCTTGCTTGAAAACTTCCCCACGGAAAGCTAACAATCCATAGCGTAAATAGCTATGCACATATAAGTTGTATGTCAAGCCCAAAAGCTTAATCTTTTGGACATCAGAAGTTTCTTTGTTTTCAGATTTTGGAGCCCTTTCAAAATCCTCATCAGAAATCGCATATGCCATTTGCACTGAGCCTCCACCAAGGTCCACAATCCCAACTGTGCGGTCAAACTTTTGCCCCAAGCTCCCCCGCAGGTAGTTGATTGTGACCCATTGATAAGAACCTTCTTGAGTACCATCAATAATATTTACCCAACTTGGTGTGAAATTGAATCCACTATTTCCAAGTAAGATCCTCGCCTCCTGCAAAAGGTTTTCTGCTTCATTGCCTGGAAGAGTTCGAAAACCTGCTGTTGCACCTAGGCGTACAGGTGTTTGAGCCTTCTGACTTGCAGGGACAACTTTCAATGCAGTGTCCAGGAGAGGAAGTAGAGACTCTGCACCCTTTGCTGGATCCTTTGAAAAATCGCTTAATCCAGGTTCCCGGTGCTCAAATACTTCAATCTCACCACCCACTTTCACTAACTGGATGTTCTCATCAAAGCAAAACACATGGACCCTGCTGCCTGAGCTTCCCGCATCAAAGATAACTGCATAGCTCAGAAGATTAGCGCTCCTATTGGGTTTCCCGAACCAGGAGTTGGCAATTGGCAGATTGATGATAGGATTCCACAAGAACTTGCTTCCAGTTTGTTGCTGTACAGGTGAGTTTGGCAACATGGCAAAAGCAATCAAAATGACAAGAAACGGAACAATCAACGCAAAAGTGAGCCCTCGCATATGTTTACACTTCTCCACAGAAGCTTCCTTAGATATTTGCCCCATTTTTTTACCCTGACCACCGCAAGAAGAAGTAACCACTACTACTCTTCAAGAAGCAAACTGAGGTAGTAGTACCCTAAACACTAAAGAGAAAAGAGGAAATCTGAGTCCTAGCATAAGACATTGGATTCCATGTTTTTGAGGTTTCCAGTTACAAACCCAAAACCCAGCTCTATCTTTTTTCTGTTGAAACTAAAACTCAGATGACGACCAGAAGAGCCCTTTTTTTTTCTCTTTAAGATGATTTCAATCTCCACACTTCAGAGAATAACAAGGTAGCATTGATCACACATGGTATACATACATATATTCTGTAATACATACTAGCCTTCAAGCTACACATATAGAAACCCTGATCATAGAAGAAGAAGAAGAAGACATCCAAATGACAAGCATCGTGAACTGAACTTCTTCAAAGAAACACAAAAAAAGTTTTACCTTCGAGACAGGGAATCCAAAGAAACCTTGCAAAGATTGTGCTCGCCAGCTTCAGGAGCAAAGTCCTAGAAACCTTCAAACCCTAAAACTCGAGCAAGAAAGAAAATTTCTCCCTCTCACGAAAAACAACAACACCCTGTAATAATGTTTGTCACTCGATGGCGTAAAGAAGAGACGAAGCAGAAGAAGAAGAAGAAGAAGAAGATGGTCTCGAGAGTAAGTAGATAGTATGGAACAGGAAGAATCGATCCGAGAAACACAAGCAATGACAGTCCTACTATAGGTTCGCTTATTGCGACTGTCCCTGGAAGGAAAAACCACCAAATAAAGAGGAAAAAAAATCTCGAGAATCGTCACATCCGTCTCAATGTAATCGCAATCCCAAAATGAGAGAGAGAAAATTGCTAAAATCACACGAGATTCGAGCAACCAAAATGCTTGCGGTGCTCGATCGATCGGAGTCCGCGAAGAACAGAAATTCTCGTCAGTCTTCGTACCATGCACTTGCGCTTCTAAACCCTCGTTCTTGTGAGAAAATGACCGTCGATTTTCCAACTCTGTCGCAGTTTAGAGCTTTCCTAGCCGTTGGATTAACTCACGTTCCCTAATCCAACGAAAACCTCGTAACGTGAAATAAAATAAAATAAAACAAAAAACTTTAACCTGTCCAGCAATGATAATTTTACACGTGGAAAATTATTATTTTAATTAAAAAATTTCCTGGCATTATTGTACAACCGGATGAGATCGGAGGCCATTTTTTCGATCCGGCGGCTAATACGCTATCCACGTGGAAAGGTATCACCTCGAGAATTGAGACCTAGCTTTCCTGCTTCCCTTAGCTTCAATCAGGTGTGAACACGCAAGTCAGAACAGGAGGACACGTACACTAAAGATGCCAGCTGGTGAGACGAGAAGAAAGGGCCACCCGGTTATCACGGGATGGCTATGCCACGTAGATGAATATTTTGTTAACATTCTGTAAGTGTAAAAAGGGAGACGAAAATAACGTCATTCACACTTGCTTAGGACTCTTCCTTGTCCGCAGGCGCAAGAGTCTCTTCTTCTTCTGCTCTCTCTTGCGCGCACTTTCTCCGTTTCATTCCCGTGATCGCCGTCTTCAATTTACGCATTGAGAGAGGACTGATCAAGAATTACAGATTTTTTTGCCCCCAAAATCTCATGCTCCATTCTCTAGTTTTTCAGGAATTTTTCTGAGGAGAAAGGAAATTTTCACAAAATAGTTTCTCTTCCAGCTTTTGTTGCTATCGTGTTTTTTCTCCCATGTTTGCTTGCTTGCTGTAGATTCCTGGAGAAATGGAGCTTTAGAATGGAGCTCTAGTATCAACTGCATATCTGATACAAACAGCTAACTCGAGGTATTATAATCATCTGCATTCAACCTCGCCAGCAAAAAATTGTGCCAAGAGAAGATATCTTTCTCATATGTTTGGTTTTGGGTTGGAGAAGTTTGCTCTTCAAGAAGAACTTCTTCACCTTGTCAAACTGCAACTTAACTTGCTCATTTCTTTGGTCTGTCTGTCTGTCTGTCTCTCGCGTTTGTTTGCACCCACACAACAGTTTTGTACCCATCTCACCCTAAACCCTAAACCCTGAACCCTCTTCTCACACTTTCTGAGTAAGTCTCTTCACTGGGATTTTGAGTTCCTCTCACGGAAATCGTTTGTGCAATTGCTGCTGATGAGGCTTGTTGCCATTCAGCAGTTTGTTTGCCAACTTTCTCTCTCTCTCTCTCTCTCTCTCTCTCGCGCGCGCGCGCGCGGAAAGGAGAATCTCTTTTAGGGTTTGATGCTTTGGGCAGAAGATTTGGAAGCAGCAGCCCTCGTTTTCTGAGAAGATCTCTTGTGGGTTGTTGCAGAACATCGAGGATTGGTTTCAGAATGCAGTGATTTGCTTCAGGCGAGCGAGGTCTGCGTTTTTGCAGGACCCAAAGGAGAATCTCTTTTAGGGTTGATGCATTGGGTAGAAGATTTCGGAGGAGCAGCCCCTGTTTTCTGAGAAGAGCTCTTGAGGGTGTTTGCAGAAAATCGAGGATTCGTTTCCGAATGCAGTAATTTGCTTTCAGAAGAGTGAGGTCTGCGTTTTTGCGGGGGACCCAAAAGACACGTCACGAGAGATAGCTTGAAGTGGAACCGCTCACCAGTGGGTCTTAGCGGATTAGGTTTCTGAGAAGAAGGGTAATTCCTACCCTGTTTCAAGGAAGGGATGGCTGCATTGATCGAGGGATTGCCGGACTCCGTAGCTATCCAATGCTTGGCACGAGTACCACTTTCGCAGCACCGGGTGCTTCAATCTGTTTGCAAAGCTTGGCACGCACTTGTCCGAAACCCTGAGCTTTACGGAGTTCGCAAAAGAATAGGCACTACAGAAGAATGGCTTTACGTCTCTGCATATGAAGCTGATAAAGCTTGGCAAGCTTATGACCCTGTGTATAACCAGTGGAGCTCCATTCCACCTCTCCCATCTCTTATTCCTCGACTCAGCAACTTTGGCACTGTCGCTGTCCAGAGCAAGCTTTTCGTTCTCGGAGGTGGCAGTGATGAAGTGAATCCCATCACTGGAGATAGATCCAATATCCATGCTACAGACCAAGTCTGGGCTTATGATCCTGTGTCCAAGAGATGGAGTTCAAGAGCATCTATGCTTACCCCACGAGCACAGTTTGCTTGCTTTTCTTACTCGGGCTGCATTGTGGTGGCTGGGGGTTTTTCAAGCTCGAGAAGAGCCATATCCAGTGTTGAGATGTACAACCCCAAGCTTGATCAGTGGGAGCTTCTACCCGATTTAGTTGCTGTTCGTGATGCTCCATGCTCTGGTGTTGTGCTTGATGGCAAAATGCATGTCGTTCAGAAAGGAACTTGCACAGCGCAGGTGTATGATCCAACAACTAAAAGGTGGGTTTTCTCATTCTCTGCCCCTGCTCCCGTCTGGAGCTTGTTGTTGTTACTGCTGCTTCATCATAGAATCCTGATCTGAAGGAGGGGTAGTGTATTCTGGGTTTGAAACTGTTTCCAGATTGTGGATATGAGGACATTTAGTGGATTTTGTACTAGGTTATTGTTGTGCTGTTGATCAAGCTTTGGAGTGTCGCAGGTGGATACAAGAGGATTGTGCGTGGTCAGAAGGGCCAATGGCAGTAGTGAATGGGGAGTTGTATGTCGTGCATCATGGTGTTGTGAGCCGGGAGCATCGTCTTCCAGCCCATCGGATGTCGCTATGCTCATGGCCTGAATGCCTGAACCGAATTGGCTTTGGAGTGGCTGGCCTTGGGTCCAATCTCTATGTTGTGGGAGGTATTATGAAGCCACGGCGTGGCAGATTTGACGCTGAATACTTGAATGATGTGGATGTTTTAGTTGTTGGAAGTGCAGACAAAGATGTTTTCTGGGAGAAAGCTGCACACTTGCCCTTCTCCAGAGGGACAGTGCTGGGCTGTGCAGTTCTTCAGCTTTGAGTTCTGAACCATGGAACACAAACTATAATAACCCTGAGAACATTTTGAGACAAGAACCTTTGTGTACATTTCACTTTGTATCCATGATTTTTTTCCTTTGATGATGTCAAGCTAGTGCTCTGTATATTCTGCCTTTGCTTTACTGAAATTTTGTGCTCTGGGGGCTCTCAAAACCCATTGAGTCTACATCGTGGTGGGATTGTGAATCATTTAACTGGTCTTCAAATCTCCATGGGAAGAAAAGTGATCCATTCAAACCCTTTTTTTGTGTAGTGGAATAGTACAAGTTCACACAAGAATGAAAGCAAAAGTTGACGGGTACTGAAATTCCTTTTTCTAACAACAATAGAATTGGAAGCTGAATTTGCAATTGTTTTGAATTTAACTTTATTATCATGAAGTTTAGTAATATCTACTATCTTCTTGTTTGGCTCATTGAATTCTATCATGAAGGCAATTTCTGATACAAGAAGCCATTTATATGCCCATATCTTATTGTGCACTTTGTCAGAAGTTTTCGTTTACCTTCCTAGTTGACTCCTGGTTTGATTAATAATAAATTGGGTTAGTGGAGAAAAGTTCATTTAGAATCACATCATTGTGAATGGGGTTTCAAATATTGATGTTTGTGGATAAATCCTTGTCATGTTAAAATCAAATAGTTTTTGGCAATATGATGGATTGCTATTGTTTAGTTGATGGATTGTAAGTGTTTACATGGTAGCCAATGACGACTTCGAACCAATCCTTGTAAAATATTGTTGAGGGATTTGTCTAAAAGTTATGCTTGTTAAAAGCTTCTCATGTGCAAATATAGAACAAACTTTGCACTAGTGCATGAAATTGCATCATGTGTTAATTCAATGTTCAATATTATGCTCATTTGTTTAGTGAGAGACTAATTCCGAGGTGTGACAAATAGAAGCCATGATGAAAGGAAGGACGCATTTTACAAATAAATAATTATGTTAATCAAAGCTATCCACCCTAATGGAATGATGCAAAAATGGATAGATGATGCATTAATCATCAAAAGAAAAAGAAATATGTTCTGAAAACTCCTAGGATGGGTTTCTCATTCATCAACTCTTCTCATGAAATGCTTAGAGAAGGAGAATTGGATCAAATGAACCACAAGAAGATGGAAATCCATTCATTGTATAGACCATGCATCAGCCATTTGTCATAAGCATGACTCAAAATACAACATCATAAATATATCATATAATGGTGGAAAAGGTATGAAATTAAAAACACATGGTAGTATCAAAAAAATGACTAATAGGTTGTCCAACTAACTTAGAATGGCAAGTCATCTTAATTCTCAAAACAATCAGTTATGCCTGGTGATTGGCTCAAGGCCATTGATTATCGGAAATAGCCTCAGCAATGTGTCAATGTGCTTGAAATAAGATTTGGATATGGACTAAGAGCATCTCCACCCCCACACTGGCAAACACCCCTTTTCAGTAAGTCTTGCAGCAGGATAGTGCAAATCCTGCTGCTCTCTGGTATTAATGGTCCATTTTGCAGTGGTCATTTTAGCCCCTTTAAAATCTTTTTTCTACTATGAATTTGGACAGTGACTATTGCTCGTCCAGATGTAGAAGACATAAATGCTCTTTGAGTGTTTAAAGGGAGTTTTTATGACATTTCTGGGTGGTGACAGTGATCATTAAATGGTATCTATCTATGAAGGAAGGTAGTTTGGTTTGTTTTGTAGTTATGAGATCCACTGGACTGGGATACTTCTGATCGTGTTCTTGGTGTCTTTGGAAAGCTCTCAATGAGGAGGGGTGCATGGGCGTGGTTCCATGACATTTGGACTTGCTGTGCAAAAGTTCTTGAAGATGGAATGATTTCTTCACTGAAAATTAAATTAAATCGTAGCTGAAAATTTCGGAGGAATTGGAATGTGCCTTTGGTGTTATTGTAAAGATCTTGATGAGCAAGATTTAATGGAATTTATTTGGTAAGATTTGGATTCAGAGTGTGAGAGATATTAATTTTTAAGTGAATTTCTGCCACTGAAAATTCAAATAAATTCCCAAAAAACCAAGTTTTGGAAGGAAAAATCAGTTGAGGACGTGGTAACACTTGGGCCAACAGCACAGGCCACACTAGTTTTATTCTAAAGTAAAGGAGATGTTTATTACTATTTTGGGGGTGGAGATGGTCTAAGAGCATCTCCACCAAAGCTCAGTCTGTGACCCTGCACTGAAAACCTTTGATGAGGTTTCATCAGTCCAATCCAGTAAACACTGCTGGGACCCTGAAAAAATAGACAACTTTCAGAGCTCTTGAGGAGCCCTGGAACAGTCAAATAAACACAGTCAAATTGCATTTATTGACTGCTGCTCCCTGTTTCTGATTGGGTAGATGGTTTGATTGGTCCAAGTGGGTTGCTATTAGGTAGTAGTCTCCCACCTACTTGCAGTCCCAGTTTCAGTTTTATGGTGGAGTTGGGAAAAAAGTGAGCAACTAAAACTTGGATGTGAGAAACATGTTTGCAAGGTCACTTACTGAGTGTTGGTGGAGATGCTCTAAGAGACCCTAAAGAAAAAGGTTATATAGTGTACCCCTCTAAGATGGAACCTGCCCCTCTAAACAGGAATCTGGTCTAGACTAAGAGACCTTAAACAAAAGCCAGTGCACCCCTCTAACTGGAACCTGGTCCAGACTCAGAAACCCTAAAAGAAACAAAAGGCAGTATATGGCCTCTAACAGGGACAGTGTCTGTGGACAAAGAGACCGACCCTACAGAAAGAAAAAAATATCCAATCACTGGGACCGGGTCTGGAGTAAGAGACCCTAAAAAGAAGCTGGTGTACCCAGCTAACTGGGACCAGGTCGTGCCTAAAGAGGTCCTAAAGAGAGCATAATGTACCCCTCTAACTGGAACAGGGTCTGTAGTAGAGTCCCTAAAGAAAGACTGAAGTATGATCCATACATCTAGTGGGACCGGGCCTGTAGTAAGAGATCCTAAAGAAAAGATCTTGTTGGTACACCCCCCTAACTGGAACCGGGACTAGCCTAAGAGATACTGAAGAGAGCCCGGTTTATAAACCCCTCTAACTCATCCCTAAACCCTAAACCCCTCTAACCGGGCCTGAAGCGCAGGAACCTTGCGCAAAGAGCGAGCGATCGAGCGAGCCATTCCTTCGTCGTCAGCGGATGGATTGTGTCGTAATGAATGCTCTCCAGCGCTGTTTCATAGAGGCCCAGTCGTGGCTGCGCCTTGTTGGTCGACAGCCACGTGAAAAGAATGCCCCAAAATGCTGATGAAGCTCTATGTGGATTCCATGCGGAGCCGACACTTGTGGCTTCTCACGTCCGAAGTACCCATCCCCGTGTCACAATTGTGTTTCCCACAACAACCCAAGCTACTGGAGAGCTCTTGTTCTGCATACCCATAATAGTAGATATATATTTCAGAACCCATTTTGTGTTGTTGTGAACATTTGTTGTGTTGGAAACTCATTTTGTGTTTTTGTGAATATCTTTGTGTTGTGTTTTTGTTCCTTGGGTAGCAGTTGATTTGATCTCCACTTGGGTGGGTACTCCAACAACAACAACAACAATGGTGGATGTGGCGGCTCTCGTGATTGCAGTGGTTCTGTTCGTGATCTTGTCGCCGGGTCTGTTGCTGCAGATCCCGGGAGACGAGAGACCGTTGGAGTTCACCAACTCCAGAACCAGTCTAGCTTCCATCATCGTGCATGCGGTAGTGTTTGCCATACTTTTCTACTTGTTGCAGCTCTTGTTCCATGTGCACGGCGGTACCTAGAAACGAAGGAAGGAAAGAAAGAATCCAGAATGGAAGGAAGGAGAAGGTCCATGGAGGGATAGCCAGATTTCCTTACATACTATGATGCTCCTCCCACACACTGCAAGGAGGAGGAGGAGGAGGAGGAGGAGGAGGAGGCCTAGGAGCTGGTGACAAACTGAATCATCATGGGGGTGTGAGTAGGGTTATTTTTCTTGATGGATCCTTCTGTTCCTTGAAGGAGATGGTGTACACAAGACTGACTGACTGACAGCCAGCAACAATTTACAGTGCCCATGCTCATGGGATGTTAGATTTTTTTCTTGATGAATCTTGAGGAGCTTTTGTGTGCAGAGGGTTCCATTGTCAGTTTAGCTTCTTGCTTTCATATATGATGATGATACATGTATGTGGGTTTTCTAGATTCTTCTTTCATATATGATGATACATTTATGTGGGTTTTCTAGATTCTTCTTTCATATATGATGATGATACATGTATGTGGTTTACTGCTCATGGAATTAAAGCATGTTGGCTTCCTCTTGATAGTATTATGAGTGTTCATTACAGTAAGTAAGATTGAGTAGGCTTTCATGGCAAAGCTCAAGTGATTATACTTAAATCATCATACTTACTTAATCACGGTTTTAGTAATTATTCTCTAAAGTAGGATTTCAGAACAAAGCTCATCTTGTGAAGCTTGTGATTTATTTGTGACATAAAGCTGGCACTGGCACCATCTGGAATTTTGATGAACTAAAACCAAACAAACCCTTTAGATTTTTGTGTGAATAAGAATATTTTGGCCTTTAGATTTACAGCATTTAAAATTACAGAATTTTGGCCTTAAAGATGGTACTAAAAATCTGATGTTTAAATAATAAAATAAATAAATAATCTTACATACTAATATAATAAGATAAGAAAAATAGATAACATACTGATATATGAAAAAAAGTATTGTAATCAGATATTTGGACTTTTGAAAATGAACCTTCAATTTGTCTCAATTTTCATTTCAAATTTTATTCTTTATTATTTTTGGAACATATCTGAGAATAAAGTTATATTGTAGATGATTTGGAAAACAATTATAGTGTATGATTTGAAAGTTTTATATTTTATTCTTATGGATAAGACTACAATGTTAAATATTTATGCAAATTCACAAATAGACATTGAAAGGGCAAAATAGAGAAAAATGCATAACAACAAAAGGTTTGTAGTATCACTATTTAGAATGGTTTGTAATGAAAGGTTTCTATATATGATAAAAGGACTTTAATCATTACATCAACACCTAAAAATATTCACAACCTCAAATACAAATTAAAGTTGGGAAATACCATAAAAAGAAAAAATTAAGTTTATAGTTTTTTTTCTTGTTCACCTTTCCAAAAACCGTTATAATACACTTTGTTGGAAGAAATAAGTTATAGCAAGGTCATTGAATTATACTTCTGGTGAACTTATAAAATCACAAACACTGAATTTCTTAGCACACAAAGTCTTTTAGAAATTGACATTGAAGTATGGCTCTGCAATGTGCCCTAACCCTAAACCCAATTGACTTCTCTCTTCTTGCTAGTCTGTTACCACATTATAAATGGCAGGTGCAAACTCGTAAAAACTCAGTTGGACAATGAAAAGAGTATATTTGGGACATTTCGGATCAAAATCTAAGATGTCACCACATTATAAAGGACAGGTGCAAACTTCCAAGAAATCAGTTGAACAATGAAAAGAGTACATTCGGGTCACTTTGGATCAAAATCTCAGATGTATACATCGCATGATGAATGCCCAAGATGAGCTTGATGAGTTTTATTGCAATGTGTACATGTGTCTCAAGACTGTTCAGCAATCACTGAACCTCGGAAAATGCCAAGTTGTGCCGGCCTTTTTCAGGGGTGTTGCGTGGGTTAGCAAAAACTTAGACCAAAATATAACACACATGGTTACATGGTGGGGAGAGAAAAAGAAGCTCACATCTCCAAATCCATCAGCAATAAGGCTGTGCAAATGTGCTGCTAAAAACTTAGTATCAGGAATAATCCTTGTCTTGAAGGAAATGCTCAAATTGCGTCCCTTGGAGATGCCTGAAAACCTCATCCCAGTTCTGAATTTGTTCCTGGAGTGGTCGTGTGTGGATCTTCACTTGTTCACTTTGAAGATCCTGCACCTTCACACCAACAAACTCTTGTACTTGCAACATTTTCTGCAAAACCTCACCAGATTTCCAATGTGTTAAGAGAGAGCACAGTTCTTTTCCTTCCACAGCATTCCAGAATGTACCCTTCATGATGAGTTCCTGGATCACAAGCTTAAAACAATAGACCAGTTTTTTAAGCCACTCAGTCTTCGTTGATTAATGTCCTGCATGCAAGGGAAGTTGTTTGGGCATGTTCTTCAGCATGTAAGGGAACTTGATCTCCAAGTTCTTCAGCATTTGGTTTCAAGAGCTTACACTAGGGCTATTCAGCAAATCTTCATAAAACAATGGCAGCAGACGGGTGCCATTAAAAAATTGGAGTGCATCATTCGTAATCTCCTGCACTCGTTGTAGATTATGAAGCAAGTGCTTCACATCTATCATTGGCTTGAAAGCTGCCAACATAAGTGCCTGTGGAGTAGAGAGACAATTACATTATTTTCAGAGACATTGAAATTTTCAAAAAAATACTTTTGTTCTCCAGGGAAGCAAAGAATCTGATTGAATATTCAGGAATATATCATTTGCCGAAATAAATTTACCCAAAAATTAATTAATCAATCATTAGACAAACATGTACCGAAGTAGCCAAGGGGTACTATGGTAGTGCCCTACCACTATCATCTACACAAGAGAGGAAAGGGTACCTCTTCTTTGGAGTGCACATGTGACTTGTGAGTCCCATTTAGAAGTTTTTCCTTCTTGTCATAAGCGTTTGCCAAAATTGAGATCATACGCTTCAATGAATTTCTTCGAAGCAGTAGTATCACCGAGACACCCTTTTGCTTAAAATATGCTGCTAACTCACTGTGATACTCCATGACCCCCTGACATTCCAGCAAGAACCATACATGTCAGTCAATTCATACGCACATGTTAAGGAACTCAGAACATGCATGTACACTTGCATGATCCCATACGCCTTTCAGAAAGCCTACAAAAATATACACTACAAAGGCTTTGACATACAGAGATATATCTTTCCAAACAATTGAAACTGCCAGTAAGGCAGACAAGCACCACTTAAATCCCATCGAACAAACTGATGCCTTCTTGAATGGATTGTCATAATGCTATTGGCAGCATCTCTGGTTTTGCAACACTGTACCAACACAAATTCTGAGTAGTATGGTTTGGAGGTAATATAATGTGTCATGAGATTTGAGCTTTACCTGATTTAACATCCACTTGAGACCAATGGTAGAAGTGCATTCATTTTTTGCAGCACTACTCATCCAATCGAGATTGAACACAGATTCCAGAGTTTCTGTGATGATGGTGAAATTCTCTCGCCGACCCGCAGCTGAGAAGACCTCACCATGTGAGCTTATATTCGGGTGGCTGTTCAGGAGCGTCTCAAACCATCCACTGCCTGATCTTTGCATTGACAAAATTACAAAAGTATGTACAGGTGTGCATGTACATTCCGCCCTGCATAATAATATGTAAGCCCCCATTTTCCATCATAAGCCCAAGTTCAGCCCTATTTCAAGCTTACGCAAGAAGCTCATTGTTCTTTATGAAGAGCAATTTATGAGAAGGTGCCAAAAAGGGTTTGATGCTTGCACCTGTCAAAAGTGTTAGGGTGAGGATAATGTTCGGTGAAGTTGTGTGATTTGAGCAATTTTGGACATTTGGCGACATGTTCCTCCTGTTGTTGCTTGACTTGGAAAACTGTCGTCCTCGGGAATTGCTGAAATGCTGGCCTGTTGTCTACTCCTATCATGCATATGTAAACTCCACACAACCCAACGACCAGGAGCATTAGCAGCTTCCATATACTCGAAGTCTTGCGTGCTGTTGTTTCCTTTACTCCTGTAAGATCCTGCACGACAGATGATGCACACCACCTAGCATAAGATAACATACAACCACCACCCAAAGTAGTAGGTAGTTAGGTAGGTAGGTGGGTAGGTAGGTGGATATATCACCAAATCAGGACTCTATGTAACATGATCAATTGCACTCTCACACAAGTGCTGCTGCTGCTGCTACATAGCTGCAGGAAATTGTTGGCACAAAGCTGCCAGCACTATTTGCTCTTGGTTTCCTGCAATGCCAATGCTACTTTACACTACAAGTGGATCTTTTCTTCAGCAAATTTTGGAATGGAAACCACCCAATCTTCAGAATGCGACAGTGAAAATTTGTCAAAAGCAAACAGCAGCCATCAAAACTCTTCTTACATAATAAAGAAAGAGCTTAGTATGACAACACTAAAAAGAGGCAAACACCCAAGGATGTGGTGAAGGCAAAAAAGCTCACCTTAAGAAAACCAAAGTTCATATCTAATTCATGCCTCTTCAGATTGTTGATGGCCATCTGCTCCAGACCCACAACCCATAACAAAAGTTAGATACTGTGAATTTGCCATTGACCAAGTCTTGTATCAAAATATCAAAGAGAAAAAATTGCCACCACCCACAACATACAGATGACAGCAGATTCAGAATTCAGAGTTCCAGAATATCAACCATCATTCCAGTAGAATTTTTCTTTGGAGATTTAGAAATGCTTTGAACCAGGCATAATCCATCAAAACCAGAACAGTTAGAAAACTTGTCAGAATTTCCATCCTTATTCTTAATGCTCGTGGTGTGTGCCCCTGCTTGATCAATGGCAAGATTGAAAACAATGGGCCAACTGACACAGGAATCTGTAAAGAAATGAATTTCAAGAGCCAGAGACAGCAAAGATTTAATATACACTATCCCTGGATAACTGAGGAACCCATCAAAGGGTTCACTTTGGATGTAAACTCAATCCACTGAGAAACCCATCAAGGGTTCACTTTGGATGTGAATTCAATCCACTGAAAAAACCATCAAGGGTTCACTTTGGATGCATTCAATCTGCTTTCCTTGACATCAGAGCTGTAGAATCTGGACATTGTTTTCTCATAGAATCTGGAGCAAAGGTTTTCATGGATTGTTCTCCAACAAAGAGAGTGAACTGATTTTCATCTCAGTCAGGAGAGAAACAGAGAAACCGGCATCTTACCCTGTCATGCAGGGTGCATCACAAAAGGGAAGCGATCTCAGCACCGAAACCTCAACACTGAAATCGCAAACTATATAGTTTTTCCAAGCTACAAAAGAACAGAGCTGCAAAGCAGCTTCATGACAACAAAAGGAGACTTGGGTCTGAAGGCTTGTAAATCCATGGAAGAAGAGGTTCATCAAATGGAGTGACCCAAAGGAAAAAGGAAAAAAAAACAAAAAAGAGCTTGAAGCTTTGGGAAAAACCATACATACCAAAGCAATTGACGGATGATGCCATACTCAATAAGGAGCTGAAGGAGAAAAAACAGGGCTGAAGATATACACAACAGTCGTCTTCTCCACAGTGAGAAAGAGAACCCGCCTCCCTTGAACTCCTGGGCCAAGATCTCAACCTAATAATGCAGCAACAGCAGCAGCTAGCAAGGAAGCATGGTACTCACAACAACCCACAAAGCCTCATCACCACCACTCCTGAAGAAAAATCCAAAACCTCATCATGCAAACCCACAAAAGCGAGACCCAAACTCCAGAGCAGGAGTACGAGTAGGATTCCAGCAGCCCAAAAAAATCCCCCCAAACTGATCCTATTGTCTGTCTGTCTGTTTGTCTCTCACACAGGATATCTGAAGAAGAAGAAGAAGAAGAAGAAGAGGAGGAGGAGATCGGACACAAAGGATCTTCACTTAGCACTACAGAATCGGAGCCTAGAGTCCAAGACAAACCATGTCCAACAGAAGCAACAAAAGCTGCACCTTTGGTTGGGCAAAGAAGAAGAATACTCTGCTGGCTCAAGGATCACACAAAGGACACTTAGAGTTCCGATCTTTGTGCGGGTGATAGCTAATGGGAAGAGGGTAACTGGAAAACAAATACCCACAAATCTTCGCCGTCTTCTTCTTCTTCTTCTTTCACACGCGACAACTGCAGCGACGACGACGCGAGTGAGCCCACGCGGGAGAGAGGAAGACGGAAAAAAAACAGCTGGAAAGCTTCGTAGCGCGCACGGCGGAGAGAACCGCGGGGTAGTAAAATTTGACACCCGGTGAATACCCGTTTCTTTGTCCCTAGCCTTTTTCTTTTTCTTTTTTGGCCATATTGGAAATTTCAGGGGAGGTTTTTTTTTTTTTTTTTTTTTTTTTTTTTTTTTTTTTTTTTTTTTTTTTTTTTT
>Ga0209611_10003901_pt1 | contig 25641 bp, 24 predicted proteins | sample S1TSphgellanicum_3_FD_187693 | JGI IMG/M metagenome (GOLD analysis project Ga0209611, IMG submission 187693) | Host-associated microbial communities from peat moss isolated from Minnesota, USA - S1T2_Fc - Sphagnum magellanicum MG (SPAdes) (version 2) | ecosystem: Host-associated > Plants > Peat...
TGCTAAAGGTGTCCAAAACACAACAAAAAGTTCCAAAAACCTGAGACAAATCAACACCCACAAAAATTGCAAGAATTGAAACAAATCAACACACTCACAAATTGCAACAAAAACTGAGACAAAAATCAACACACATAAAAATTGCAAACAGAACTTAGACAAAAGTTAACACACATAAAAATTGCAACAAAAATTGAGAGAAAATAAAAAACACATAAAAATTGCAAAAACTGCAACAAAATCACACACAAACACACAAAATAAATTACAAAAGCTGTGACAAACCAACACACACACAAACACAAAAAATGTGAACAACAATCCCAAAACACAGAAATCAAATGCTCTGTAAATTCAGAAAAATGAACAAACCGAAAGGGTGGCTTAAAAAAATTTATAAAAAAAAAGAGAAACACAACACGCATAGATGGTAACAACACAAAAACCTGTTAATAACTAATAACTCGAAATAACTTGAAATTTGCAAACCTGATGATCAAAGTCGGAAATCAGTCAGACTTGAAGAAGAAGAAGAAGCTGCCAACTTCAAATTTCGAAATTTCAAATCTCTGCAAACCCACAACAACAACAGAACAAAATAAAAACAGCCACCTCAAGAAGAGCCTTACTTACTTCCTTAATTTCTCACGGACGGATCTAAAGAAGACCCAACACTGAAAAAAAAAATAGAAAAATCGAATGTAGTTTCCAAATTTGTAAAACCCTTTTTTATGTTAACTCGAAATTTGCAAACCTGATAATCAAAGTCGGAAATCAGTCAGACTTGAAGAAGAAGAAAAAGCTGCCAACTTCGAAGGGGGCAAAGGAACAAATTATGTTCAAGAACCCCAGAGTCTAATTCCACATCATTACTTTGTTTAAGTGATGGGTTTTCAGTTTTAATGCTCTATGAAAATTTGCAAGCATCACCAATACTGTTTTCCAGTTGTTGGGTTGGTTCCATTCAAAAGCCCCCACCCTTCCTTCCCTGAGTTTGGTCATACACAGGGTGAGATTAAAAAAAAACATGCAAAAAAGTACATTGGCATTCAAGGGGGGTTGAAACTCAGGAAATTTTGATGGTTTCCTGTGTTTCACCTTGTCTTTCTTTTTTCCCTGAGCGCCTCCACTGTTGTTACATAGATTTTCACTGCGCCTACCTTTACAGCTACTATAATTACTCTCGAACCTTGTGCATTTAAATGCTGAGATGCAGCATTTCGTACTGAGTTTCAGCATTTCATCCTGAGATTTAATAAAATTTCTTTACTTTGCAGATTACTACCACCACTAAAAGAGGGGTTAGGGGTTGAAAGGAGGCCCAAAGACAGGGCGAAGACAGGGTGACTTTTACGGATATCTCTATTATAGTCCATAAAAATAGCTGTTTGCACATTGAAAAAGAATGAGGTACTTACTTACTTACTTAGGACAACTCAGGCTTCCTTTTTTTTTCTTGCATGCTGCAGACTTTGGCAATGAAAAAGTCATGGAAATTATAGAACTGGTGCCTCCCGTCCCCGTGCCATAGCCACCGGCTCCAGGACCTCCTACCGCACCACAACCCCCGGCTCCAGGCCCTCCTCCCGCACCACAACCCCCGGCTCCAGGACCTCCTCCGGCACCATATCCCCCGGCTCCAGGAGCTCCTTGGGCACCATATCCACCACCAGCTGCTGCAGCAGGAGCTCCAGTACAGTATCCAGCTATGGCCATGTCCAAAACCCCAAAGCATTTTCTACCTTCCCCACGGACGGATGAGGGGACGGATGACGGACGGGACGAAGGGATGGATGGAAAGGACGACGGATGAGAAGGACGACCAGCCAAGGACGACAAAACCACCGATATTATAGAAGTAGATAGAGATAGTAGCTTAAGGGAATTTGGCCCCTACTAGGTAATAATAATAATAATAGGTCTATTTTTATTATATGAGGATTTTTGAAAGGTGAATAATATATTTTGGCTTGTGTTGAAACTTGAGATTAGTCATCAGAGTTATAATAATAATTAATCTTGAAGGATTTTGGTTTCTTTGAGAGGGATTTTGTTTTTGAGGATTCTATTTTTGGATGGTGAAATATTTGAGTTTTCATAATGCTTCTTCTTCTCCTTTTGCCTTAAGACACTTTTTACTGTAAATGGCAAAGGCCATAGTGTGACACACCCCCTTGTTTTAGTAGCTTATGGGATTTCGTCTCATCCCTCTTTGGGATTTGCAATTTGGAGCACTTTGTTGTGGAATTACCGACTGTTGCCTACACGACGTGGAGACAGAAATTGGGTCGTCGTTGTCGTTGATTGATAAGGTAAGGAAGAAGAAGAAGAATGATGTAAGTGATGGCTTAGAAGGAAGCGACAAAGGGAAGAACAAGGAAATCCGAAAGTGTTTGGGAAGGGGGGCGGAGAGGGGAGATAGGGAGTTAGAGAAACGTGGAGAAGGATTTCGGGAAACAAACAAATTCCAGGCCGACCCATTTGGATTTTGGTTCACATTTTGTTTTTGTCCTTGATAATGTAGTTAGTGGGGAAGGGACGACGGAGGAGTTTTTGCAGCAATGACGATGATGCAACACAACACGGATTACGTGTTGTTTTACGGCGAGAGCAGGAATAATATGATTAGGTCTAAGAAGAAGGACGACGGCGACGACGGCGACGACGACTCCACCATGCTTGTTCTCGTGCTTCTCAATTACCATCTGCCTCGCTTCTCTCCCATACTTTGGGATCAAGGTACTTTCTCTCTATAGTTTCTGTTTGTTTCTTCTTCTTTTTGTTCTCTTTGAGTTCTGATGAAGAAAAAGGAAGCGGAAGAAGAAGAAGAAGAAGAAGCGGCGGCAGCAGCAAGGATTGTGATCGAGATTTAGGGCATCATCGTCATCATCATCAGCTCGCGCACAGCTACTTTTTTTTTTCTTAGCTGATAGAAGTGTCTGCTCGGTGGCGAAGGAATTGACAGCGAGCCTGCATGTGTGCGCTGATGGTGGTGCCAACCGTCTGTATGATGAGCTCCCTCTGTGGTTCCCTGATGACGACCCAGCGGATGTACGGCAACGGTAACGTCCTCCTCCTCCCTTTGCTTTTCCTTGCAAGCACTGCTGTGTGCCGTTCACAAGAAACGCACCCCCCCCCAAAAACACACTGGTTGGGGAATGAATCTGATGAGCAACAGGATTTTGGTATATCATCATGACGGTACAGCGGGAGAGCTCTCGGGGTTTGTGAACGTTGTCTCATCAAGGATTTCGCAAGCAGAAAGTGATTACAAAGAGAGTCTCCATTTTGAAATTTCCCACTAGGTTGTGTTTCTGTTGTTGGTTTCTGAATCTGTTGACGCGCACCAAACCCTAAAAATAAGTGTGAAAGGCTTCTTACACCTGGCCTGAAACTTTTCAAAATAGGAAAATATTCCTCAGCATCCAAACTTCCCAAATGTGTACTGAGTGATGGGTGACAATGTTCTATGGCTCTCAAAATTGTACTCAATGCAAGAGTGCTGCAACTGTTGAACCCTATTCGTGGGTCTAGTACATGGGCATTGGAGTGTTGAGTAGTACTTGTCTATATGCAGGCATAAGCCAGACGTTATCAAGGGCGACTTGGATTCAATTCGCCCTGAGGTTAAAGAGTACTATTCTCAAATGACTTGGATTCAATTCGCCCTGAGGTTAAAGAGTACTATTCTCAAATGGTATGCTTTCAATTTCCTTCAAACATTTAGTCTGTTGGAAGTCATGTACCAAGATGTCCCACCAAAGTCGTACCAAGCATATGTTTTCAGTCCCAGATTTACATCACATTTGTTATGTGTAGACCAATACTTTTGAAATCATCTTTCCTTCAGGGAAAACCATATGCAAGTGTGGCTTTGACATTGAAAAATCTGAATATCTTTGAGCTGGTTTTGTGTCCCCAGGGTGTCAAGATCATAGACGAATCACATGACCAGGACACCACAGATCTTCACAAGTGTGTGATTTTCATAAGAGACTGTGTACCTGACCTGGACAAGAACCATGTAACTACTAGATCATCTTTTCAGCAATCTCGGTATTTGGCTTCTATGATAACATTTTGGTGAATTCATGTTTGAGCTGTGGGCTTCATCTTTGTATTGTTGTTTACCAAGTGATGAGTGGGGGTTGCATTTGATGAATTGACAGATAAAGCTATTGGTGTTGGGAGGATTAGGAGGCAGGTTTGACCATGAAGCTGCCAATATTAATGTCCTTTACACCTTTGCAAATGTCCTACGCATTGTGCTCTTGAGCGAAGAAAGTTCACTCACACTCTTACCCTCTGGCTATTTGCATGAGATACATGTAAACCGCTCATTTGAAGGTCCCCATTGTGGCCTTGTTCCACTGGGTGCTCCATCTACCTCTACTACCACCACTGGACTCCATTGGAACTTGGGTACGTACAAATTTGCCTTGTGACTTGGTTCTTGTATAATATTCTGTAGAGAGCTTAAAACAAACCATGGAATTTGGGTTGCATGCAAAGTGATGAGTGGGGGTTGCATTGGATGAATTGACAGAGAAAGTTACATGATAGTAACTACTGTGCTGGATGGCTTGCAGATGACACACCAATGGCATTTGGATCCTTAATCAGCACTTGCAATCTTTTAGAAAGTGATATCGTGACAGTAAGGTCAGATGCATATCTGCTGTGGACAACTGAGATCAGATATGAACCATGATTTTTGAAGTTAAGATTTAAGACCATGTCAAAGGATCTGGTAATTTGCATTGATTCCATAGTCTTGTCTTTGCATGGGTTATGAGGATCACAAAACTTTTGTAATTTGCACAGTTGACATTTGTTTTCAGCTTCTTGCAAGCTTCTGCAGCAGATAATAGTATACAGCTTTTTGCATATACATGTTGCAAACGTTATTATTGCTAGCCAACATTCTGATTGCCTCTTCCTGTTTGCTTCCAAAACAGAGCAGTTCAACCTTGAGTTAGTCCCTTGTCGTGAGATAGTACACTGACCTTGACAAAAAGAGATCCCTAAAATCAGCACTGCTGATTGGTCTCAAATCCAAAGTATAGTGGTTAACAAAATGGGTTCCTCCTAAGTACCATGCACTACTTTCAAATCACCCAATAAGACAAAAAGGGTTAACACTTTGATTTGGTTTCAACTTGTCAAGCTTTCTAGTTTCCAGTTTGCAGCTTGAAGCAATTTCAAGACTAAAGTATAGCACAATACCATACATAACCTGCTGAGCTACAACCTGTGTTCTTTATTCAAAACATCATTACAAACAACTGAGTGCTCAACCAGTGTTTCATTCCAGCCCATCAATTTCTTCATCAGTTCCTCTGTCAGTGCCTACCATCACATACTTTGCATGTTCATTCAAGCCTGCAAAAAATTTAGCTTCTGCTCCCTGGTTGGTGTCTGGAGACATGCTGTCAGAGTCAACTGCTTGTTCTTCAAGGTAATCCTTGGGTGTCAACAATGTGCTGCTTGAAAGTCCCAGCAGCATATCCTTGCCTGAGCACATCTTGGTCCCTGCATGGCTGAACTTGCCCATGCTCACAGTTTGTCCATTTTGCTTCAAATATTGGTCTTCACCATCACTTCCATGAGAGTCTGCAAACAAATCATGGAACATTCTCTTTCCCAGATGCTCAGGTTCAGAGTCAATAACCAGCTCTTCTGTCCACCCTGGTCTTGCACGTAGAATAGCCAGGCGAGTCTGTAATTCTCCAGGAGTAGCATGAGTAGCATCATCTGCACCTCCTCTTCCTTCTTCCTCTCCTCTCTTCCCTGCATAAGATTACCAAGAAAAAATGCTGTACTTTTTGCAATCCAAAACTCAAAGGAGAGAACCCATAGAGATGACATTTTGAAATGCAAAAAGCAAGGAAACATGGTTCAGCTTTTTTACCCTCTGCTAAACTGGGCCTGGCAGGAGTAAGTGGTAAAGCCGCAACCACTTGTGCCATTTCCTGTGCTTCTGCCTTGGCCTGTGCTGTTGCTGCCTCTGCCGCCTTCAACAAGTTCGCATAGAGGAAGACTGTACCTTTACTTTCCTCTCTCTCTTCCTGCAAGTCTTCTGTACACTTGTCTAGCAAAGCCTTCAGTTGCTCCTCTTTTGCAGCCAACATAGTCAGCTGATTTTCCATTCCATCAATTTTGTGCCGTAAGCTGTTCAATTCCATATCCTTAGCTTCCAATGCAAACTGAAACATCTGAGTTACATCTGATTGTCCAACCTTCACTTCAGGTTCTTCCATTGTGGGCACTTGGGCCCCAGACCCTTCAGCAAAAATCTTACTAACCAATTGTGAATCCCGTGCTCCACAGCTGTTATTGAGTACTGTACACTTTCCCACATGCAACCATGAATGACAATCCAGACTAAAACGGACAACCTTGCAATCATGTGAGAATTTGCTCTACATTCTTTCCAATTGTGAGCTTTAGGTTTAGGGTTTGAGAGTCTCTCTGCACACACCTAAGAAATATTTTTTTGGTTCTACCAAACCTTTTACCTTCTGTTGCTTTCCTCATCTGTTGTTCACTTTGACCTTGATCAGCCTGACACTCACCCTTCACATATCACAAGAAAAACAGGACTCTTCAGTGAAACTTGTCATGCAAATGAACTCTTCTGTGACATTTCTCACGATCCACACTACCCCACCACGTTGTGTTTGCAACAAACCAGCCAAAACTCAGTGATTTGAGTTCTGAAGCATCTGAAACAAGCTGATCAGATCAGAATGATCTTACCACTGTGTTGTTGAGGTTCTGTGTAGTGGGATTCCATATATGAGCACTGCTGTTGAGGAAACAGTTCTGCAGCAACTTGTGTTGCTCAGCACAAAGGAACATACTGAGATTGTATATTGCCATTTGCAAAACCTTGGAGTTCTGTTCCACCGCAGAGTTGGAGATCTCCACTGACTGAAAGCTCTGTAATACTCGTGATAAGTTGTGAATGCTTGCAATCACTGGATGGCACTGACCCACCAGAACTGATCCAGCAGCACCCCTTGTGACAACACCATTTTCATCAACACCTCCTACAAACTGCAACAAAATGCACTATTTCATGAAGAGTGAACTCTTGTTACTAGAAAATTGCGAATTGCTAAGGATGCTATGCCACCCAATATTGCACCTGCTAGCTTCATTGGTGATGAATCTCTGCATGAAACCCTAAATCCAATTGACTCATGATCTTCCAAGCCTACTTATCATGAAAAATCAAAATCTTTTTCTATCAATGGCTATACTCAATGCACAACTGCAACTGGTTTTGAAAACTGGGCAATGAACGATTGACAACTTAGATCAAGGGCTGTTAGTCTGATTCCCAAACTCAGAGAATTTTGGGACATACCAAATTCACAATAGCATCAGCCAAACTGGCCTGTTTTTTTCTTTTCTATTTGAGCAGCTACAATCACAACTTGGCCCAGAACACACTGTTCTTGCTCAAATGCAGCCCAAAACTTGGTAGCATACAGCCAAAGCAAATTGGAACTTTTCATTTGGCTATTGACACCATTGAAACAAGCAGACACAGAAAGAAACTAGAGAAATGAGGGGGACAGCAAACTTGCTTGACCATTTGGGTCATTACAATCTTTTTTAATGATGCCATGGATTGCAAGATCTAGAAGAATCCATCATCTAAGAACAATTTAAAGATCTTCTTTTGGTAGGGTGCCATGGATTCTTCAAAATCAAAAGAAAAAACTGTTGGTCACTTACCGAGGAGGGAATGGGTTGTTGTTGTTGTTGTTGTGGCACCGCAGCAATAATTCCTTCCATGGACTCCCTTTGTCGATCAAAGGCTTTCTGGACCTCGCTTGCTTGCTTGCTTGCTCGCACCTCGGTGTTCTTCCGAAGAGATTTCCTCTGCCACAATCTCTCTTGTGCAGTAAATTAGGTCAAACTCTCCGTGCAGCTTCAGCACAAGATGATTGATTCTCATCAGCCACCATTGAACTCCAAACCCACCCTTTTTCCTCTCCAAATTCTGCACCCATTTTCAGAGCTTCAATTCTGAATGTGTGTGTGTGTGTGTGTGTTTTGAAACTGCAAAAATCTTGTTTTCAGCTGAAGTTGGGAAAATCACACACGCATTTCTTTTGGGTGTAAATTATCCCAATTTCTGGTTCATTTGTTTTATGGAATCACAAATGTGAATTCTATAGAATCACACATGCATCCCAATTGTTTTGGGGTGTAATTATTCAATTTCTAGTTTCATTTGCTTTATGGAATCACAAGTTTTTAATTGAAAATTACTGTAATATCTGGGCCAATTCGACACTAATTATTTTAAATTATTTTATCGTATTTAAAAAAATACATAATTAGGTCGAAAGTTCTAGAAACTTTAGTCGTCATTTGTCAAATATTTACAAAATTTGGCTATCATTTGTCGAATGTTTAAGAAATCCTTTTTTTGCATTGGCTCAAAGATATACCCCTTCCCTTTTATGTAATTACACTTTATAATGAATTATCTATGGCAAGGACATACCTTTTTATTGCACTTACTCAGAAATTATTATTGTCGAAACATTAAAAAATTATTATAATTTTTTATCAAAAATAAAAATAATTTAAAAACAAGGTGTCAAATTAAACTTTAAAAATTAATTAAATATTCAATAAGAACCTATTGAATTAACCCAAATACTATGATAATACCTTGGCCATTTCAACACTAATTATAATATTTGTCGAGATGTTAAAATTTATTCCTAGTACTTCTTGTATTGGCCACATTTTAAACTGTGGAAGGATTTAACATTCTAGCAAGGGTTTGCAATTTGGAATGCTTGTGTCATCCTTTTTTGGGGTTGTCGTGTGCAAAAATTCGCTCTTATGGAAACATGAACGCATTCTTTTGTTGATATATGGTATGTGAAGTCATAAATGATTAGTGTGTAGCTAGCTAGTGGTTTTTTGGGGGGGGCAAATTTTCATAACTTGGTGAATAGAAAGGGGGAGGTGTGAATGATGATGTTAAGGGCAATTTCAATTTAAAAAATGAGCCCATCACCACATTATGTTTGAAGAAAAAGAAAATTAGAGTCACCATATTTAGGCAATAGGTTCCAACAAGTTGCTAGATTATAAAAGGAATTTCTTAAAATTCGTCTTCACTCTATCACACCTCTTGCCAAATTTGGCTTGCTATGCATAATCACCAACCCACCTACTTCACAAATTTGAGAAAAGAAAAAAATCATGTGCATAATGTCTAAAGTTTAAGTGTAACGTCCAATTTTGAGACGCATCTAATTATTTTTTGTATCAATAACCAATTTTATTAGGCTTTTTTTGTTTTGGTTAATGTTGTTTGTCATAATGTTAAAAAAGATTATGTGAACCACAATATAATTTGAGTTGAAGGTTCATAAATATTGAACCCAAAACCAAAATCCCAAGATAAATTTGCCAATTCATGATGGCAATTATAACCTTTAAGAGTGGGTAGCTTGATGTGGGCGCATAGGAACAATGTTCTTTTGGGATTTTTTTTTGTTGTAGCCAAATAATAATCATCATAACATGTAGAAAAAGTGGCAATTATTCCTATAGAGATTTAGCCAAATATGGATTACACATGGATTTTTTTTCAAATTTCTTATGTAGTTGAAGTGGCAATCATCCATAAGATGGTTTTGCCAAATTTGGCTATAATGTCATAAATATCAAAGTAGAAAAATAAAATAAAAATTATATTCTTGTATACCAATTGGAACTTAACATAAAAACATGGCAATTCAAAAAACAATTCTCTTAAAATCTTGCAAATTTGGGCCATTTTTTCCGTGGGAACTCCTTACCATAGGCTGAAATCATTTTTTTCAAGTCAAAATTTGGTGAAATTTTGTCAAAAAAGAGTCATAAACTAGATATGAAATATAAGTTTTAATCATTCATCTACATTTTTGGCTACGCATTCAAATCAAAATGTAGAAATTTGGTTATTTTTAGTTCTTTCCACCTTCATTTTCGGTAATTGAAAATTTTTTAGATCACTTCACTTTCATTTTTTGGTTTTTTTGGGGGGGTGAAATTTCACCAATTAAAAAAGGCTAACTAGGAATGTTTAATGGTTTGAACAACTGCATTGTCACGCTAAAATGAAGATGATGTATTTGAATACATGTTGTCAATGTAACAAGAAGAGGCTTTAAGCACAAGTTATAATTTGGTTATAAAATGTTTTACCTTTGTTGTTGAGAAGGCAACTTATGGGTTTTGCAAAAAAGTTCAATCTATATCACGGCCACATCACCCATGAAGCAAGGTTTTGAAAATTGAGATGTTAAACATCCCAATAGATTTTCCACACCTCTATAGTCATTGAGATTTGCAAGAAGTGTTTTTATCCATGTTTGTTCATTTCTTCACGAGTAGGAAGCAAAGACTTATGTGTTGAAAGAAGCTTGGGAAGGAAGAAGGGATACGTGTTTTTCAGTATCAAGGAAGGAGGAATGGATCAGCAACATTTTGTGAATTAACATAATAGGGTGCATTTCCTATTGGAAGGGGTCTTGATAACAATTATTGAACAAGGTTTTTTGAATTGTGTTCTCAAGGGCTTTTTGCACATTTTACAAACTTGGAGAAATGGATCACAAACATTTTGACAAATAAGACATTAGGGGTGCATTTGTTGCTACATGATTTCAAATGCAAGAGAGGTATCATATTTTACTTTTCCGCAAAATCTTTCCATTAACAAATTTTTATTTTTTTCAAGTTGCATAATGTATCCTCAAGGTGGGGTAGTGTAACATATTTTTCTCTTCATCATAACTTTTTCAATTTTGGTTTAGGTCTTGAATTGATCCAAGGTATTTACATGATTTTAACATTGACTTATTTGAACCACAATCATATTATATAGTTCTACAAACCAACTAAAGTCATAGGTTAATCAATGGATTCATGTTAGCTACCATTGATGTGTCGATAACATGGTCATATTGTGCAATCGAGGTTATGTTTCTTCCTCCTACATCACTAAGACATGCCAAGTTTCATGAAAATATATTGTTGTGAATTGTTAGAAAGTAAATGTAGATGTAATTATCTAGTTATGAATATGTGATTTGTTCACACCAAGTCATCATGGATGATCCACCCTTGAAACCTATCATGAGTTGAAACCATGTTTCTATATAACTTCCATTAGGACTAGAAATTTTTACACGTGTCCCACCAAAACCAAAACATGTTGCATAATGTCCTACTTCTCCTACATTTGTTCCAAAATCTTTGTTGCACGTTCACATCCACATATTGCCACAACCTATCACAACTTGGTTTTTTTAGTAATAACCACAACGACATGGTGTGAAGTGTAAGCATTCAATGAAACAAGTTTAATAAAGCTCACTAGAAATAAAAATTTGTCACCTTGATCACTCCTAACCAAATATAAAAGTTTACATCATCTCATTAGTTCCACAAAAATTTGTGAAGTGTAAGCATTCAATGAAACAAGTTTAATAAAGCTCACTAGAAATAAAAATTTGTCACCTTGATCACTCCTAACCAAATATAAAAGTTTACATCATCTCATTAGTTCCACAAAAATTTTATTCCTAACTTTTGTTGGAACATGTTTTTGTGTAGACTAATATTCCTTCTTTGATCATGGGTAACTATTAATTTGAAAGATGGAACTTTTAGGGGAAATTGAATTCAATGTTATAATATTTATGGTGAAAGCATGGTAAAATATGCCAATGAGGGATACTTGATTCTTTTATGGAAAATATCCATAAATTAAGCTTTAATACATTGAACTCATGAATTTTTTTATTTTAATGATCAATAAAAAGGAATTTTTTGGCTTCATAGAATAATATTAAAATATTGCATGCTTTAATACACATTTAAGTAAATTTTTAAAAATACAAGTACAAGAAGGTATGTGTCCCACTTTTGAACAAGTATATGAAGATACGATGAAAGTACAATTGTAATTGGATTTTTTATACTTTCAAATGGATGAAACACTAATATGTATCAATGTGTTTTAAATTTTTTCATATTATAATCATAATCTAGTAAAGTTTTCATATAAAAGTATGTTTGAAAATTTGAAAACCTACTCAATTTAGAACATACTTTTCATCCATTTTTCTTATACTAAAATTTTTAAAATTTTGTGTAGCTAACCATAAACTCAATGGAGTGCACCATTACTTTATTATGAAAATTAAAAAAGTTTTGAATAAGCTTTTTCATGTTTATGCCATAAATGTGATTGTGAATACGTGTATGGGATACTTTTTTGGCATACTTTACCCTGCCATCACCCTTTAATTTTTGGTGGTTTTTTTTTTTTTTTTTTTTTTTTTTTTTCCCATTTCTTCATAAGTTACTACATATTAATCACTAATACAATTTTTATGTCATTGCAAATTAAATGATAAATGTTATGAGTCAACAAAAATTGATTTATGGTCTTTTGGTGTCATGTGGTATAAATTTGAATGGCTACTTGGTGACAAGTGAAGCAAATTGCAAGATTGTCCAACAAATTTGAATAGAAGAAATTTTGTAAAATCAAAGTCCAACAACAAAATCCAAACTTCATGCGTTTGCATTTTTTGATGGATTTTGATTTTTTTTCTTGTTTCATCTTTGTTTTCTTTCTTGAAGGCTTTTGTTTACTACTACATAAAAAACATTTTACTACATAAAAAACATTTCACCTTGTCAAAAACTTGAATTGTGAAAAGATTTGGTTTTCTTAATAGCTTTTTAAAAAACTTGGTTGGGTCAAATAACCCAAAATGTGTAGAAAAAGTATTGACCGTTTGTAGGAAGATCTCAAACACATATACAACACACACCTTTAAATAGATCCTTTTGAAATTATGGTTGCTTACTAAAAGGATTTTTGTAGAAACTTTAAGTAATTGCATATTCATTTTTTGAAATTTTGAAGGATGCCTCTTCATTTTAATGAAGGAGCCCTTGGCACCTAAATGGTTATTTATGGATGTTGCAAATTGTTGTGTATGTTTTTGCAAGATGGGATATAGGGAGCTTCACAACAACCTTCTTCATCATAGGCATGGTTTTGGTGTTCGAAATGAACATTCTCCAAGTCTCCTAATTTGCCAACACATGCTTCATCAAGACATTGTTTGATGACTATGCCAAAGCATCAAATGATGAATAGCCCAATGACACCATTACAATCAAGGAAGGGTGATGAATCATTTAGAATCCATAGTGGATTGGAACAACATGTGCAAGTCTCCCAACTTGCAGTAGTCATGAATATGACACCAAGTCCTATGTTTGTAAACAACAACACCATAAACTATCCAACACCACCTATCTATCAAAGACAAAACAATTGTAGGTAGAAGTAATGCAAAGGAACATGAAAGGCTTAATTGTTTGCCACAAGCAAATTGTCACAACTCATAAACATGAATGCATTTTGAGGTTGATTTGGACTTGGCCATTTTGACTAGGTGTTTTTGGTTGATTTTTTAATTTATATTTTTTACTAATTGATAGTATTTTGATAACAACTACATATGATTTAAATTTTAAATAATAATTATATTATATATTTATAATTATAATTATAATCATGTTTAATTAATTAATTAATATAGATACCGACATCACCTAATCATTAATGAATAAGATAAAATAATTTACCTACCTACCCTATTTAACCTAAGCCCCATAGGCTAGGTGGCCAACCCTTGACCTATTTGCTTAGGTGGCTTAGGCTAGCTAAGCTAAGCCACATAAAACCAAGGTAACCTAGGTAGCCAATGTTGTATGTGTGAGGACTTGAACCCCTCACCTCCACTTTGAAAAGTCAAGTTTTTACCATTGGACTACCACGTCAAAAGTTGAAAATTTTGTCATCATATTGTAATAAATTTGATTAAATTTTTTATTTTGATATACATATTGTAGCATTCATCCATGAACTTCAATATTTTTGTATTACTTATTTAAGTAGGAGGTTATAACACATAACAAATATCTACCTAAATAATATGTAGGTACTTACACATAGTAAGATAATACATCCTATTAATGCAATTAAAATAAAATAAAATAGCAATGATTGATTAATTATTATTAGTTATAAATAAAAAATAATATCAATGATTAAATAATTGAATATTTCCTATGAAGTATTAAATATTAAACATTAAGTAATAATATTTTATTACTAATTACTGATTTTAAAAAACTGGTTATTGATTATTTACTATGAATTAATAATTATCAATTAATATATAATGGATTACTATTAGCAAAAAAATTACATAAATTTGATAATTCAACAATAGTAATTAATCAATTAACAAGTTTGATGGATAAAATAATTATTCAGTATTAATTAACATTTATTTGGTGACTAATTAATTATATAAAATATTGATCATAAATTATTGAGTATTAAACATCAATTATTAAATATCAGCTAAGTAATGTATTAAGTTTAAATATTTACATGTGTCTAAAGGTAACATGTAGGTAGCCTATTAAAATTTATAAATACCTATTAGGTGTAATATGCCTAACCTAGGGCTTGCTAACTATGAACTTAAGTTTGGTATGTACCTTTGAACAAAATAAACTTGTAGGTTAAATAACCAAATTAGTATGGTTAGTTTGACTAAGTGTCAAATCATAATGACTGATTTGACTAATTGTAAATCATAATGGTCATTTAGTATAATCAATTTGATTAAACCTTGGTCATCTTGATGAACCTTTGGCCTTTTTGACCAAATGTTTAATTTGTTGCATGGTAAAAAATGTCACTTTACTCAAATGTTTCAATCAAAAGTAATTTGTGTTTTTCATGGCCCAAGCTTTTAGTCAAAACAACCATCCCCTTAGGTCAATATGTACATTTTAATCAAGTTGGATTTTCTGAAAAGTCACATTTTCATGTAATGACGAAAGATTAAGGAAATTATTGAATTTCTTATACCTATTACTATTACCAATGTCAAAGTTTTTTTTGGTTTCACTGGATAATACTGAAATTATGTCAAGGGATATTCTCGTATTGCTACACCTTTGTTTGAATTTACAAAAAAAAGACACACCATTTGTTTCAATGCCCCAATGTTAAGGTGCATTTAACATGTTAAAGGATGCATTGGTCAAAGCGCCTATTCTAATTAGGTTAGATTTCACCAAATTGTTTGTGTTGGATATAGATTGGTCAATTTGGGGAGCGGGTGCTATTATGTCATAAAAGGAAGGTAGAACCGAGAGAGTAATGGCATATGTAAGCAAAGGGTTGTCCTTAATACAATGTGAGTTTCATCCAATGGAAGGTGAATACTATGTTTTAACACGGAGAATTATGCACTTTTGACAATATCTACACCACAACCACTTTATGCAAAGAACAAATCACAAACCCTTGGAATGGTTGGCCACAATGTTTGATTCATATGGTAGAAGAGGAAGATGGATCAATATGTTATAGGACTTTAACTTCAACTTCATACATCATGCTTGATCCAAACACACAAATGTTAATGCCCTAAGCAGAAACCTAGTGGGGAAGGTTAATGAGAATGAAGAGTTTTAGAAAGAAATACATGACTATAAATGGTAACAACAAGATTACAGGATAGAAAAAACTTGTTAAACATGTAGAAGAAGCTTAAAAATGGGACTAATTTTATAACTTATGGATGGTAAGTGAGTATTCAACTAACTTTTCATAGTTGATATTGTAGATGGTGAGAATGCGGAACAAAGTCAGTTGGAAAACAATGAAATGGGAGGGGATCAACTAGAAGAAGCAGAAGTTAAAACTCAATACAAGATTCTGTCTAAAAAAGGAAGCATCTTTGGGATACACAAATGCATTTGCAGATGATTGAAAAAGCACAAGCCATGGTTGATGAAGAAGACAATCATGAGGATTCTCCCAATGATGAGAAGGATTGTGAATGGATTCAGTCCAAACACATGGATATTTGGAATGATGAATAAACAATCGGAATGTTGAATGGTGGACAAACTCCTACAAATTGTAGCTTAGATGCAATGGCATGGGAGAAAAATTGATTAAGATTTTGTAGCATGGACTTATTGTTCTATCTACAACTTTAAAACATATTCAAATTTGGGACGATCACTTGTTAAGAATTTTATAGATGTGGTATTTAGGCAATCATAAGATTCTCACCACACATGATTCTTATTAAACAATCATCAAGATTGAAGGCTAGATTACACAAAGTCTAGGCAAGGAATTAGCCCAAATGAGGTGGGCTACAAGGAGGAAAGGGAACCACTAAGAACTGAACCTTCCACCAATCACATGAAGCATATCAATTAAAGAGAGGGGAGATAAACTCAATAAAACTCCAAGCTTAGACGAACCTTCCTTTGCAATAACAACTTGTCTTGCGCTTTCTATAATGCCATCGACATTCTCTATCTATAAAAGGAACGCAACACTAATAAATGAGGGTTTCTAGTGCCCTTTGTTGTCCACGCCATGTTAGCACATTGATGAAAAAAGTTGTCGACATGTTAAAGACACTAAAAAATAATTTGATAATTCCCTTCCTTAAGTGTTTTGTCTTCTTTTATTTGATCTCGTGTGAAAGATCTCCTTTTTTTTGGCCTACCTTGCAGGTAATAATAAGTACCCGTACAACCAACTCCTCCCACCCTTACTTCCCCACCTTCATTTATGCATGTCAACTCTAATTTTCTCTTTTACTTTTAATGCTCTATCTTTATATTATGTAAAGCCCTCCAAGCAAGATGGCGTGAAAATACAAGAACCCCCTTCAATTTTAACCTTGAGGTGTGAGTCGCTTATTTCTGATCGCCCTACTCCTTGAGCTTTACCTAACAATTTACAACGAGTAAAAGCTCATGAGGGAGAGACGTTCCCAAAATGCAGGGCTGCACTCAACTATTGCCCCATTCTACATCCCCTTATTATTTCAAGAATTTCTCACTCTAGGCCCCTTATATTTCCAGAATCCCTCACCCTGTGGCTTTACTCTACACAAAGCAGAGTATGGACACTGTAGAATTGATATGTATAATACCTAACCTAAGATACGTATATTATACCTATCGTGTACATACAGTAGTACGTACGGAGCTTTCGTGTTGGTTGGGAACCGGCCTCGCGGCACGCACTTGGGACGTGAGTTTGCAGCGATCCACGCGCCATCGCTGGACTGGGAGTCGAGTTTCCGGAGCGGTCCGTTGCTTCAATGGCATGTGTGCAAGCGCGACCGGTAGCGCAGTTGCCGACGGCAGCCAGCCGAAGTAGCCCCAGTGGTGGAAGGGGAAATGGATCTGGCACTGGTGTGGTGCGGGCGGTAGTAGTGGTGGCGCGGGGTCAGAAGCAGAAGCAGCAACAGCAGCGGCTGAGTGGAGGCGGCTACACTGGGCTGTTAGCTGGCAGGAATGATGTAGTGAGATTGCAGAATGGAAGGTGTTTGGGTTTGCAGCAGCAGCAGCGTGGCTTATTGGCTCTAGTGGCAACGTGGATTGGAGGACATGGCGGTAGTAAAGGTGGTGGTGATCGTGCCTTGGTTTGTATGGCCAGGAAGAAGAGTGTGGGCGATCTCGGTGAAGCGGAGCTCAAGGGTAAGCGTGTGTTCGTCCGTGCCGATCTCAATGTGCCGTTGGACGACAAGCTGGTCATCACTGATGATACGCGCATTCGAGCCGCCGTGCCTACCATCAAGTACCTCATCAAGAATGGAGCCAAAGTCATCCTTTCCAGCCATCTGGTATGTAATGGACCTATAGGTTTCTGCCTCCTTTTGTCGATCCTCTTGGTTTTCTTGCCAAACAAATTCCCTTTGCCATTCACTCCGGATCTTTGTCTATCATTCTGTTTTTTGTCTTTTCTTTGCTACTGAAGATTTTCGCTTACTTTTACCCCCACCCCCTCTTCATGTCCAGGGTCGACCGAAAGGCGTGACGGACAAATTCCGCCTGACTCCTTTGGTTCCAAGGCTTTCAGAGCTTCTTGGTGTGGAGGTACTCAGTCTCCTATCCTCAGAAGCTGCTGCTGCTTCTTCTTCTTCTTCTTCTTTTCAGCTTGCATTTGCACTGGATTGCTTTGTTTCAGAAAATTTGCACCAATTCAGAAAACAATTTTGCTCCATCTTCAAAAGGATATGTGTGAGTTTGGCCTCATGTCTGTGTCTTTGTCAGTAGGTTGTGAAGGCAGATGACTCAATTGGCCCTGAAGTGGAGGAGAAAGTTGCTGCGTTGCCGAATGGAGGTGTGCTGCTTCTGGAGAATTTGAGGTTTTACAAGGAAGAAGAGAAGAATGATCCAGAACATGCCAAGAAGTTGGCTGCCAATGCGGACCTTTATGTGAATGATGCATTTGGCACTGCACATCGTGCACATGCATCAACTGAGGGCGTCACAGCTTTCCTCAAGCCATCTGTTGCTGGTTTCCTCCTCCAAAAGGTTTTGTAATTTGTTTCTCACCAGCTCTTTGTGTGCTTGTGTAATACTGTCAGCTTGGCAGTAAAACACTAGGTGAAGCTCTAATGGTTGGTTGTCCTGAAAAGAAAGCTTGGCTTTTCTGCTGTGGGATCAGGAGTTGGATTACCTGGACGGAGCAGTCTCAAATCCAAATAGGCCATTTGCTGCCATTGTGGGAGGTTCAAAAGTGTCTTCAAAGATTGGTGTCATTGAGTCACTTTTGGAGAAGGTAAATATTTTGCTTCTTGGAGGTGGTATGATCTTCACTTTCTACAAGGCACAAGGCCTCAAGGTTGGTGCATCACTGGTGGAAGAGGACAAGTTGGACCTTGCAACTTCCCTCATAGAGAAGGCCAAGGCCAAGGGTGTGTCTCTGCTGCTGCCCACTGATGTTGTCATTGCTGATAAGTTTGCCCCAGATGCCAACAGCAAGGTATTGTGCCACCTTTTTCCTCTGTGGTAAAGTGTTTGTTTTCGTGGTGTGCATGTGAGACCAAAAGTTGGGGGTGGCTTTTAACTCCAACAGTGTCATTGGGGTTTGGACAGATTGTGGCAGCATCAGATATTCCAGATGGTTGGATGGGTCTTGATATTGGCCCAGACTCAATCAAGACATTCAATGAGGCCCTGGACACCACCAAAACTGTCATATGGAATGGTCCCATGGGAGTGTTTGAGTTTGAAAAATTTGCTGCTGGCACTGAGGTGATTGCTGCTGCCTTGCCTTGATTTTTCATTATACTAGCATGCCAGTTTGGCATTTGTTCTCTTGGTGGTTGACTGCCATAAGCACTTCTCTAATCAGAAGGTTGGTGTGCACTGCAGGCAATTGCCAACAAGCTGGCAGATCTGAGTGGCAAAGGTGTGACAACTATTATTGGTGGAGGAGACTCAGTGGCTGCAGTGGAGAAGGTCGGTGTGGCAGACAAGATGAGCCACATCTCAACAGGAGGTGGTGCAAGTTTGGAGCTGCTTGAAGGCAAGGTTTTGCCTGGTGTTGCAGCTTTGGATGAGGCAGTGGCTCCAGTAGCAGCTTAGATTCTTTGAATTGCATGTCTTCAGGTGTGATTATACTGTCTCCATGGGGTTCCCACTCTAATAAACCATCCATCTTCCTCAGGTTCAGGGTTCTGTAGCACTGCTGCCATCTTGAGTACATTGAGCAAGAGTATATTCTGCCCAGGAGGGTATGACCATAAGGGTAGATTGGACAGAAAATGCAACTGTTTCAATCTTCAAGAGAGTGGTAAGGAATCTGCACCTGTCACTTCCTTTCCCCTCCCACCTGTTTTTCTTTCTTCCTGTTGGAAAGAACCATGTAGTCTGCCGCCATTAGTATTTGCCAGGAACATCATGACAGTAAGCTCCAGGTGTGATGGCATATAGAATTCTCCTGGGTGCATGTCATCCGAATCACTACTTGCTGTACTTGCATGGAGAAAGTGAAGGAAAATGTGTGTACCTACCTTTGTAGCATAGGATAAAAAAGAAATGAAACCCCTTGGGCAAAGTGCAAAAAGGACAAGAGGAATGCAGATTTGGTGTAAGACACAACTGGTGACCAAAACATACCATGCTGCATCAATCAATAGTTTCAGAATTCCTGGGGACTAAGAGATATAGAATCTAGATCCTCATTGTATCATGTTGGTTGTCTTCTTGCTGCTAGAAAAGAATTCTAAGTTTCCAGGTTGCATGCCACTCTGAAGAAGAGCTGAATACCAAAGGAGAAACACACATTGCAGAGAGACATGTGATGGCAGAGAATGCAGTTTTGTGTGTGGCAAAATGCAATTTCATGATCAGAAGATAGCCAGATAGGAACAGCTATGCTCCTCATGATGGTCAGACCAAACCCTCTGGTTCATTACCAGTCACTGGCTGAAGAAATTGAACCAAGAACCCTGAGCTTTTAGACATGCCAGCCACTGCCAGAACTGCTAGGATGCTTGAAAGGAGGGCATTTGCAGCATACTCATCCCCTTTGATTCATCTTGTTTTACACAACACACCACTACTGTAAGCTTATGTCTGCAACTGAAAACCTTGGAAAGATTTGATAGGATCTACATGCTTTTGCTCTTGGATGTTGGTTGCTGCCAGAAACAGTGAGTTGACAATCTTGATGCAGAAAAGACATGAGAAAACAAACCCAAACTGTTTTGGAGGAATGAGTTGTTGGAACTCTCCGCAAACAGGTTGCTGGTGTACAAAATCTGCTTTGTCAGATGTATAGAGTATAATGTCTGGTGCCAATAACTCAGCTAATGACTTACAGTGCTGAAAGTGACAGAAGCCTTTGTGTGGTCTCTAGCATTTGGTGAGAAGAGTCTTATGCTAGTAGCAGATAAGCAAAACTTGAATGAGTTCAAAAAAATTGTGAAGATGACCTAATCCTTCAAGGCCATTTTCTTGTTTTCTTATTCTTCTTATGCACCCTTTTTTCCCAATCTTCAGCTGACCACCTTACCCTTGTATCAGCTCCTCTGATGACCTTTACATTGTCACCTACTGTTGTTGGGGTTTAACAGACCTTTTTGTCTTCACTGTTGTTGGGGTTTAACAGACCTTTTTTTCCTCTCCCAGTTGAAGCTTGATCTTATTCCAAACCTTGCACATTCACAGCTAAACTTTAATTAGAAAGCAAGGTTCAAGAAGTCCTGGACTATGTGAAACTCAAAACCCCCATGGATACAACAACAACAACAACAACAATGCAGCACACATAGAGAGGTTTCTACTTCAACTCTGACCAAGACAGATATGACAATAATAATGTCCAAAGCCTCAATCAAGAAACCTCACATTTCAGAGAAGAAAGAAGAAGCACAAAGCCATGGAAGAAGCAAACCCAATTTGCAGACAGGATCTCTACTTCAACCAACACAGACCCAATGTCCAAATCCTCTCAAGAAACCCCCACATTTTGGAGAAGAAGAAGAAAGGATCCAAAAATGCAGAGAAGAGGATTCTACTACAAGATGACAATGTCCAAAGCCTCAAGAAACACATCTCACACTTGCATAAAAGACGGAACTCAACCGCAAGCATGAAACCCTATCCATCTATCTAGGGACTTCCGCTTCCACGAAGAAGAAAGTTTTTTCCGGGGCAAAAAGCAAGAGGGGAGGACGGATTCTTCATGCTCCTACTGCACTACTGGATTGCTCTTGATAATTATTGCATGGTGACAAAAGCTCCGGTAGATTGATTTCTTGTGCATGCACTCCTGCTGTTGCAGCTGCTCCCTCCTCTTGCTGCTTGCTGCTGCTCCATCCTTCTCCGGCTGCTGCTGCTGCTGCTGCTCCTGCTCCTCATGGCCGCTGCTCCAATAATAAAATCTCTTGAATGTTCCTCCGCTGCTTCATGTAGACGCCTGTTGTGTCGTTCAGCAGCGACACTAGGAGTGCTAGTAGATGAACAACAATCGCAGTGCATTGCTAGGCGAAAACTGTCAGGAAGTTCGTGGAATCCTAGATTGGACACGACGGCTTGTGGGAAGAACTGTTGCTTACGAGGAGCAGCAAGTTTCGCGAGAGGAGGAGGGAGAGCTGTTGTAAGAGCAAGGACGAGAACAAGAAGGAGAAGCGGGTGTCTACAGCAGCTCGGAGTGAGAGCAGAATTGCAGGAACTAGCACAGAATGAGGTACAACTGACTATGCCTCTCTAGTTTGTCTTTGTTTGTGTGGCTTTGTAGCTTCTTTCATTGTTTCTTCTTCTTCTCCTTCTGTTGTCTATGGAATCCAATTCTGTGGCAAACTTCTTCCAACATGGGAGGAGAGAGCTCTTGCAAGGCTTTGAGTCTCTCTCAGGCTTTAGAGAGTTTTCTGATCACATACGGGATTATCAAAGGTAGGTAGAGAAGGTTGAGGTTTCTTCTCAAGAGCTTCTCTAGAGCACGTGGACGATGGTGCACCACCACCCGCAGGAGCACATGGATTGTGCACCTGAGTTTGTTAGGAAAATTCATTGAAGAGTCTATCCAGAAATCCTTTGTTCTGCAGGCCAGCCAGACAGCCAGCCAGAGAGAGTGTTGATGCTTCTCTTTCTTTTTACAAAGTGTCATTGTGGTGATCATCTGATGATCTCTGATTGCGGTAGACTCTCCCTTTGATTTTGCACAGGTTCTAGTGTCGGCACTTGTTGCAGGCGCTGGGGGACAGCTCACAAAATCCATTTCCTCTGTTATCTCTGGCAATGGCTTCAATTGGAAGCTGATTATTAAGTCTGGTGGTATGCCATCTTCCCACTCTGCAGTAAGCACCTGATTTTTGCCCCCCACCCCCCCCTTCCTTCTCTCTGTAGGCCCAATGGGTTTTGTGGCACAGCTTTGCATGTCCAGTTAGAGTAACATCTCATGCTCTTGGCATTTCATATTCTGCTTGCTATCATAGAGAATTTCATGATATCATTTGATATTTTTGCACATACCTGAGCAACAATCTTTTGAGAAGCAAAATGTCTGAGAGAGTGAAAAATGTGAGCACTCTTCAGGGAATGTGGATTCATTATCTCCTCTACATATCATTTCACTCATAGGTATGCATATTTTTCAGTTTAGGTGCCTTGGTTGATGATAATAATTCCTCCTCTGGAGAAAACACTTTTGGTTTTTTCTGTTGTGAATCATTGCAGCAAGGCATCCTAACTTGGTGGAATGTGGTGATGATTTTTCTGTGCAGGTTGTGAGTGCAGCTGCAACAGCTCTTGCTTTTGAGAGGTATTCAAGAGTGGGTTTTAGGGTTTGTTCTTGATCAACAGGTTCATGCACACTTACTTCACACAGAAAATTTTAGAAGTTTGAACTAGGAAGGAATACAGTTAAAAGTAGTTCAGGTCTCCTTGATTTTGGAGCTGTGCAGTTGATCTGCATGCTACGTTCTTTGTCAGTATGAACTGCGGTAGCTGCTGCCACAATCATCTTCACTTTAGCTGGCTCACTTTCTGTGCCAATGGGGTTGGCGCATGCATGCAGAGGACTATCAGATGGGCTTTTCGGTTTTTCTTGCATAATGGCAATCATTGTCATTCATGATGCTCAGGTACTCTGGAGCTTTAACTCTTATGCTCAGGAAGTTTGGTGGGTTTAGGGTACCCATGGACTTCTTACTCTTGAATACAAGAGGGCTTCCTCTCTGAAGCACTTCTTCTTCTGCATATTTGTCATGATCATGATCATGTGACCTTTGAAGATACAAGTGAGGAAGCTTCACAATGCACTCAATCTTGGCATTGTGCTAATTTTTTGAAGAATCTTTTCCAGAATTTGAAAAACAGTTACTGTACTGTTGTGGAGTTTTCTCTGCAATTTCGTAGACATCTTGAATCTTATTTTCATGTACATGTCTCATTCTCCACAAGGCACACATAGGATATGATGTAACAGAGTGATTGTGTTTCACCTTTTGGCTATGAGACAACAACAATTGTGATAAACAATCTCTGATAATGCAGGGGGTTAGAAATGCAGTTGGAAAGCATGCCAAAGTTCTGAACACAATGGCTGTCACGTATGGGGTGCATGGGTTTCAATCAGAAGCTCCCATGGCCCCACAGACAGCCAGTCAGTCTTCAATTGGCTCAGAACTCGCTCAGGGCCCTGTCCAAGCAGAGCTGGCTTTTATGGAGAGTGTGGATTCACCATCTACAGCACCACGGAGCTCTGCCACAGCAACCCTTCAGGCACAGGCTGCTGATCAACCATCAGGATCTTCTGGATCAAATCAGGCTCCAACCAAGAAGGGTATCTCTGAGTTTGAAATTGTGCCCATTGGTGCAGCCAATCCAACAAATGGTTCATACACAAGATCTGCTGACTTCTTTGAGTTGGCTGAGCAGCTACCAAGCATGAAGGGAGGTGAAGTCGACATTCAAGAACTAGGAAAGCAGTCTGGGTGGGAGCTCATACCATTGAAGGAATCAATTGGGCATACAAAACTGGAGGTTTTGGTTGGAACATTCTGGGGAATATTGGTCTCATATCTCCTTCATCAATATGTGTGGTAGATGGTACGTATTGCTTTATCCATTTTGCTGGTAGCATACCAAAAACATTTTCTGTTTTGTGAAAAAAATACATATGTGGCAATTTGTGTTTTTGCATTAGCTAAGATAATGGTAGGCTCGAGATGAAAAATAGGAACTTTTTCAGGTTACTTGATAGGCAACTTTGAGCCAGAAGAAGAAACATATACTTCTAACTAGGAGGTTGTCTACAATTACTCCGGTTTTAGCTAATTGAATACAAGAGAATTTTTTGGCATTTTTTAAGACAGGCATGTCTCAATTCCTTTTATAATGTGTAATTTTAAAGTCTATACCAAAATTCTTAATTTTTCTAGATGACCCAAACATGTAAACAACTACACAAGTGGGATGATAAATTAATATCAAAATACAGTCGAACTACTGCATCATGTGTGCATTGTTCCTTGAACCTGTAAAAGATTGATCACTTTCTTTTCCAATTGGACCTTTCAATTTCCTTTTTTGCAAAGATGGATTGTAGTGGTCATTTCGTTTGATCATTGAACCTGGAATATTGGATCACATTCTTTCCTATTGTTGTATCCATGACCACCAACACTACCTTCATGGAGTAGATAATTGGCAAGAGCATGCAAGTTACTACGAATAGTTGAGGTGTGTGATTGAGGTGTGTGAGCTCCAAAACTATTCACAAACTATTCATGGTAACCAATGTGCTTGAAATAGTTATTAAATGTAATCATCCTTCGTGAGAATGGAGATGCCCTCTATTGCTCCATTTAGAAAGTGATTATGAAATCTTACTTCAAGCAATGAAAGGTTACATAATCATTGGGCCATTAAAAGCCCAAGGTGTACCTTGTGCAAACTAATAGGTTGTTAATCAAACAATGGTGAAAGGTTATTAGTTGTAACTTGCAACCTAACAACTAATAAGAGTGTCGAAATTCTCGTGAAAGGATGTGTTAAAAATATTATTTAATTCAAAAAAATTAGTTTGATAAATCTATTTAACATTCAACATGTTTAAAATATTAATCATTTTTAACCCCCATGTTACCAATGTGTTTGACATATCAAAGGGATGAATAGTCTTCATATCATTGTAATAATTAAATTGAAGTTAAATGGTGGCACCTATGGTTTAAAGGT
>Ga0209611_10003903_pt1 | contig 25633 bp, 29 predicted proteins | sample S1TSphgellanicum_3_FD_187693 | JGI IMG/M metagenome (GOLD analysis project Ga0209611, IMG submission 187693) | Host-associated microbial communities from peat moss isolated from Minnesota, USA - S1T2_Fc - Sphagnum magellanicum MG (SPAdes) (version 2) | ecosystem: Host-associated > Plants > Peat...
AGAAAGTTTTTAACATTCACATCTTTTGAGCACGCAATACTTTCTCCCCTCCCTTCCCCCACAATTCCATGCACAATAAATCTTTATTCTTTCGAGCTTGATAGATGAACAAACCACATCTTATTGAACCCTATAAAATTTGCTTCCCATATACCACTTTAGATTAACATTGTCACTAGAACACTCTCATTCATTTTTTTGAAATTGAAATATATTACATTTTCAAATGTGGATTACTTGGGTAGGAATTATGTGCAATTTAATTCCAATTTTGAGGCAAAAACTCTAATTTGAGTTTTAAAACCAAATATTGTTTATCGAAGATGAGAAGGGCACCAACCACCATCTTGGCTAATAATCAACATAGACAACCCAAAAATTAACAAGAAAAAAAAACACACACACACACATTAAGAAAAGCCTTTATCAAGTTATTTTTTTCCTTAGATGTTTGTGTTTCATGCACTCAATCTTTAAACGGTAGAAAATTCAAAAGTAGATTGAAAAGCAAATAAATTGGTCTTCCCTGACTTGGTTTTCCTTAAGCCTTAAGGATCAACTTTTTAAAATTATGAAACATTTGTTGAGTTAATGTTAATTTAAAACATTTCATTGCATAGGATGGACGATGATGTTCACCCCAATTACATGATGGTAACATGAAATGACCATCGTGTGCCAACGATATTAAGAAAGATAACATTTGCATGTGAGATGTTCAACTACTATGGTAGGCATTGCATAGGATGGACGATGATGTTCACCCCAATTACATGATGGTAACATGAAATGACGATCGCGTGCCAACGATATTAAGAAAGGTAACATTTGCATGTGAGATGTTCAACTACTACTACTACGGTAGGCATTAAGAATAAGTCAAAACAACACAACAAGAACAACAGATCATAAATTTTATAACAATTTATGTGATCCTAAAGGTTGAGTGAAAAGCTGACTCATTACAAAATCTGTGTTTTACTCATCTTTATTCTCTCGTTGATCCATTGTAAATTTCCAACACTAGTAAGTAGCACAAGCCGAAATGCCCATATGAGCTAGGCCTACTACACTAGATAGATACATCCTTTCCTTTCAATTTCAGTAGGGACAGACCTCGAAAGGGGGGGGACCAATTTCACAGTCCCTACATTATTAGGTACCTATATTCTAGACCCCCATAGGATTAAGGGTACCCTACTCCTAGGATAGTAGGTATTCCTATATTCTAAACCCCTATGATAGTAGGTACCTATTATTTTGTAGACCCCTATGTTCTGGCTCCCTGCCACAGGACAGCCTGCAAGCGCGCGCGCGCGCGCGAGAGAGCGAAACCCTAGTCGTTTTCTTCCTTCTTCTTCCTCTCTCTTTTGTTTGCCTCACGGACTCCTTTTCGTCGTCGTCTTCGGTTCTCCTTGTCGCATTCTTAATCATCTGTACCTAGTGTGTTTCTTCCCTCGCTGCTCTCTCTCTTTCTTGCTTGCTTTCTTTTTTGCCGCATTTCGATGCCGTTTTTGTGAGATTTCGCAAAAAGATTTGGGTGCAAACAGTTGCTCCCATAGATAGTTTCCGGAGTCTCTTATTTGCTTGTTTTCTTTTGCACCCCCGCCTCCCACGATGAAGAACCTCAATAGTATTCTATAGCCAAAGCAGAAGTTGCAATCCTATTGCGCGGCGTTTTGTGGGTTTTTTTTTTCCCCCATAAAGATGTTTGCTACCGTTTTGTGCGTTGTTAGGAGGAATAGTAATGGTTGGTTGCATAAGGAAGACGGGTTTTGGTTGCTCGTGGATCTTGTGTTTTTGAGGGACTCCTAGTGACGGCGTACAGAGAGGTCGAGAGGTCGAGAGGTCGAGAGGTCGAGTGTGTGTGTGTGTGTGGGGCGGAAGAGAAGGGAAAGTGATGGGGGAGGGGTCATCACAATCGCTGTTAGTGCAGTCACTGATCGATTTGGTGAACACAATAGCTCTCAAGGGAGATTACATCAAGAGCCATAAGAAGGAATGTGCAGCACTGAGCAGAAGAGTCAAGCTTCTGGTCCCGTTCTTTGAGGAGCTGAGGGAATCGAGGCAGTGCATCCCGCAATCAGTGGTCCCATGCTTCTTGGTATTGGAGGATGCCTTGCAATCTGCCAACAAGCTTCTGCAGATGTGTCACAGTGGCAGTAAACTCTACCTGGTCAGTTTCCTCTCGTCTCTCTCTGTCTCTGTGTCTCTGTCTCTGTCTCTCTGTGTCCTTTTGTTACATTTCATAGAAGTTAGGGTTCTGGTAGAGTGAGCTGTTTGTCAAGGTGCACAGTACCTATTAGATGATCTCTGGGAAGTTAGAGTGCTGGATGCTCTAGTGCCTTCAAGTTCATCTTCTACAATCAGGTCAATGTTTTTTCCTTTGTTGATTTTCGTTTCTTGTGGTTTCGGTTTTGGACCCACAACAAACGCTTTGCAAAGTTGTTGTTGTCCAAGCTACTTCCCAGTTGTCCCCTGTGGCATGTATTCTCTCATGTTTTCTACTCCAAACCTAAATTGTCTCACAGCTGTCCCTCCTCATGCTTATGTGCCCCTGATGTTGGTGTATGAGAATCATGGACGGCTTGGAGAATGGCATGTGTTGTGAGTAGGATGGCCAGTTTTGAACTAGGGTTTGTTGGTGGCATGACTTTTCTTCACGAGCTTGAAAATTCTGCAGGTTGTTAGGTCATAGAGGTGTAAGTGGTCATTGTTTATTATGAGCATATTGTAAGCTGCAATGTTACTTGGAATTAGGCATTGGCAGACTTTTGCTGCTAAGTCTGTTTTTGAGGTTTTGCTTGAATGAAGGCCCTGGTCACTGGAAGAGGAGAATTGACCTAAAAGTTGCAGAATACATTGAAGGCACAATGCTTAAATAAGTGGTGTGCTATGTTGGATTTTGAGGGTGGGTTAAGGTTTTGATGAAGAATTTATGGGTGGTAGGTTCTGGAGCGAGAGTCTGTGGCTAAGCAGTTTCACAAGGTGACTCATGATCTGAGCCATACCTTAGATGCCTTGCCTTATTCTAAGCTTGACATCTCTGATGAAGTCCAAGAGCAGGTATTCAATGTCTTACTTGACTGCTTCACTTTTGTATGATGCTCAAGCTGTTAGGACTCCTTCTCTCTACATCAGAACTGTGTTTACCATTTTTGTCTTTTGTGCTGCCCTGATTGTTTTTGTTCTGGTAGTCCTGAGTGCCAGGATTGCCATTGTCAACCATCTGACCACATTTCTGGTCCAGCTTTTGATCACAGTATATGGGTTTCTATACTTATGGAAATGAAGGGATATGGGGATTTCAGGTTGAGCTTCTGCATAATCAGCTCACAAGGGCTAAGGGGAGAGCCGATTCACATGAGCTTCAAATCTATACAGACTTGGTTTCAGTTCTCAATGATAAAGATGATGAGCCTGTGGGATTGGCTGCACTCCAGAGATTGGCAGAGAAGCTTGAACTTAAAACAGCTGGAGCAATCAGACAAGAGAATCGAGCACTGCAAGAAATGATGTGGGAGAAGGAGAGTGAATTGGATGATGGCTATGAGAGTGAGACATACTTTCCAAAGCTCTTTTCAGTGTTTAGAAAGCTGACAAGCATCCTGCCAGCAGTGGATGGTGAGGACAGTGATACCCCAGAGCTTGACAGGGTGAATATTGCTGCTGGAGTTTTTACTCCAAAAGCTGGACCAAAACATGATGAGGTTCGAGCAGGTCCTGGATCAGAGAAGAGAGCTTTGTATGTCAATGAGATGAGTGTGGGAGAAAAGGGTGGACCTTTGGCTATGCCTGATGATTTTAAATGCCCAATCTCTTTGGAAATGATGAAAGATCCTGTCATTGTGGCTACTGGACAGGTTAGCTTTCCCACCAGGTTTTGTTCTTCATCTTTCCAGGTAGAGCAGCAGAAAGTGGCAGACACACTCATCATGCAATAGCCACTCAAATAGTAATGGCAACAGTTGTGAGCAGCTATACTGATTGGACCTGCTGAAGTGAACGGTGGCTCTCCTGCAGGTAATATGGTTATTGAGTGTTTATTAGCTTTAGGGTGTATGAAGCAATGCTAATTACTTGTTGGTTGTCTACATATTGGCAGACCTATGAGCGTGCTTGCATACAGAAATGGCTTGAGTCAGGGCACCGATCATGTCCAAAGACAGGAGTACTGCTCCCCCACACAGGGCTGACTCCAAATTATGTTCTCCGGAGTGTGATTGCACAGTGGTGTGAAACACATGGATTGGAGGTTCCTAAGAAACCAGGCAGTAAGCGCAAACCTGTAAAAGTCCCTGAGTATTCTGCTGGCGAGAGAGCCACTGTTGATCATCTACTCCAGAAACTTACAAGCAGCCAACCTGATATGCAACGAGCTGCTGCTGGGGAACTTCGCTTGCTGGCCAAGCGCAACGTTGAAAACCGAATTTGCATAGCAGATGCTGGAGCAATTCCACTACTGGTGGGCCTTCTCTCAACACGAGACCTGAAAACTCAAGAACACTCAGTAACAGCACTCCTAAACCTGTCCATAAATGATGACAATAAAGGAGCAATAGTGAATGCAGGAGCAATAAACCCCATAGTTGAAGTGCTGAGGACTGGGAGTAAAGAAGCTCGGGAGAATGCTGCAGCAACACTTTTCAGCCTTTCAGTTGTAGATGAAAACAAAATCAGTATTGGGAATTCAGGTGCTATTCCAGCCTTGGTTGATTTACTGAAGACAGGGACTTCCCGAGGGAAAAAAGATGCAGCAACAGCACTTTTCAACCTTGCGATATACCAGGGAAACAAGGCTCGTGCTGTTCGGGCAGGTGTAGTCGCTCCATTAATGGAGCTTCTTGAGGATGCAAGTGCTGGCATGGTTGATGAAGCTTTAGCAATTCTGGCCATTCTTGCAACACATCAAGAAGGTCGAGTTGCAATAGGTCAGGCCTCAGCAATACCGGTGCTGGTTGATCTCATCTATTCTGGATCTTCTCGAAACAAAGAAAATGCAGCAGCAGTTTTACTGGCATTGATGATCACAGATCCAGCACATATTGAAAAGACTCGTGAGCTTGGTGCTTATGGTGCACTGACAGATTTAGCCAGTCATGGCACAGCTCGTGCCAAGAGAAAGGCAATCCAGCTTCTTGAGCATATGCGGAAACAGGAGGGACAAAGTATTCCTCTCAGTAATCTCGATGTGTCTTTGTAGCATCACCAACCACCCAGTATTTGGCCCGAGCCTTCAGTTTTCTTTCCCCTTGTCAAGTTTTATATTTCACTCAATGTCTTCTCCAAATGTGTGTATCTATGTCCATCTTTTTCTATTCCACTGCATTACAATGATCCCTCAATTGTCATGTCTTAGTCTTTTGTCACAAAAGATTTTAGTCGGCCTTTTGCCATGATATGCCTACTTCAGGTGATCATGGACATGGTCTTTATTTCACCACAGGTTTTTTTTTCTCATGTCATAGCAAGCAAGGATGCACAGCTTGTGAAAGCACTTTGAGTCACACAAAAACTTTATTTTCTGTAGACGTGGAGTCACTCACTGGTTGATGCACGCACACCCACCCCCTTTTCTTTTTTTGAAGATGGTCAAAGACCATTCTTCTAGTGCTTGTTGTCTTGTACATGACACAATAGCACTTGATTCTTCTAGTAAAAAGTTGTGGTGTTTCTCAACAAGCATGTTTTTGTCCTTCACAAGAAATTCAAATTTCTGGTTTCACAAGCTTCTATTGCTGAAACAGGAGTTGTGTTACGAGCCTTCTTGATGAGTCCAGTAAAGAACAGGCAGGAGCTTCTGACTGTGTCACACAGCTTCTGAGCAAAGGTTATCTTTCCATTGCCACTCACACATCCTTGCCTTGTCTTTCAGTGCCCTTTGTTGAACTTGTTCTCTGAATGGAAGTGTAGTGATTCTGTAGACACACAGCTCTGCAGGACTCCGTTACTGTAATTGATTGATTGATTCACAATTATGTGTTGTGGATGGCACAGGGTTGAATTTCAAAAGTGTGGAGAAAGCTGAAAATGCTGATCACTTTCTTGGGCCACTCATGATGAGTATGGAGCGACTAGATCACATGGACTTGTTCATTCTTGACAGATTTGCCGCAACTGACAAAGATGACACCATGTGGTTGCCATCCTCAACGTCAATGATTAGAGCATGCAAAGTTCCTCACAAGTAATGAAGAAATGCAAGAATGCTTAGGACAGGTTGGGTATTTGCCCTGCCATTTATAGATAGAGAAATTGACAACCATTTTTGGCTATTTTGTAACAAAGCAAGAGTTCATTTAGAATAAAAGATCGATGTGGAGATCAAGGTTGCACATTGTGGCAACCTTCCACAATGTGGCTTAGGTCTTGTGGATGAATCTTCAAAGAGATTGGTGCACGCTTCTGTCATGCCCAAAATTGGCGTTCAAGAATGAGCTCGCAGACTGCACAACTGATAACCCATTTCCACCAATCTGGGAAAGTTTTTTCAGACCACTTTCAAGGCTTCCTTCTCTTTTAACAAACGCTTGATTCAGCACTCTTCTCCCCGGGTGACTTTTTCTTGAGGTAATTAACCTGTACACACTTTTAAGGTAGCTTTTCATACTCTCCAAGAAACAAAGTTTATGCTTATGTTGTCTTGTTGATCATTGTTGTTGTAACAAATGGGTGGTGATCCAAATCTTCTCTGTTGAGAAATCAGGTGAAGAAGTTCACCCTATCCACTGAAATTCTCTGTGAAGAATTTTCATGCTAATCCAGGGCAGGAAAATGACCTGAACGAATCCAACTATCTAAATCTCTCTCATAGTAAACGATTTATATATTTGTGTGTGTACATGTGTGATTAACATGACTAATCATATGTCAGATTGCATTAAGTGTGTGTCATTAGCATGGTTAATCATATATGTATGGTTGTACGAATGTAAGTTATTAGAGCAGCTCCTGCCCACACCACACCCAGTATGTCAACCATAGTGTGCAACTATCAAGCTGCTCATGAGGGAATGGCTCATTGGTCATGTGAGAGCCATTCCCGATGAGGTATAAATTTTGTTCAGTCAATGAGGCAATGGAGAGCATGCACCCAAGAGGCCCAAGCTTTAGTACTACAATCTGTTGCATTGCCTCCTCATTAGTTGAGCATAATTTCTAAACGTAATATATTTGTCACTACCGTGGTAACTTGGCTATTTAAACACATGTCCATTGAATACTTAATTAATTTTGAAAAACTCATTTCAACAAATGGAATATTCCTAAATATTCACTATTTTCCTTCACAATGTTTTTTGATCTGGAAAAAATAATTTAAAAAAATCAGCATTTTCTGAAAATAATATAATTAGTGTCAAATTGGCCAAGGTACTAGGATATTTTTCACCTACACTACTACCCTTTCTTATGAACACCCTAACTATATAAACTGGGGTTACTTATTCTGTTTCATATTAATTAGTTGGGGATGCATCACAAGTCCAACCTTTTTGTTTTCTTGCAATGAGCCAACCCATCACAAAGAAAAACTTGAAACTATGGAGGCTCTCCAAAATAGAAGATTCTACAAAAAGATCAGAGCACCTGTACCTTTGGCCCATGTATATAGGTGAGAAGGGGAGGACTTTGGGCAAAACATATGGGATTACAGCGAGGTGCTATTGGGAACACCCTGGTGGAACACATTGGAAATCTAGGGAACATATTGGGAACCCGATGAAAATCCATTGGGAACTTGAAGGGAACATGTTAGAAACAAAGGAAAAAAGAAAAAAAATCAAGGCACTTTGAGTGAGTGCATGCTGAACCTTCCCATTGATTGCATGAAATTTTTATGTTTCAAAATTGTTCGTCACTATTTTTGGCCTGGGCTAATACCCCCATTATAAATTTGGGGGTACTTATTTTGTTAAACATTAAAAATATGATCAAATTCTATCATTTCCATTAGGGTTCTAAATTTCTCAAACCCTATTACACATTTAACTGTTACTTTGCTCAAGATAATTTTTTTATAAAGAAAAAAAAGTTCAAACCACTAAATACAACATTTTCATTTTGCCATAACATTTTTTCCGCACACCTACTATACACAAGCCCATTCAACACCCTCTAAATATTAGGACACTAAAAGAGCATCTCCACCCCAAAACTGTAAACAACTCCTTTATGTTAAAATAGAATATTGTTTAATGATCACTGTCCTGAGTGCCCACCCACAAACCCCTAAAAGTCCCTTTAAACACTCAAAGACCATTTATGTCTTTACATCTGGATGAGTAATAGTCACTAGTGTGAACCCTGTGCATAATGCACATAGTCATGGTCCAAATCCATAGTGGAAAAAATAATTTAAAGGAGTTAAAATGACCACTACAAAATGGACATCGATACAACAGAAGCGCAGCAGGATTCACGCTATCATGTTGCAAGATTTAAGGAAAAGGGGTGTTTACAGGTTGTGGTGGGGGGTGGAGATGCCCTAATACTATAACCCTTTGGTTGTTTAGAGACAGAGAAAACTGTCCATCTGTGTGAAAGGGTTATCATCATCATCACCATCATCACCATCATCATCATCACAATCATCATGAGTAGCATCAGAATGGAAAAGTGTTGTTTGGGTTTTTGTTGGGTTGCACCACCTTTTCCTTCTTTTGCATTTTGTGTTTTTTTGAGAAAAAAAGTCTCAAAAGAGAAAAACCATAGTAAGAAGATTATGATGATTTACACACATTTTGTACATTCAGGTTTCTTTGCACACTAGGGTACTACTACCCTTTTTTTCTTCCTTTTCTCTTTGCATTTGTTTTGATTTTTTTTTTTCTGGGTTTTCAAATGTAAACACAGTTACAAGATGATTTACAAATTTGGTGTTTTCCATTCTAAAGCTTGAGAAGAGCAAAAATCAGGCCAAAGACAATATTGGGGTTGAGATGGGTAAGGGAGTGAAGGGTATCAAGTATTAACTACACTGAAGGTTGAGCACTTCTGAACATGAATATATCTTCATGTGGGTTTTTTGGGCATACAAAAAATTGGCATCAGTGAGGTTACATTCTTTGATCATAGAATTGAGGATTTTGAAGACATAAAATAAAGATGATGATGATGATGGAGCATATTGAATTATTATTAGTGTAAAATTTTTCCATTTCCCAATTCTTGAGATGATCCCGGATTTTGAACTCTTTTGTGAAGCAGTTGTGAGAACACAACAGTTGTGTACATTTGTTTTTTGAGGATCATCATGAGAAAGACAATTGATTGAATCACAACAAAAATTGGGTCATCCAGTTTTTAGGGTTGAGAGCTTTCTGAACAGCCCATATATGCATGTGCATTTTTTGGTATAAATTGACATCAGTGAGAAGGTAACATTCTTGTTTGAATTATAGCAACAATTATTGTGTCATCCAGTTTTTAGGGTTTGTAGTTGGGGGATCATATCAAATAGATAAGCTGCCAGTGAAGAATTCCAGGAGATACATACCTTTTAAGATCACCCAAGAAGTGCATTGCAAACTTGCAGTCTCCAATGGGGAATTTGACAATCAATTGCAAAGTAGAGAGTTGAATTTGATAATGTTTTTACACTCATGGTGATGAGGTTGTTGATTGGTTACATAATTGAAGCCACTTGATTTGGGAGATGTCATTTCCAATGTCAAAACCTGCTCTGATTTTTTGTAAATATCAACATGTTACAGGCCATCATCATAACATCCTATGCTGATGATAATCTCTGAAACCCAAATTTTTTGTCTTTGTTTGTTGACCAGTTGTTTTTTTGGGGGCGGGTTTTTAGCCATTTACAATTGATTCCAATGATAAGCTGCAATTAAGGTTCTTGCTTCAAGTATTGTAGTGTACAGCAGGTGTGGGAGCTTGTCGAAACACGAGAAAACCAAACAACTGTAGGCTAGCCACATCATCATAATGTTGGAGCTTCTTTACTTGGAATTCTGAGGTATGTTGAAGCTTACTGGTGCAGGAGGCAAGCAGGAGGCACAAAAAAGCTTTGATGGGTATTGAACAGCTGCAGCAGTCACAATGAGTGAAGTCTCAATGGGGTTGCTGCCTGTACCACCAGGTGCAGAATCCACCCCAACCAGCAATGATCCTGGTCAGTAAACTCTCTCTGTACAATCACAGATTTTCCCTTTGACATGATACAGTAATCCAATATATAGAGAATTGATGTGGGGGGCGTTTTTTTTCCCTGGGATTTCAGGTGATCTGGATCTTATAAAGTATATGGAGGAGACGTTGATGGCAATTGCAGCTTTCAATGTGCAAGGGTTGAAGTCCGTGATGATGGTCAGCTGTGACTACTCCCACTTGTCCTAATCTCCACTTTTGTTTATGAACTTCAAAGCTCAAGTCTTAAGAACATACTATACAAAGCCTGGTTCTTTTAATCCAGCTGTAATATGGAAGAGAAACATGTTGATTCCAGTTCTGATCCTTGAGTAGTTGGATGTGTTCTTGGTTCTGGACGGGTTGGGGCTTTTTCTATGTAGAAACTGGACAAGGAGAGCTTGCAGGATGGCATGACAGTCATGGTGAAGGAGCTGGATGATCTGTTTGAGCGTTTCAATTCCCAGCAGGTTTCGGTCATCAAGAAATCACTACAAGTGTTTGCTGAAGGTGGAAAAATGGACCTCACAGAGATTGAGAAGGTAAAAATAATTCTCATCAGACTGAACAACACATGCCCAGATACATCTCAGTCTTTGATAGAAACTTTGTGAGTGATTGGAAGATAGGAAAAATGTGTACACGGGCTGGTTTCTTGCATGGGTCATGGTTTCTCTCAACTAGAAAGGCTCATGGTTCTCACATGGTTCTTATGGGGTTGATCATGGTTCTTTGCAGCTGCATGATATGATGGATCTGCAAGAAGAGATCAATATTGTGTTGGATGAGCCATTATTAGTACCTGGCCCAGTGGAAAATTCTACCCTATTCTTGAGCTCCTCAACTGATGAGGCCACCTCCCCCAGCCGTAGCCCACAACAATCCAGGTTGAAGGATCTTCACTAAGTGGGTGTATTATGCTTTTGTTTTGTTCCTCAAGTTTTCTATGTATTCTAACAAACCAAAAAACAAAAAAAGATTGCCCATTGCTTTACTCTCAGTAAAACCCTTGGCCACAAGCTTTACCACAATTGGCTCATGCTCAGCTCCACCTTGCATGAGCCCTTGTTCCAGTAAAGCCTGTGATGCTAAGCCCACAGCCTCGGGCTTTACCCTACACTCTGATGATATCAGCTCAGAGCTTGTCTGAACAGCAAAGAGCAGATTGGAATCAGAATAAGCAGAGAGGGCCAAGAAAGAGGTTTCTGAAAGAAAAGCAACAAGGTGGACAAATAGAGCTCTCAAAGGGTTGATGTTGTTTATGGCTTGAGATCAAAAGGGGTACATACATAAATGTGGATCGGGTTGAAAAGAGGTTTTTTTTAGATGAGCTGAAGGATTTGTGGGTTGGTTGGGGGCACTGGAACAGAGGAGAACAGAGTGAGCAGCAGAAGGTACGAAGACGATCTGAGTCTTGGAAGCAAGCTGTCAAGGGTGTTCTCACAAAGCATCGGCGTGCAAGAATTCGGTACTATGCAAATGTCTTTTTTGCTTTTGACTTATTGAATCAGAGAAAATTGTATGCTGCTCCAGAGATTGTGGATGGATGGGATGGATGGGTGGGTCAAATTTCCACATGGAGATAGCTCAAAGATGGACACCAATATAACAGAGATGGGGTCATGAAGGATTGAAAATGCAAGATTTGCGATTTCTCGTTGACAGATCAAAGAGAGACTTGTAAAGAGTGAGAGAAAGCAGGAAAACAAGAGTGCGGAAAATATACAATGACTTTTGCAATCTAGTCTAAAAGAGATGTGGGAAGAGAGAATGGCAGGGATCTGACAGTCAAAAATGAAGAACACCCAAAAACCCGAGTTGTACTGAAATCAGAAAGTACAAAAGAGAGACTTCGAACAATTCTGAGGTAATAAAAATAAAACAAAAATTCCTTGTCAGCAGAGGTCAGTCACTGATCCTTTCTCAAAGAGGAAGGGAGATTAATCTGACACATAGGAAATGGGAGAGAGAGAGAGGTAGAGTTTGATAAATAATATTCAACCAGTTGCTGAGAGATTCAATCAACCATTTGCAAGGAAACTGCTCTGGATTCTGAAATTCTTGAAGACACCTCCTAGATCATCAGTCCATCCTCTCAACCATTCATTCTCCCTCTGATTCCTCCAAATGTTTGAAGCCTTCATAGATCATCAGTCCATCCCCACAATCCATTTGTTTGAGTTCTCAGAAAAACCACAGGAAAGTAAGTACCTATCTATCCTCACAAAAAGAACTGTTTTGGGTAGCTGCAGCAATCACTACATCTTTGGAGATCTTGAAAATGATTTGAGAGAGGAGATAGTTGATGCCTTCCAGGATATCCGTGTCTCACCCGGTACTGAAGTCATCAAGCAGGGTGATGTTGCTGATAACTTTTACATCATCGTAAGATTCTCAAGAAAGGAAAATAAAAAATACACACAAAAACAAACACAAAATCTTCTCTAAGGTCCCTCAGAGATGTTTGCTCTTCTTCATACATCAGTCATGTTGGTCCACTAGACTTCATATGTCTTGTTGAGTCTCCCTGATGTATATGCTTGGATCTCAAATGCATCTCTTTTTTCCAACAACAAATGGAAATTTGCTGCTGCCATTTTCTGGAAAGGCTTAATTGTAGGTGGTTGTTGTCTGATGCACATTTCAAAGCAATGAATCTTGTTGGTGCTTTGCATACAGGATGTGGGTGATTTTGACATTCTGGCCACAAAGGTGAGCAAACAAACAGATCTATCATCTCTCATACTCTCTGATCTCAACACTCTTGGATGGACCTGAAGAGTTTTAGGAGTGGGCACACGAATAACATCAGCATGCAGGAACCCAATGACTAAACTTAGCTTCAATTTTTTTTAAGTACCCATGTTTCTTTCTTTGGAGTTTCACACGCACACACATGCGGAGAGAGTGTTTGTTTTTTTCTCTATTTATGTGAAGAACACTCAATGAATGTTTTGCTCTTTTCTTCTTCTTCTTCTTGTACAGGGCAAAGAGCCATATGTGCTATTGAGATCAAAAGGAGCAGGTGAGAGTTTTGGAGAGTTGGCAATGATGTATGATACCACACGTAATGCCACTGTGAAGTCCACCACACATGCACTTCTGTGGGCTGTGGACCGTGTTACCTTCAAAGCCATTCTGGGTGAACACCTTACAGGCTCTTCAACTGCACAGGTAATAAAAGAACTAACTACTGCTTCTGGACATACACTGTGCAAGAAGGATCCCCTCCATAATGATCATAAATCCCTTTAAATTATTCTCAAGTATGCAGTGAGAAGATAAAAGCAAAAGGATTTCGACACAGCATGTAGCACACACCCAATAAGCACACACCTGCTGATGTTTATTATTACTAATCCCATCTGTTCTGATGTACATGAGAAAAGTTGATCTGATTTGCCACAGGTGCTAAGAGAAGCACCTGCTTTCAAAAAGCTGTCCACGAAGGAGATTGTGAGGTTGAGCAACAACTGCACCATTCAAAGCTTCAAACGAGGAGCATCAATTTTCAAGGCAACTTCCAACTTGGATAAGGTATGACAAACTACAGCAACAGACATATGGAACACATATATAAGAGTTGGGCTCAAAGATTCATGATCTGAAATTTCTGTTTTTGTGGGTTGGGCAATGCTACCAGGTGTGTATAGTGCAAGAGGGGCAGGTGCGTGTCAGCTGGGGTGCAACACAAGGGAATCCTGTAACAGGGAAAGGAGTTATAGGTGGTGAAACCATGGCATTCCTGAACCGATTGGAAGTTCTCGGGGAAGCTTTGCTCTTGAATGATGAATTTATCAATTCTTGTAACTACAATGCAGCAACTGATCAGGTAAAAAAAAGAGAACCCCCTTGGTGGATGTACTACTTAGTCTGGACTGCTCTGACTTCTAATTGCTGCTAGCCATCTGCCACCTTTGACAAAAAAATGGGGCAGCTTTTGACTAATGAGCTTTGTCTTCTGAGTGCCAGTGTCTTGTGGAAGATTATTTCTTGCCTTGTTATATATATCTATATGCTAAAGATGATACCTTGTGTCAACTAGGTCTCAGCCCAGTGGGTAGGTCTCAGTCCAATCAGTTGTCAAATGAGAATTACTGAGGACATCACAATTCATGGTTGTAAGTCCATGTTGATTGATGTGTAGGTTATCATAATCATGCTGGATCGCATGTTGTTCACCAAGGAGATGCTGGTTGCCATCAGAAAAGGGTTGCAAATTCAGCTCATTTCTTTAGCTTTGCAGCGTGTGCCAGCATTTCTAGAGCTCAGCTTTGATCAACTCTCCCAACTGGCTGAGACGTTCTCACAGTCAACTTTTGCAAAAGGTTTCTTTTTTTCTTTTTTCCCCCTTCATCTTGCTTTTGACCACGTAAGGGTCCAAATGGGATAAAATCAACCACAAGTGCCTCCTTTGTCCCAAATAAGTAGTCCTGAAAATGGACTGACTGACAGGCTGATGTGGCAAATTGGGATTGTCAGTCGGTTTGTCCTTTTTGTACAATGGTTACACCACTTAAACTGTGCTAAAAAACACATGATTACATTCAGTCCTCAACATGTGCTTTTGGGTACTCTATACTATTTAGATTCATTTCAAATTTGTTAGTGCTACAATGTTGCATTTCAAACATTATTGCAAAAAAACACATCACACATTTTCAACATTAACTTAGTTTATCACTTTAAAACATGTAAAACAAGCATTGGTAAAACAAGCAACAGTTACACTTGAATTGGGTGATTTTATAATTGTGACTACACTTGTGATTTGAAAATCTACATAATGAATGGTAAATTGCTTTTGAGTCTAAGCTGAACAAAAGCCACCCAATTGATGCGTCTTTCCTGTTAATAATTTATGCTTCCTACAAAGTAAGCAGGTAAGGAGATTACGAGAATTGGTGATAGCATGGGCCCAGCTTCACGAATCTATGTGGTCCAAAGTGGGATTGTGGCTTCCTACAAACAGTCAATTGAGGAAAAGCATGATACAGTGAAGGGTGAGACCCACAAGGAAAAAGATGGTGGTGGTAGTGGTGGTGGTTCAAGTTCTAGTCCTGGAACTAGTATGAGTGGGTGGGGAAGCAAGTTCAACTCGATGATCAAAAACTCCATCACTGCTGTCCCAGGAGCTGGAAGTGGCAACAAACCTCAATCTCAAAGCACTAGTCGGTCACCTTCTCCTGTGAAACATCGACCTCCAAGTGCTGCTGCTGCTGCTGCTGCAGCAGCAGCAGCAGCTGGGGAAGGTGCAAAGTTAGCCCCAGATCAGCCTAACTACATGGTGGGTCAGACTCCTGCTTCAACAAATGTGTCAGGCGGGTCCTCCTCTGTGGCAGCAAGTACTGATCAACTGTCAGGGGATTCAAAAGCAAGATCAAGTATCCGTCAAAGTGTGCAGTGAGTTTCAAACTCCCTTCTCTTGCCACTGCTTTGACATATGTTTTTCACAAAGAAAATACATAATTGGCTGATCTGCCATGGTATGATAATCATTTTGCAGTGCAGCTCTCTCTCTTCAGGAACCTGTATTGCATGGCTTTCATCTTGATCTCATTTCTCCATTCACAAAATGGGTAAATTACAGATGGATGTGTGCCTATACAGCAGCAATCTGCAGCCCTTGACTATCACAACATATGGAGTGTTTGGTGAAGAGTGTCTTCGAGGAAGTGTGAAAAGCCACAAGAGTGCAGCTTCATGTCAAACAACCATGGTATCCGAATCCAAAGAAGGAGTCGTGCTTTTGTCTGTGTCGTTGGCAGAAGTGACCACCATCTTGGGTCCCATCCAAGAGTTCCTATCACGTGTTGCCAATCTCAAGGTCCTCAGGTGCCTTTCTTCCCTTCTTCAGAAAACATTGCAGGATGGTTTCTTTTGTTCTTTGCAAATTGCAAGGATTGCAAGATGTTTTCTTTTTTCTTTGCAAATTGCACAGACTGCAAGATGATTTCTGTTTTTTCCTTCGCAAATTTCACAAGGAGATACTACTACTACTTGAAAAGAAAGGAATGGAAAGGACACAGATACCCATGATACCCATGACAGTTTTTGAGTTGGGTGGATTGATCAGTGTGTAGTAGTAATTGTTGTCAATTGTTGTCCATTCTTGGCTTTTGGGTAGTACACTTTTGAACAGGGAAGAAGATCAATGACAACAACAATCCTGATTAAAGAGTCAATGGACAAGAACTGATCAAGAGTTTGAAAGTGCACCCAGAAAGCACAGACAACAAAGAGCTTGAGCTGCAGAAAGTGTTAAGAAAAATTTAATCAATTTAGTCAGCTGATCAGAAACTACTACTCAGAAAAGTGGAGAAAAACTATTAAAGAAAGAACTTGTGGGGAATGCCATGTGATTTTTTGCAGAAAGGTAACGTGTTTGGAAAATCTTACCAGCAGTGAGATTACCATGCTTTCCCATTCAATGGGCGTCCGCAGATACAGACCTGGGGAGCCAATTTACAGGGCGGGTGATCCAGGGGATTGCCTCTATGTAGTGCATCGAGGAACTGTAGTGGAGACTGCACATGACCGAAAGGGTGACCAAATCATCCTAGTCAAAGGCTCAACTTTCGGAGAAGATGCTCTTATGGGGAATGAGCCACGCGTGTCCACAATGGTTGCGGGCCCAAATGAACCTCCCTCTACAACAGGTATGTATCTTACTATTTATTTTTCCAGCCACTTGGGTGGGTTGGGTTCTTCCATCATGATTCCTTCATTGACAAAACAAAGGCCAAGCAAAGAGCATATAGGGGGGGGGGAGAAATCAATTTACACAGTGATGTGTGATGCAAATCACCATCTGGAAATGTAGCTATGTATACTGCAGGAAAGGGGCATGCATGCATTCCCCAATTACACAACTGTGTAATGTGAGAGATGGTATGATTTTGTTTTTTGGTTGGCAGGGGCAGAGCTGTATTATCTGGATAGGGCAGTGATTGAGGCAAATTTGGGTCCTTTGAGAGACTTGAATGAGACACGGCAGCAGGAGAATGATAAACGTGGCATTGTCAAAAGCATCACTTTTGAGGAGCTTTATGAGATTGGCATCCTTGGAACTGGTACTGTGGTTTCCTCCTAAACAGCAATTTTTACCTTCTTTTGTTGTTATAACAATTGGGTCTCACATTCAGCCTTCTTCTTCCCCCAAAAAATCTCAGCACAGAAGTTGAAAAACTATTTCATCAAATTTCCAACCAACCTTGTTTGGCGACAGGTTTGTTTGGCAAAGTGAAATTGGTGTACAGTCGACGCACGCAGGAGCATTATGCACTTAAATGTGTTAGCAAAGCAAAGGTCTGGCACTTCTGGCCTCTTTTAGTTTTCTCTCCTCCATTGCTCCTCCAGAACTGAAGTGTTTTTCCCTTTTTGGTGCAAAGTAGTTCTCTCCTCAATCTCATAGATACCCACTATACAGACCTGCATGTGTTGATCTAACAGGTAGCAAGAATGCAAGAGGAGGAGCACTTGAGAAATGAGAAGATTCACATGTCAGAGCTAGATCACCCATTCATCACTAAACTAATCCGGACTTTCAAGGATGCAAAAAATGTAAGAAGAATCGAAGCTATTTTCAGGGCACTCATTTGCAGTCTATCACCTTCACTCTTTCTTCAAAGTTATTCAATTGGGTCCAGTGCAAAAGAAGCAGGGAATTTGTGAGAGAATATTCCTGTTTTGCCTCTTTATTTTTTTGTTTTTTTTCAGTCCCAGGATGCAAAAAATCACCATAAAAGAAAAACACTGGTTTTGGGTCTCATGTAGCATTTTGGCTTCACCATTGATGCTGCAGGTATATTTGCTACAGGAGCTGACAACTGGTCGGGAGTTGTTTTTGTTCATGGAAAAAGTGGGGCGCTTGCAAGAGTGGGAAGCTGCATTCTATGCAGGCGCTGTACTTCTTGCGTACGTATTTCTCATCTCCTAGTCCTCCAATAATATATGTTTCCAATGAATGTTCAGGTATTGTTTTACAAGAACCAGATTTTTCCTGAGAGTTTTTATCCATGACATTTATGACCCGAGTCTGTGTTAGTTTTGGTGATTTGCAGATTGGAGTACATGCACAGCAAAGGAATTGCATACCGTGACCTGAAACCTGAAAACACATTGATCGGTGAGAATGGGTACCCAAAGCTGATTGACATGGGATTTGCCAAGCGCATCCACAACCGCCGCACCTTTTCCATGTGTGGCACACCCGACTATATGGCACCTGAAATCATCAAGAGGCAAGGCCATGGAAAGGGTGTCGATTTCTGGGCACTTGGTTGCATGATCTTTGAAATGATCACGAATACAAGTCCTTTCAATCGAGGCGACGATCCGCCACAGGTAAATATTGTATCCTCCACAAAATACTGGGCATTTGTGAGAGAATGAAAGGTCCCACATTTCTAAACCCATCACCAATACCTTGCATGGGTTTAGAAATGAACATGAAAATTGATCATGGGTTGGTTTAAGAAGTCATCTGAGCATCGATTTCATTATTTCCTTCATGCATTTCATGCATACATAATAAGCTATGGAAATATTTTGGTAATGCAAAATGCAATCAATCCATAATAGAAGCATAAAAAATATTCCAACATATATTATTGACCCTGAAGTAGCTAAGAAACTAGCGAGAGGGAGAGGAGAGAGAGAGAGTTCTGCACAATCTTTTTTTTTTGGGTGTTAACAACTTAGTGACATAATTTGGAGAGAGGGAGGGGTTTGTTTGTAGCTTGTGTTTCAAAAGATCACTGAGGGACGAATGAGGTTTCCACCTTACATGAGTGCCAATGCGGTTGACGTTGTCAAAAGGCTCCTTGATCCAAACCCAGAGACACGTCTTGGATGCCGCAAGTTTGGCCCTGCTGAAATCAAGGAACACCCTTTCTTCACAAGGGAAATCAACTTCCAGCTTCTCAGCCGGCAAAAAGAGGAGCCACCTGTAAGTTGGTCTTTCTCTTAGTTAAGAAAATTGGCAACACACACACCCACACATCCATCAACTGGCTCATCTTGTGGATTTAAGATCTTCTTAAGAGAATTAGAGAGTTCTTTGGACTTTTAGGCATAAAAGGAGTGGTAATTTTATCAACTGCTCATCTTGTGGGCTTAAAATTATTTAACATGATCTTAAGAGAATTAGAGCACACTTGGAATGTTAGGCAGAAGCAACGATTTATTATTATTATTTCACTCGGGGAGTTCTTTCTTGTGCTTAACAGACTTCATATACCCTCTGAAAGGACTTTCGGGGGTTGCTGAATTTTTCATGCAGATGATCCCTCCCAAAGTAACTGACTACAGGAAGCTTTGTATTATGGATGACCAACCCGAGCCAACTGAAAACACGGTTTCTTCAGCAACATCCCATGGTGAGAAGGTAAACTGGGATGACATCTTTTGAGTTGGAAAAACAGAAATTTTGAATTTAAAAAATAATAATTATTAAAAAATTCACTCTCAGTTGTCAGCCCCTATTTTTATTTTTTTCCCCCTTAAAAATCATTCCTTCCCTTTCAAAAGAGGGAAAGAAAAAAAGACAAAAAAAAGAAAAAAAAAGAAAAAAAAGACATATATATATGTATTTAGCTCATGATTTTCTATTTTACAGATGATTTTTTTTAATTTTTAATTTTGGGTCCAAGATTTATATTATCACCCCTTTTTTTTCCTTTAGGGTTTATTGTTGTTAGTCATTCAGTAGTTTTGTTCCAATCAAACTATTGAGCATTTTTTTCTGAAAATTTGCAAAGTCTGATATTTAATTAGATCCCTGATTTTTTGATAAAATATTAGATCCAATGGTGGTTGTTGCCCACCGCCATATCAAATTCACAAAATACTCATTTCTCATCTCTTTCAGAAAATTGATGAATTTTAAATCTTGCACTTGAAATTCACATGTGTGTTGTAAAATAAGTAAAAATTATTCCTTTCAAATCCTTTAGTGCAAACTAATTAATTAATTAACAGAAATAAATAAATAAATAAATAAGAGTGCATTAAAAAAAACACACACACATCTATATAATATATGAAAGTGTAGAATGTGGGATTAGGTGTTCTAGCAGAGGAATTTGGTTGTGTGCTTGTTTTCTCTGTTGTTGTTTGGTCATGTGTTAATTTTTAAAAAAGGGTCTGGAAAATGAGCCAAAGTTGGAAACAAAAAAGGTGAAGAGTGAAAAATTGGCATCCTCAAAAAGAAAAAGAGAAACAAAAAAAAGCAAAAAAACAAAACAAAAACAAAATTTTAAAAAACAGGAAAAAAAAACCTAAAAGATGCCTCCACAGAGGATCGAACTCTGGACCTTCAGTTTACAAGACTGACGCTCTACCACTGAGCTATAAAGGCACACATGTGAAAGGCTCGTCATTGTGCACTATTTACCAAATTAAATGTTATGGGCTCTGGGTGCCCATGAACACTCGTGAATACTGTTCAAACCCTAGAAAAAAAAACTGGTGAAAAAATTGCACCCAAAACTAAAAAGCTGTAATGAAATGGGGCAAAATTTTAATCCAAGAAAAATGATTTTGTTGGAAATTTGATGGAAGTTTTTTTTCTAAAAGAACAGGGAATTGGCAGAATATTCCCTTACGATTGTTGCAAAAAATTCGCCATAAAAGAAGAAGTCACTGCTGCAGTTTCCAACCCATTTCAAATTAAATTCATATTTTTCCTTTTCTGAATTCCTTCATTTGAAAATGGGCCACAGTATTTGGGGATGATTGATCACCCACCGATATTTGTGAGCTTCTTGGTGCTTTTTTGTGACCACTGCAGACTGGTGAGGACACATCTCCCTCCACCTGAACCATTGTTCAACAAGGTAGATAGATAAATCGATACATTCAAGAGAGCCAGCCATGTATGATTTCAGAGCAACACTCAAAGAATCATCATCACCAATCCATAAGCATCCCCCACACAAAAGAGCAATGCAGTGGGAAATTTCTCGATTTTATCAGGCAGCAGATGACAACCAAAAAAACTGGAGTATCTAGGTATCTCTCATCAGCAAACAAACAATAACAATTCACCATCATCACCTTCAATCATCATGGTGGTACATAATCAATCACCTTGAAGCATAGAATTTACCAGGAGCTTCACTGGTGTAGGATCACTCTATCAATCGATCATCTGTTGTTTGATTCAGTCATGCATTCTCTTAATTTGTCTCTTCTGTAGCTTCGCTGCTTCTCCATCTGTAAGTGTTTCTTCTGTAGGTTTGAATGCTATTCCTCTGCTTGTATCTTCATGGGAGCATTGGATCTAAAACAACCACCCAATTCGGTCATTCTCTGTTGTACTTATTTCATATCTCCATATACTTTTTTACTTCAGTTTCTTGGCTTTAAAATTGCTGCTGTTACTGCTGCTACATCTCTGTTGAGAAGAAACAACAAAAGCTATTTAAGCAGTACAACTTTGCAAGCAATCAGTGCCACATACCTGCCATCGATCAGTAAAGAGTGTCTGTCCTTGGTAACAGAACCCCACTCATAAATAGACACATGATGGCAAGTTGGTCATGAATACTTCACACTGCCTTTCTGCAACCTGCAGTAATGAGCACAGCAAAACACACAAAACCCACCAAACACACAACACAAACAACAAATTCTTCGTTCTTTCTTACTCTTTCTTCCCCTTGGAGTCACATAACCGCATCATCCCCTAAGATGTGCATCGCCATAGCATCATCCTCCAACATGTGCATGCATCACCCCAGATTGGTGCACCTTCTGTTTGGGACTGCAAATCCAAGACAAAATTAGTAATCTCTCCAAACCTCTGGCACACCAGCAGCACTTCTGCTTCCCACTGCAAATCCATGGCCATGACCATTGGTTTTTCTCCAAACCTCTGATTGCACCACAACACAACCACTGTTTTTCATTGGCAATGCATCCAACCTCTGCTCGCCCCACACCTACTGAGCACAGATTTGCATTGGCACTGCATCCACCTAAAATCCTCAGAACACTACATACCCAGTGAAACTATGCACCACCCTAACACCACCACCAGGTAGTCTTCTACTCTTTCAGGATGACCCATTGCACATTGCACAGGAGGAGGAGGACATTAGACCCACTATGGAAGCAAAGAAGAAAACAACGAGAACACAAAAAATGAAGCAAATGAGATCACAAACCATGACAAGTATCCACACAGAGCAGCAGGAGTGCAGAGATAAAAAAGCATGATTTCATTGCATAAGATCCTTGACAACTTCTATACATGGTTATAGCTTGCTCCAAGAGTACCAGTAGACCCAGTCACTCAGATCCTCAAACAACATCAACATCTACTCCCTTCATAGCGATCTGATTCCAGAGAGGGAGAGACAGAAGGAGAGGAGGGGGAAGAGCCGTATCTAGTCTGTTGTATATCTTCAGATTTCAAAGCAAAACAGCGAGAATATAGGTATTCCTAAATCTTGACGATCTTCTCAGCTACGACCAAGGGATTGGCCTTGGCAATGGCCTCTTGACCGGCGGCTTTGTAATCGTATGTGCAGCAATGCTTATCGGAATATCGATGCAAAGCGCAAAACGTGATGCCACAACGACACTTAAAACCTGTGAGTCCCACGCGTTTCCTGCATGAACCGCATCGATTTGGAGCAGCGGGTGGTTGTTGCTGTTGTTGCCGCAGCAGCAGTGATGGTGCTGGTACTTGTTGTATGGAAGAAGAAGAAGAAGAAGACGCCACAATTACTAGAGCAGCAGACTTTGATGACGAGTCGTCACCTTGCGCGCTTGTTGTTGAAGATTTCACAACTTGAAGCTGAAGACTGCTTTTCGGTAGTAGCATCTGTTGTGTTGCATCTGCTGCTTCAGCATTGTCCAGAGGTTGAACAGAAACGGCGGCAGAAATGGCGGCGGAAGTTTCAGCTTCTTGTACAATTGTCTCCTTGTAGCACTTGGAGCAAAGGCCCATGGTGGCTGCACTTCCGAAGAATCCGCAAATGTTCTTGCACATCACTGGTGCTTCCGGCGTCTGAGACGTTGTTGTCTCCTGATTTGGATGCTCCAAGGCCATCTTCTTCTGTGTTTGGGTATACTGGCGCACACACAGCAAACAAACAAAATCCGAAACCTTTCAGCGACACAACAACATTTACCTACAGGGATTGTGATAATCGGAGACGATAATAAGCTCGGAGAAAGAAGCTTTCAGTGTACAAATCGGGTTGATCTCCAAAGTTCTTGCGAGAGATCTTCTGTAAAATCGCTATACATCGGCCTATACGCTACATCAGGCAATTTCCAAATTGAAATGTTTCTGCCGAAAACGCATACAAAACCATCTACTGAAAAACTCGATATTCCAAACTCGGAAGAAACAATAACTACTGCGAAAACCAAGAGCAGCAAGCACATGCTCCATAAAGAACATCAGCAGCTTTCGAGAACAAGCAGACGAACCGGAGCGGGGGCTTTCCGACCGGAACCTTCAAAGCCTTCAAACGGAGAACCTCGTCCGTGCCTTCTATACACTCGAGTAGAACAGGAACGCTGCTGTGTACACGCAATAGCAGATAAGCCTAAGCAAAGAAGACTACACCGCCTCAAGGAAACTAGCCTCTCATAAGAACATCGCTTTCGGAAACAACACAATATAGAGACTCCCGCCGCTCTTCGTCGCTGCACCGATCTATCTATTATCTCGCAATAAGCACGGATAAGCACGATGCAAGCTGCCGAGACTTCCCAGGCAACACAACACAATAACGCACCTTCTTCGCTCAAGATTGCTGTACCAGTAAGAGAAAAAGCAAACAACAACAAGAATGATTCGAAAATCCGACAGGAAATTGGCAGCAACAAGGAAAGGACAAGCGACTTACGATTATTATTGTCCTGTCTACTGCACTGATGGAGACGCTGCTGCTGCCACAGAGTCCAGCCTCTCCGGACACTTAGTACTGCCCCCTTCCTTCCTTCCTTCCTTCCTTCCCCGTCGCATAGATGACTCCTGAAACCAGCCCCAGCACCGGTTTGAAAGACGATTGAGACGATTCGAAAGGGCAGATCCACGCGGATCTCTTCCTGGATCAAGCGATGCTGATGTGCCAGATAATATAGAATAGAGCGTGTGTACTGATGTGGACAAAATCCACAAGCAGGCCGACGACGACAGTGGGCCGACGTCCTCCGTCGCGCAGGAGCAACAGTGTAGTGCTGGTCCGCAAAACAACAAAGCAACAACAAACGCCAAACAACATAACACAATTTTTCTATATCGGAATGGTCATCTTCTCCGCCTCCCAAATTCGAGAATATGACGGAATGGTCATCTTCTCACCTGTCAAATTCGATTATATGCCAGAATAGTCATCTTCTCCACTGTCATATTCAAGTCTCTTGCACGTTCTGAATCTCTCTGACGTTCCGCATCCAGCTGACTGGGTCTGGGTCAGAGTTTTTTTTTCTTTTAATAAATAAAAAATACAATTTTTTATTATAAATTTACATATTTTATTTTTAAAATTCAAAGTTTTGTGAAGTATGGGTTGGCGATCTTCCACAATAAGTCTTAGCCACTTTTGGCTACAGGGCTGGGTAGACATTAGAAATTCATAGGATTCCTACCACGTGTTGGCGACATGATGGAACATGCAATCTACATATGGCGATTTCCGTGTTTTTTTACTAAAATTATGGCGATTTTGTAGGATTTTTTTTTTCCCCCAAAAACATCCTTTGTAGGATTCGAACTGCCTCTGACGCCAAGTGGCAAAATTTTATCCCCAGAAAAAACTCTGGTCTGGTCAAGAGTTCTGTGCGGGAATGGTTATCTTCTGCCCTGTCAAATTTGATTCTATGCCGGAATGCAAATCAACCATCCAACAACAAAAATCAAACAACACAACATTTCTATGCCGGAACGGTCATCTTCTCCCCTGTCAGATTTGATTCTATGCTAGAATGGTCGCCTTCTCCCCTGTCAAAATTCAATTATATGACAGAATGGTCATCTTTCTCCACTGTCAGATTTCAAGTCTTTCCGCATCTCTTGGACATTTTCCCACTTCTGGTTTAACTGGGTCAAGAAGTATAAACCAGAATGGTTATCTTCTCGCTCGATTCTATGTCGGAATGATCATCTTGTCCCCTATCAAATTCAATTCTATGACTGAAACGTCATCTTTGTCCACTGTCAAAGTTCAAGGCTCTCTCTCTCTCACACACATTCTTACACCTCTCGGACATTCCACGTCCAATTGACTAGGTCAAGAATTATATGCCGGAATAATCAACTTTCGTTATCAAAATTTGGTTATATGCCGAAATGGTCATCTTCTTCTCCCATATTCAAATTTGATTCCACACCGGAATGGTCATCAATCTCTACTCATGTTCCCCAAAAAATTCATGTTCCCCAAAAATTCTTTTATTTAAATATAGCACTTTACACTTGGTCTTTGTAACTTCTTTTTTTTTTTTTTTTTGTTCTTTTAAAACCAAT
>Ga0209611_10003904_pt1 | contig 25630 bp, 20 predicted proteins | sample S1TSphgellanicum_3_FD_187693 | JGI IMG/M metagenome (GOLD analysis project Ga0209611, IMG submission 187693) | Host-associated microbial communities from peat moss isolated from Minnesota, USA - S1T2_Fc - Sphagnum magellanicum MG (SPAdes) (version 2) | ecosystem: Host-associated > Plants > Peat...
TGGGAGAAAATTTCTTACAAAATGTGAGCATGTGATTATTTTTTAGTACCAAACGAAGTTCAACTTATACCCATTGCCCAGTCATTTTTCTTTTTAACTCTTCACCATTGTTGGAGACAATAACATAATTTAGAAACTCACTCCCATTTTCCATAACATTAAACACCAATGCAAAATCCTACAATTCAAATAACTACCCACAAATCTCAACATAGATATTAGAGTTTTACTTAAAGTCTTTGGGCCTCCTTTCACCCCCTTATCCCCTCTTTGATTGAGGTTCGCAAAATAAGGAAGTTTTATTCAATTTGGGTATGAAATGCGGAAACTCAGCATTTAATGCACAAGGTTTGAAGTAATTATAATAGTTGCACATGTAGGAGCAGTGAAAATACATGCAGTAGCAGTGGAGGCGTTCAAGAAAAAGGAAAGAGGAGGTCAAAATAAGATGAAACTCAGTTCACCACACAAAAATGATGCATTTTTGAGTTTCATCCCTTGTTGAAGGTTAATGTACTTTTTTGCAGGTTTTTTTGAATCTCACCCAGTTCTGGACCAAACTCAGGGTTCTGGTGCTATATTTTCTTGATTTTACGAAAAACTTTATTGTCCACGATGGATTAATATGAATTCTTGGAGCATGTTACAAGTTTTGTGACAATTTTCTCATTATTCCTTCAAGAAATCAGCACACCTAAAGTGCAACAACGATCTCATAATTATTCCTCTAAACAACACCAATGATCTGTTCATTACTCTACTCAACAACGCTTTCAAAGCCTAGTGAAAAAGATGGGAGTGTAGGCAGCAACAAGATGATGACAATCTTGCCACCCATTGGCAACCCAAACTTGTAAAATGTAGTATTGTCACAACTTGAAGATCTCCACCATCACACATGGGTGACAACTTATCCTAATCATGAAGAGGAAAGGAGGCAATTGAAAAATAAAAGGTAAATGCTTTAGGCAAAATCCTAGATTATTTCATTATTTGGGTTGTTCACCCTAACGTAGCTCACACATATGTGAAATTTCATCAAAAATGAAAACATTGGGTGTGATCAAAATCACATCCAATGGCACATCTAAAAGTTCTCTATATAAAAGAATCACTAGTTAAGTGAAAATCTGCGTAGGATGCTCACCACTTTGCCTAGAGAATTTGCCAAATTTAAAATAAATAAATATTAAGAAACAAGAAAAAAAAAGAACATTGGCTCTAGCACGGTAGGCAAAAATGTGAAGGATGCTTGAACTCTTCTACTTTCATATCTTGTTTATTAGTTTAATGCCAAATTTGGCTAAACATGGATGATCACCACTTCACGTTTAAAAAGAAAGAAAGAAAATTGCTCCATTTTTCCCAACCCCTTCCCCCCAAAGTTTTTTACAGAAAGAAAATAAATAAAAAGAAAAGAAAGACAAAGACACTAGTGTCACCATTAGTGGCCCCTGTTTCTATACAAACGCTCGAGGGGCCTTGAGACTAATAAGCCACTAAAGTGGCCACTCACAGGACCACCACAGAAGAGACCCAGGGTTTTTAAAAAAAAATTGTGATGTAGCTGAAGTGGCGATCATCCATAAGATGATTTTAGCCAGATTTGTCTACATACTATATATGAAAGTTGGAAAAAACCAGAATCCTTCTATATTTCTTGGCTACCTACTGGAACTTACCATAAAAATATCTGGCGATTTGGATTTTTTTCTTAGAAATTTGGCGATTTTGGGTCCTTTTTCTCCATGAAAAATCCTTTGTATAGGTCGAAATCATATTTTTGAGGTCGAAATTTGGCGAAATTTCGCCAAAACATAAACACTGGAACTTCGTCTTGAAGGGACACAACCGTCTCGTAGCCGTGGAGAAAGTAGCCGTTGCGTGTGCGGATTGGCAGGAACGTTTTTTCTAGCGTCTTTTGCAGTGCGCTCGAGGTGCGTTTCGTGGGAGAGAGACACACGCACACATAACAAGGCGAGTGATCCAACTCCGAAGAAGAAGAAGAAGAAGAAGAAGAAGAGAAGTTGCGTCTAGTGCGACAAGCAAGAATCGCGCCTTGAAGTTGAGACATCGTCAGCCAAAACAGCAGTCGACGCGCAAAAAACGTCACCAATGCAGGATCTCACGGCCGCCACAAACCCGGTTCGTTAATCGAAGCTTTCTATTGTCCGTTGTCGCTTCTCTTTTCTTTTCTTTTCTTTTCCTTGAGGTTTCGCTCGGCAGGATATTTACTCTCGTGATTATTAGGGAAATGAAAATTTCAAGTGCAGTTTCATCTATGGTAAGTAAGAATTGGCAGAGAACGATAGAAGAGAGAGATGATGTCATGTTTGATTGCAGTCTTGATAAGAATTGGCAGAGGACGATAGAAGAGAAAGACGATGTCATGTTTGATTATAGTATTGATAAGTCCTGTTTTCTATTCATCGAATCTCGTGCCACAATTTCCATTGCCGATCTTCGAATCGTACTGGAGGTCCTAGAAGAGAGACAGGCGAAAGAGAAGAGGCCAAATCGAAGGATTCAAACAGTCGGCTGGGTTCTTGCAGGTCCGATCCCAGAGCTGCAACAAGGCAGTCTGTGGAGGCAGCGCTATTCGGATTCCGATTGCAAAGCGTGATCTTGGATCGGTACGATGCTGTCCACCGGCATCTAGTTTTTTTTTTTCCCCCTTACTTCATCTTGCTTGATGATTTTGTGCATTGGAAAAGCATTGTCATCAGTGAACGGTTTCAGAGCAAAGATGGCAAACATTCACTTCACTAAGGTTGTCGCTAATGCGGCGTTACAACGACTAAGGAGGATTGACCCACTTTCGTTGTCAGAGTACTGATGAGGGGACTTGGTTGTCAGCCTATGCGCGTGCCGTTATATTCAAGTGGAGAACAAGTTTGTTACACCCCAGCGAGTAAAAGAGCGACTCCAAAGTCAAGGCATTGTCTCTTTTCAGCGACGTCACCACAGCATTCAAATTGTAATACACTCCCAGAAACAAATCACCAGCCTGCGACGCTGGAAGTGCAGGCAAGTTACTTGTGCAATATGACACTGTTGGGTATTGATTGCTTGTGCAAGTTCCTCAATCTGTTGATGTCTCTCAGTAAAAGACTCCATGTAACTTCCCCAGAAGCAAGAACATAATATTGGGGTGGAAGGCCACAGGATAACGATGATTAAGAGAAATCAAAAGGCCTCTGTTTCCCTCTCTCAGCTTCTCCTAGTATGTGGTTTCTACCAGAGTGCGATGAAGATTGGAGCTCTCAAAGGGAGTGCAGTGCGCATACCAATCTGTGGCCAAGAGCAGAACATGGTGTGTCCTTGAAATCCCCTTCTTTCAACAGTTGATTTTACCTAGGAACAGTCCCGAAGTCATGTATTGCTCATTGATTTGGGTTGTTGAACTCTCAGGACTTTTATGACAAGGTCATCACTAATGAAACAGCAGTGAGGTCATATGTGCATAGCATACCATTTGAAGCAATCATGTGACATTTGTATCAGATTGTGCTTTGATGGTCCTGATAACCAGTTCATGATGACCCATGTTCAAGTAGTTTTCTTTGAGCAATTACTTGGAGGAAGAGTCATTCTTCAAAGCTCCTCAAACCTCTATTGTGGGGCTGTGTGAATATTACAGGTGAGGCATGTGTCGAATGTGTCAGTCACCTCAAACGCACAGAAAACATTGAAGACTCCAAAATTCTTGCAATTTGGTCCTGAGTGTACACCAAAGCAAGCTATTGTTCCTGTCACAGAACAAGAGACAATTACTCCAAGGGCTCTTTTCTCTGCACCTGCATCTCATCCAACATTGTGTGAGAGTTCTTCAGTGCATGTAGTTTGCAATGATGCACAGCAACCTGCAGTTGATGTGGTTCACCAACATTGCCAAGCTGAATTTCCACCAGAGAGACATTGCAACTCATTGCTCAAATCACCTGCTATTCGTGTACGAATCACACGACCTCAAGACATGGTGAAGCACATGACACACAGCCATCCATCACAGCACATGGTTCACAACAATGGGAGTCAGCTCAGGAGACAAGACAATCCAGTTGTAAGCGCAGAAATGGCTGAGGCTGACAAGTTAGCCTTGTTCTTGAGATCCCCTGCTATCAGAGTCCGGAAGCAAGATCCAAAACAGCAGGTAGAAAAGACACCTGTACATTCATCAAAGTCCTTAAGAGTAAGGTGTAAGGTTGCTCCAGTTAATCTTGTAGAGCAAGCAGGCAAGATGCAGAAATTCAGAAGTAGTACTGTCATGGGATGAATTCTGAAAACCAGTTCAATTCTGTTGAATGTTCTCATGCTTCAAGTAAACATTGGTGATTTTTGATTGGAGCAGAGTACTACATCTGAGCTTGCATGAGTTTTCAAACTTTTGGGTTATGTTTATCAGATTTGCAACTCTTAGTAATTTGCAATATGCAGAGTGGTAATTAGCAACCAATTTCATAAACAAACTCCCATGTTCTTCAAGCACAGGGATCCCACAGATAACAATTCCCACATACTAAGGGTTACTGGGTTCAAACTGCATATAGGGAGCCACCCCAAAAGATGTAATTTTGCATGTAAGCCCATGCTTCGAACTTGCTTTGCTACTCATTCATTTCATGCAAAAACAACAACCAAGCTTTGGAGATGGTTAATTCTCCCCAAGAACTTAACATTCTTGTGAGTTAAATGAAGGTTAACAGAACCTTCAAGTGCAAACCCATCTTCATAGTTGGTGCTTGAATTCAATGCAAAGGATTTTGAATCTAACCTGTTGCATTGAATTCAAGCACCATCTGCTAAGTGACAATGGGCATTCATGGATTTGTTGCAACAGTTTTGATTCCGGTTTGTTTTAGTGAGCATAAATCCTATAGCTTTTTATTGAAAATCTGGACCATGAAGACTAGATGGAAGGATGTAATTGTTGTGAAAAAGTTACACTGAGACAAGTGTGAAGAATTGAAGAAGCTAATTGGCAAATTTGAAGCATATGTGCATTGTGGAGGAACATATGAAGAAACATAAAATGGTAGAAATGTTATAATGTTCTTTCATTCAAGTGATGTTAGGTTAATGCATCTTAAGCTCTTGAAATGTTGCATTGTTGTCTAATTAAGAATGTGCTAGGTGAATCCATCACATAGTTCACTAAACCATATGATTTCTATGGGGTGTAGGTTTTGTTGTAAATCTACAAGGATCTTCTTGGGCTTTGGTAGAATGAAAAGGGTTTTGGGGCTTCAAATAGTTGAAACAAGTCAAGTTCCAAGGCTTCAAGCAGTCAAAACTAGTAATCAAAACTTGTTCAAAAGAGGGAGAAAACGACAAGTTGACTCGTCACACTTGGTATGCAAAGAAAAAGAGGCATGATACATGTGGGCACACAAGGAGATATCATGAATGTGTAAAAGGTCTCAATGAAGGATGACTAATGATGTTTCAAGTGTTGTGGAAAAGATCAACTCCCTAGAATCTCTAGGTTTCGACATTTTGAATTGTTCAATTAAGTGGGAGCACAAAATCAATGTTGAACTAACAAAAAAATTGTCTCCTTCACAATCAACAACTTAAATTTTTTTGGAACAACCATTTGATAGTTAGCCATTGAAAAAATGTTGTCTCATTCATTGGTGAGAGATTCTTTGCCACCATATTTCAATGATCTTCTTAGTATAAAACAGAATCTTGAGGTTGTTCAAAATATTAAACAATGAATGAACACACATTTGGTGGGGCAACAAGAATCCAAGGTTATGATGGCTAAAGACATTGTATGCAGCCTTCCTGTTTCACAAGTTGTGAGCAGTGAAAGAGGAATTGTAAGATTGCTTGTTATTGACAAGTGAAATACGAAGAGGTACCAATCACAAAGTTTTGTTACATAATTCTCATAATGCATTTTGGTTGAATTACAAGCAAATTAAGTAGTCTAGAACAATTTGCCTCCAAGTTTGAAGAAAACAGTGATTGATTGGTGGACTGTGGAATCAACAATGGCATTAATTTGTGAGCGTGTGAATGTGGGTATGAACATGAACATGTGAGCTTTGAAGAATCTTTTGTGAAATATTCCTTGCCACATCATTGGAATATTTTTTGACATGGAAATATATTTTGCTATGTGGTGGCATATGTACATACATTTGTTTATTTGTAATTGAACAACAAATTTCAAACCTTGTGATGGATATTAACAAGTATGTAGGTGTCAATGGATGTTTACTTCCAGTTTAAAATATTTTATGAACTTTAATTTGCATCAAATAATTTTAAGTTAATTATTAAAGGTTGAAAAGCTTGATTTTCAAAAATCAACCATATAAAGGAAAAACACTCTCTTACTTTTTAAATTCATGAACCCAAAAGAATGAACACATCACAAATTTCTTCACATGTAATGCATTCTTCCTGTAGATGCATTACAACAAGTTTGTCATTTTGAAAAATGCTTCAAACTCTAAAAGGGAAAAGACTTTATTCACTTAACATGACTAATTAAGTGTTGGACTTCATTTCAACTCCAACTCAAAGAATGAATGAATCTTCCATCTACCCACAATACATTACATGTTGAAAAATGTAGTAAATGTGTTTACATTGCACCCATTTTCCCCGCTCCCCTAACAAACTTGCCATCATTGTGACAAAATCCAAACAATTGAAGGATGGGTAATCTCCAATTATAACTTGATATGATTTTTTATTTTGACTTGCACTAAAGGGATGCTATAGACAAATCCATAACTTGATGGAAAAACATTTGAAAATTTTAAAATGATTGTATTTTCATACTCCTTGGGGTGCAAGCAAGATAAAGTAAATGGCTCCCTACTCTCCATCAAAAAAATTACAAGTAGCCATTAAAAAGTTTCAATGTATTGAAAGTAGAAAATTTTATTTTGTACAATAATTAACATGATAATAATATTTCATTTAATATTTAAAATGTTGAAAAACCCTATCTTGAAAGTAGAATTAAGTAATTTTTAAAAAAATTCATATACTTGCACAAGATGTCTGATCTTACAAAATAGACTACATGTAAATGAAATATCGATTTAAAAAAAATTCAAGATAGTGGGGGCCTTTAAAAAATACTTATGTATTGTCAAATTATGCATTTTATAATCACAATATATCGAATTTTGAATATGAAGTAGGTTTGAACACCATATTGATTGAATCAATTTCAAACATATTTTCAATCTACTTTTATGATACCAAAGTTTAGATTTTGTATCCTTCCCATAAACTAAATGCAATGACCTAGTTTTTCATAACTTCATTTCAAGATACTTTGAATTTACTTTTTTATGTTCATATCAAAAATTGTTTCATTTTAAAAATGGATTTAGGGCGGATTACTTTTTTTGTCTACTTTAGCTTGTCAACACCCCTTGGAGAGCTTGAATACAACAGGGCATCAAATAGCTTTGCCGTTTCAAGTTTTGGGCCAAACATATGGATCTAAATGTTTATGCATAGGGATCTAATTGCTAAATAGATTTTGAAGAAGACATTTTACAACCTCAGAAAAAACAAAACCAACTTCTTTTTTGCTATTATTTCATCATGTGTGAGATTGGTTCTTTCCTTGACATGCCTGACTATAGGCACAAGGGGCCTATTCACCACATATTTTTTTTCATAACCTCCCACATAGTAATTCAAATCCTCATGACAAAATTAGATTTGGTGTGACTTTCAAAAACCACCTCTAAAGTTATTTTACCAACCATCATAACATGGAACAAGAACACTAGTAATTTTCAAAGATATGACTTTCAACTTACATTCATGGTTGATGTCCTTTTGTAAAGCATTGCATTAAGAGTTGGATCTAGGGGGACAACATTCAATAAGCCACACACCATGTCCACAAGTATTTTGATAGACTTTGCCACCATTGTGGGTGACGACTATAATCACACAATGGGCTCTAATAATGGGCATAGGACCACCACCAAGTATTCTAGTGGTGATGCCAATGGAAGTTGTGTCCATTCAAGGACAAAAGAAGTTAACATGGTCATGTTTGTGTGAATCCCCCTTTGACCTAGGGGGGAGATTTGTGCCTTGTTTGCAAGATTTAAAAAACTTTTCACCTTCCATGTGTGACATCCTTGATGCACAAAAACAACCTAGTGCATATTTTGCAACAATTGCAATTGATAACAAGAGGTTTCTAGATTCACTAACTTTACACAAGCAAAGACCATTCCTATTTGAACCTTTTCCCAATGGACCACCTTTCAAATATGCATGGTATAGTGTACTCTACTTAAAAGTTCGCACATAATCATCAAAAGTTGCAGTGTAAAGGCATGTGCCTCTTTTTTTTAATTGTTAGAACCAAATGGTATGGACCATCTTAAGAAATTATACATGTTGTCATGTTAACAACCTCTTCCATTGTGAACTTCTACAAACAAATAAAATCAACAATGTCAGCATGACATGACCAAAGAGATGACAAAAACAAACAAAACAAAATTAAAATGAAAGGAAATGGATAATTACATGTAACATGAATCCTCCCCATTTTCTAACATGGAAATGCCAAAACCCCAACCAATTATTTATTTCAAGGTTCACATTTTCAATTTTCAATGGCAGCCCCCGAATAATACCACCAACATCAAATTGCATCATAACGTACATGAGCCTCTTCTAGAGAAGTGGAATTTTTATACTTGTGACAAAGCACCTTATGTTGCTCCTAGAACTATGGTGCAATCAACTACTTGGCGTGTTAATCAAAGGATAGAATCCAATCCATAACAAGTAAATATGTTCTTTCCCAACCATACATATGGTGGGATTGCTTAACCCATAAATAATTTTGATAACATTCCAATTCACATGTGCACCATTTGCCATGAACCCCTTGAAGTTGGTGTTGGAGAGGTCATGCTTTAGCATCAATGTGTTCATATTTCTCCATGAGACACATTGAACTTCTATGGATTTTGAGTGTATGTTGCAAAGAAAAATGGTTAAGATTTTACAATACATAGGGTCGTAAATGTGACATGCTATACATAATGCTCCATCTCTCTATCTGCTTGAAATGATCAAGCATAATCCAAGCATTTTCCAAATCACCACCAAGTTGCATTCGCTTGACCAAATCAACACCATTGGGAACACCATCAATAGACATCTTAAAGAAGAACACCTTTTGATTTGAAAGTTGTCTTAGAAAACAATTATCTTGAATGTAGTTGTAACGACTCTTAGACTTGAACAAAAGAATTTTGTCAATATATCCTCTATTGGTAGAATGGCGCTTGAACAACACAACAAGATTACAAATGTTGGGAAAACACAAGGGCATGAAATCGTCCATCACCTTGTTCAAGTGTTCCCCTTTCAAAAGCTTGATAGGGTCGTCACCATCCTCATTGAATAGGTGTTGGGACAAGAAAGACTTACTCATAAAAAAACCAGTTGTGGAATTCTTTACACTAGGTGTGCAACAAACCTCATTTTCAACCAATGTTTTGATCTCTTCTAGTGACTCCTTACAAGTTGAGCATGCCTTTTGAGATGAATCAATACCCTTGTAAAGGCGATAATTTTATGGAGGATGTAATATGTTATGCATTTGCATGTGTCAATTTTAAAAAGCACACTTGCACAAAATTTACAAAAAAATGTGCATGTAGGAAGACCAAGGATGAAATGACCTATGACAAGAACTTGTGTGGAATCACCTACCCATGTGACTTTATTCTAAACACCAATGCCTACAAACTTAGCACAAGAGTCATTTGACATTGGAGATGATTCAAACATTTGCTACTATGAAAATCGTAATTGAAGTTGTTTTTTTATGTTTGTTATCTTGACCTAACACCAAGCATGGTCATCATGCTTCTGATCCATGCCCTACATTTGTCCGAAATGTCCTATTGGCTATCATAGTGGTGGGAGTTCATAGAAAATCTCGCCATTGAATCTACTTAGAAGAGAAAGGACCATTTGAATGATGATTGTGTGATAATTCAAAGCTTTCAACTTGTTTCAAGCATTCAGGGTGAAAGGCATTGCCTTCAAGCAATTGACAACAATGGACAAACTAGAAGTATTGGAAATAGTGGAATCATTGACAAGGATCAAAACAAAAGAAATAGGTGGCAAAGTAGGGGCATGGAGATAGATAAGTTTCAAGGAGGTAAATTGATGAATGTAAAAGTTAATAAAGGGATGTCATTTGCATCTTATCTAGGTTCTTTATTAAGAAGGAGAAGGAGGACGCTCTTGTTTGTGACTTAACATCTTCTTCTCATTAAAAGAGTACATCGCACAAATTGATGAATTCGTCGAAGTGAATAAAGGGATGTCATTTGCATCTTATTTGGATTCTTTCTTAACAAGGAGAAGGAGGAGGGTCTTGTTTGTGACATAACACCCTATCCTCATTAGAAGAGTCTCACAAATTGATGAACGTCAAAGTCAATAAAGGGATGTTTGCATTTTATCATGGTTCTTTCTTGACAAGGAAGAGGCTTTTATTTGTGACATATGTTGTAATTCTTGGAGTGACGATGGTGTCTTATGAGTTTTTGAAAAGTTGGTCCCTAGTCATCCTATATTTATTTGTAATGACTAACCAATAAAATTTGGGACTTCCAAACATAGAAAATTGAGAAATCCCATTTGTGATTTTATTATTACCATAACATGTGGCATCCATGTAGACATGAATGAAATGTCGAAGAAAACCAAACATTGCACACAAACATTTTTTAATCACCTAAATAGATCTAAACTCATCGCACAAAATAATTAGATTTAACTAAATTCTTTTACATGAAAACCAACCATTGAATGCAACTAGAATCAATGGAACAAAAGGAACAAAAATAGTTATTTGAAACTTATGTATGGAAACACTTGGGTATTATTGAAGCCTAAAGGAAAAAACAGATCGTAGAACTTTTCGTACTCCAACTGAAAAAAGTAATGAATGTTTTGAAGTTTATACATGTCAAAAAGGTACCAATCAACAAAGGAAACATGACAAGAGGGGACAATGAAAGAAGGAAGGTTAATTCCAGATGTCAAATCCAACTGCATACAAATATGTTGAAATAGAAGTAATAATATGGATGATTACAGAATGGAATGTTGGTAATAGGAATGAATATTCCTAGTAATGTACAAACATGAATTGTGAACCACATGGATATGACTAATGGTGATTATATAACATTTATCTCACATGGAGGGAGGATTGACTACATGGGGAAGGATGCTAGTGGATTATGCAATTAGTCACTTTTAAAAGAATGTGCAATAGGGTTTAGTACCCATAAATAGGTGTTAGGAGATAATTGAAAATTTGGAAAAGGCACAAAAGGATTCAATGTTATTGATTACATTAATCAACTTATATGACCCTATTATTAATTTTAATAATAATAGGACATTGGATGCCAACGCTTGGGGAAATCAAGTTCCCATTTTCAAGGTCTTATTTAAACAAAACGCCAAGCTCTTGTTTCATATGAACCTTCACATGTTGAGTGACACCAACGTTCTGTATACCAGAGGCCAAACTAACATCACCACTTGTGTTGTGACTCATAGACAAACCATGAATTTGTTTCCACTTTGCTATCTCTTCCCTTTTCAACTTCTCTATTGTAGTAAAAGTTGTTGCTTTTGCACAGTTTACATTTATACCTTTCTCTTGAACAATGTAGCCTTTGACAAACCAAAGATAAAACTCATTGTTGGTAATGCCATAGCATTGTGAATATAAACAAAGTAATTTCAACCTGGTGTTGGGATCAAGATTGAGATTTATGGTTCTAAGGACTTGTGACTCTCCAAATACCTCTACGATGTCCTCATCAGTCACATGGACATTGGTGATCTGAGTTTTGGGGTTAAAACCCTTGTTTTTCACTTTTTAACAAATGCAAAAAAACTCATATATTTGGAGTATGTAATCTACTTTCTCCCAAGTTTGGACTTCTCCCAATATCTTTAAGTTGCATGGCATTTTGTTGGACTCTAGAACAATCAATCACCATGTTGCTGAAATGAATATGGCTTTCTAAACCTAAAGCAAGAGGGTCATGTCTAAATAGAATTGACAAGAACACATGAAAATACCTACCCATCTTTTCAAAGAAGTTGATAATTTTAAAGGGAAGAAGGTTTAGGCATTAGATAAAACTCATAACAAAAACACAAGTTCAATTTAAAATACAGAAACTCAATTGTGCGTCTCACCTTGTGCACCCCGTCATGGAAGAAAACAACCTTAGATTGACCCATATATGCACAATTGACCCTTCACACACAAAAACCCTGCAACTCGTGACTAATTTTGAATTTTATGGGTTAAAATTAGGTTCTTTGACCTAGCTACTAACATGCCAACAAGTGGCTCTTGTCATAGGAAATTATCCTTCCTAAGGATAGTGTGAAGGACAAGGTGATTTGCTTTGATGGCTCTTATTAGGCAGTTTGCACCTTGTGTGAAAAGGTTTCTTGATGATCTTTCCTCCCTTCAATTTATGTTAACCTTTGAATTCTTTTTGTTTGAATTAATTTGGTTATGGGTTCTTGATGTATGCAATTGTTTAGGTTCCATTAAGGCCTAAAAGAGCGAGAAAAAATCCCAAATTCTCCCCAAATTCATGGCAAATTATGCAAGATTGGAATCTTTTGAAATAATAAATCATTTAACTCCATATTTATAGGTTTATGTTCATGCTCTTGATCCAATTAAATCCTTTCCAATTTGATTTTAGTTCAATTCTTTATTTGAAAATGAATTTTATTTTTTTTCTCCCTTTGAAGTGGTGAATTCCATTCGACATGGGCCAAATTGATTTCTTTAAGCTTTGAGCCAATTCAACCACGGGTTCTTGATTTATGCAATTGTTGTTGTGTTAATTGTATTCCATGGGGGGCCAAATGATTGAGAAAGAAGCCCCACCTTTCATGATACCCATAATTTATTCTAAATGACTAGAATTTATTGAAATAATAAATTAAATAAATCATATTGCTAGGTCAATGTTCAAGCTTTTAATCCAATTAAGTCTTCCCCAATTTTGTTTGAGTTAGATTCCATATGCGAAATTTTTTTTGATGATCTCCTCCCCTCAATTGGTGTTGACCATTAAACAAATCAAACATTGATTTCTTTAAGGTTTAAACTAGCTCAGCCATGGGTTCATGATGGATGCAATGACATGTGTGTTAGTAATATTCCATTGGGGGGGGGGGCAAATGGGTGAAAAGGAATTCCAAGTCTTCCCAATACTCATGAAAGATTTTGAAGCTCATTCAAATGTTTTGAATTAAAAAATTATTTAAGTTCATGTTGTTAGGTCTATGTTCAAGTCCTTTATCTAATTAAATCCTCTCTAATTTGGTTTAAATTAGATTCCATATGTGAAAATATTTTTTGATGATCTCTCCTCCACTTAATCAATGCCTACCATTGGACATGTGGCAAAATACTCTCCTTAAGCTTTTATTCAATTTAGCCATGGGTTCTGATTTTATGCAATTGTTGTTGTGTTAATAGTCTTCCATGGGGGGCCCAATATTTTCCACCCAATACTCATGGCAAATTATGCAAGATTAGAATCTCTTGAAATGTTAATCCATATTGGTAGCTTTATGTTCCAATCCTTGATCATATTAAATCCTCTCCAATTCGTAGATTGTGATACCACCATTAGATTAGTGTCACATAAGTTTCCTTTGAGAAACATTCCCATTACATTTGAATCTTTTATAAGTGCATGATAATGTTTTTTTCACTGTCACTTGATTATGTAATTTCAAAATTTGAGTTTTAGGGTTTATTAAAAGTCAAAATTTAACCAAGAGGTCTTTTCATTTTGTCTCCTTAATTTAATATCTTATTTGCACCTCATTTCTTTGTTCATAGATTTATTTTTCTTTCATTTATGCAAGGTATGGCTTCTTGTGATGTCAAGATTAAGGACATTCATAAGCAAAACAAATTCAACACAGATGAGGCATTGGAGAAATTCAAGATTCATTTAAAGCAAAAATTATCCAAGGTGAATATTTTGTTGTGTCAAATGATTTTGATGCCAATTGTTCGGCCAACTCTTAAAATTGATGTGTTGAAGATGGAACAAGCATTCCAAATGGGCTACATGGAGGGTGAGAAGGCCTTTTTCATCTTGCATACAAATTGGCAAGGTCAAAAGGAATCCATGTTGAACTTTGAAGGCTCATGTCATCCATTCTGGATGAAGAAAAATGCCAAGTTTGGAAAGTTTTTTTAGTGGACCCAAACTTCTACAAATTTTTTGGCAACATGTTCTATGTTGGGATGGCAACCATAGGCTTCAAGCTTGGTTGCCTTACATTGACAAGGTTCATCTTAATTAGGAGGATTGACACATTTGTGTGAACAATTTTGTTTTTGACATGAGTAGTGAGCTTGTTGAGCTCTTCATAGCAATGATTGAGGTGAACAAGTAAACATTTTTTTCAAAACCTAATCTCATCATGTCCACTAAGTAGATTTGTTGATTCACACATTTGTTATTTCAACAATGCAAGATAATGGAGTTGGATCACATTAAGCCATCTTTAGTGCATGAGTTCTTCAAGATCCAAAGGATTGAAATGATTTCGTTTTAACAATTCAAGGATGTGACACTTGATGAATAGTACAAAAGATGTAAGACTAAAACTAGGAAGATGTGGTATAACCTCACCTAGGAAATGTTTTTTGATTATATGTACAAGGTGAAATTCTGATTTTGTAAAATTCTCTCGTTAAAGTTTTAGAGAATATATGGACTTGTGATGAACTAACATTTGATATTAATCTCTCTTACAATGTGTAGCATGAGCTTGCAATGCCACTAGACACTCCCCACCAAATGTACTTTGTTGATGTCCTTGATCCCAATCAATGAGACTTAGATCAACTTAAGTCCTTGAGCACCAAGGTTATGGAGGTTATTTGTAAGGAACACATGATTGCATTCCACAAATGCTTGCCTATGTGTGATCCTACATTGGGCACCGAATTTTTACACCAAATCCAATTGCACTATGATATGAATCTAAAACTAGAAATGTTCACTAAAAAACGCAAATGTTGATTTTAGCTTTTATCAACAATGACCAACAAATGCACTAGTTGCAACAATGGAATTAATTTACAGTCCTTTGCTAAGCCCAAAAGTTTCCTAGTCAAGGATTCTCGGATGCCACTTTTGATTAATGGCTTCACAAGGCCACTTTTTGGCACCAGGTTTCTAGATCTCAAATCCTTATTCAATTTTTTTAATTTTTTTATTTCAAAGCACCTTGTTCCAACATTTTCTTGCTTATAACATTTCACTTTTGTAATTGGAGCATTAGACCATGAAGTTTTTTTATTCCACCATGCAAGACCTCCATGTAAACGTTTGTACTTTCAATGAATACATGTACAAAATTGGAAGCTTTAGGTTTGGCAGACTACTTGCTACAAGGAATTCAAGGTTAAAACAAGGATTCTTTGAAGGAAAGTGTGTGAACATCAAAATGGGGACAAGGAAGCTATGAAACAAATCTTTTACAAGCAAGGTTCATATTTCTATTGACTTCATTATCCTTCAATGTTTCAACCATTTCAATCCACTTTCATTCTTTTATTGATCCTCACAAGTATTTCATCCATGTACTACTCTTGGAGAAGGCCATTATAGAAATTCCATAGCTTTTCAAGATTTGGTGTGATCCAAAGTTCGAGAACATTATGTATAATAAGGACCTCTTAAGAGATTGGTTGTTTGCACACCTCAAGACATGTGGATGGTATGTGGATTGCCCACTTGACTCCACTTTTACCTCTAAAAGGTACTATTAGAGAAAAGTTTGACTATGATTTCATAGAGAAGTCTGCCTTTTCTAAGGTGAAGCATGAAAGCATGGTAAAGTATGCCAAAAAAATGTCCACCATGTACTTATATTCACTTAACGGCATAAACTTGAAAAAAATTATTCAAAACTTATTTTCATTATGAAACAATAGTGCACTCCATTGAGTTTATAGTTAGCTACACATAAAGTTTGAAGAATTTGTGTTAAAAAAAAGATGAAAAACATGTTCTAAATTGGCTAGATTTTTAAATTTCAAACATACTTTTATATGAAAAATTTAGTAGATTATGGCTATAATATGAAAAAAAAAAAAACACATTAAGACATATTAGTGCTTCATCCATTTGAAAGTATAAAAAATTCAATTATAATTGTACTTTCATCATATTTTCATATACTTGTTGAAAAGTGAAACACATACTTTTTTGTACTTGTATTTCTAAAAATGTATTGAAATGTGTATTAAAACATACAACTTTTAATATTATTCAATGAAGTCAAAAAACTCCTTTTCATTGATCATTAAAATAAAAAATATTCATGAGTTCAATATATTAAGGCTTATGTATGGATATTTTCTAGAAAAAAATCAAGTATCCTTTATTCTAGCATATTTTATCATGGTTTTGCTTTGAATAAGAAGGTAGATACCAAAAAGAAGAGGAAGCAAAAGGACAATGCTTGAACCAACACACCTAGGGGTTCAACTTAGCCATCTACAATGGAAGAGCCTACCATTGTAGTTGAAGTTGAGCCACCTCCATTCAAATGGAAGGAAGTATTTTCACTTCTTCCCCCTCAACCACAAGAGGAATCACCATATGCTCTTAAAAAAATCAAAATTTTCTGGTCTAATCCCATTGCTTGTTCTTGCAAGCAAAAACAATCTAGTGATATTGGTGTGGATTTGAAGCCTCATGTTCATCATGTGCATCCTCATCGGAGCCCCATCATTTTTTCCATCCAAACCACACCCAAATCAGTGAAAAAGGTTTTCAACATGTCTTGGCTTTCTTTTGTGGAATCAAAGGTGGCCACAAAAGCTTAGCCTCCAAGTTTTGAAAAGATCATCCAATTTTGGGAAAAAATGATTATATATCGACCTTCACTATCTTCGTCATGAAAGATACGATCATTTTAAATTTCATGACCTCAACCAAGTCATTTTCGCAAGGATCTCCGAAGCATAAACATGTCTTGTAATTGGGGAGGTCCCTTGCAAGTTGTTAGTTCTTCATGTGTTAGATCCTAGTTCCATCATCCCCCCATGGAACACCAAAGTTCACAACTATGTCATGTTCATTTTCGGTTTGTAAACAAATATTTGGCAAGCACAAGTAATGTTTTTTTATTTCATGATGACAACCATCAGGGGTTGAGGGACATCACCTTACTTCAACAACTATGATTATAAGATTCACTCCAAGTGGGCTATTGTCAACTCTTTACATTGCACCAACCCTGAATTCTTATCAAGAAAGGTTCTATTCTATCCCAAATCAAGTTTGTCTTCTAAAATATTCTTCTAGATTTTTTCCTTGAAATGTCCAATTGTGTCAATCTATTAACATAGATCCTCTCTTTTTTTCTAATCTTTGTTGAATTTGGCTACTTTGCTTGTTCAAGAGCTGATGGATTTTTTTTTCAGAGAGTTTTGTGCATAACAATTTTCATGGCCCAAGTGTCCAAGAGGATGAAATTTTTACTACTAGACAACCCTTGAATCTCTATAAAAATCCATGATTGTGGCACCCTTCAGAACTGGGCACAAGATCCATGTATCCACGTTCCAGCTCTTCATTCAGGTTTTGTCATCCTCATGGAGCTTGGTCATGGGCATAAATGCTTCCCTAGGTGCATTTGTATGCCAATCACTCATTCAAATTCCATTTCCCAAATCCCTCACAATATTCTCATTGCATCTACATTTCTTATGAACAACTATTCGATAACATGTGAGTTCCTTGGAAGACATGTTCTACTCATTGAACTAGACCATGACATCTTTCTTGAGATCCTACAACCCTTCTTCAAGATTGTCAAAATGGACGTGAAATGCCCAATTTGCATTCATCATCATTTTAGTGTCCATCTAAACACGTCAATTTCATCCATCAAAATGGATATCGACCATTTGTTTAAATGATTGAAAACTTTTGGTTAGATTGGTTAAAGTGATTGGAAGTTTTCAGTCACTAAATTGGGCAATTGAAAATTTTCAATTGTCACACAAATGTTTTTTGGGTGTTGCTTAAAAAAATCCAATCATCCGATTAACAATGGCTCAATCTCCACCATTGATGTAGCAACTAAGAAAATTTTGATCACTACCCAAAAAATTTGGTTGTTGCCTAAAATACATGGCAATGCCTTAAAATTTCGATTGTTGCCTGAAATTTCTGGGCAATGCCCAAAAACTTCAATTGCTACTTGGGCAATGCTGAAATTTTTTTGTTACAAAACTAAACATCCGAAAAATTTCAGTTGCCAAATCGTGTGATCAAAGAATTTCAATAACCAAATTGGGCAACCAAAACTTTAACGACTGAATTTTTGGGGCTTTATTAAAAAAAGTTCAATTGTCCAATGGACAATGGTTCAATCTCCACCATTGATTTAATGACTGAAGTTTTTTAGTTGTTGCCCAAAAGCATTTCAGTGATTGCCTGAACAGATTGGTGTGTCCTAGTAGCATGGTCCTTGCCTATTGTATGTATGTCCTAGGGTTGGACCCTAAGACATGCATTCATGTCAATCTGCTCATTTTATATTTGGTAGCTTCACTTGGTCTTTCGCACATCTACTGGCTTATTTGGATTTTTCTATGAGTGTTATACCCACCAGTGTGACTTGGCTTAATTTCTACCCACTTTCTAAAACTTCATGCAGGCTGGATTGGGGTACAAATAAAATGAAATATGAAGACACTTACAGTTATGAAAATAGCTGTGCAAGTAATACAGAACTTTGAGTTCTTAAAACTCTTATCAAATCAACAACAAATAAAACCCTACTTACTGACAATTCTCAAAAAGTGCTCCATCATAAACACCATTTGCAAAATCTCAAAATACACTTTACATCATCAGGATACCTGCTTGCTCATCAGTTTCTTGAACATTTTGCTTTGTGGCAGATATGAAGGTCCAAGGCTGTTATCCATTTAGGTTTTTTGTGTGGATATCCAATTGTCATATTTAAGACAAACGACATGAGTGAATGCAGAATTGTGAGCTCTTTTGATTTTTTAAGTTTTTAATGTTTTTCAGGGTTGTTTTTTTTCAAATTCCTCAAGTAGGTCCACGAGTGAGGATCCCCGGCATTAATTAGCCTTAAATGGTGACTGTCCTAGGTGGGCGGTAGCATTTCTACAAAAGTGCTATTAGATGTGATGAACAAAGAAGTGCCTAGGTCTAGGTCTGGCTAATTCAATTGTTTTTATTTCGAAAATTCCCTTAAAAATCACTTTTTTCATTCTTCTTTCATTTGCTGAAAAACAATTCACCCAGTTGAAAGATTTATATATATCTCACTTTATACTGTCCACTTTGTCATGTTTAAGGGTGGGTTTGCAGGAACAATTAACACTGTATGTTGAATATGGTAAACGTTGACTGAGGCCCAAAATGAGGGGTGCAGGTGGAAATGGTCTAAAAGCACACTACTGGGCAGTCATTTACAAATTACGAGAGGGGAGGAGGCAACAACAGGAGCAACAAGACTATCTAATTCCTTGCTAGTTGGAGGTAGCAAAAAATGTCTGTGACCTCTGGGAAAAGTTTACATTGTGACCTTACTGCAAGCCTGCAAGTTCGCTTCTTGTGGTTACTCGATCATGTGAAGGTTTTCAGTGAGTCTGAGCATGGAAGATGAATCAAAATGATGCTGCATCTTCTTCTTCTTCTTCTTCTTCATCATCATCATTCACAAGAGCTCCTATTTGCACTTTTGGGATAGCCCAGCCCAGCAAGCAATTAATGAGAAAGACCTTATTCTTTGCACTTTCTTTCTGATCTGACTGACACCCCCAAACTCATGATAGGTTAGTTTTACTAGGGGAGGTGGCAAAGCCTGCAACCCGGGGCGGTGAGTCCCCATGTGCGTACAATCATGTCTGTTGATGGTTCACAGTTTGACTGGGGTTGGAGGCGTCATGGGCAGGTAGTTGGACCTGGAGGTGCAACCGGTGAGAGGAAGGGACACGAAAGAGAAAGAAAGGTATGAGCGTAAATGAGGTCCACACTCACCAGTGTAACATGAGGGATGGATGGTGAGTGGTCAGGAAACAGTTCTCTTCCCCTAGCTAACCATTGTTAGCTCTGTTAGCTTGTTCAACTACCTCCTCCAAGTTGTTAGTAGGTTGGTAGTAAAGACAGCCCTTACCTATGTGTAGACTGTAAACCATCTACTTACCTATCAGTCACCTATTTTCTTACCTATCTATTTCTATATAGGACTTACTTCTTACACAATGGGTTACAAAGGTGAAGTAGATGTTAACTTAGTTGTGGTTCATCCACAACTGAATCACAATGGGCATCCAGTGGATGGTGTGTTGGTGGGTGGGCTGTTGTCACCTAGCACCCACTTACACACCACCCCATTTTCCCGTTTTGAGGCCATCTAGTTTTACAACCCCTGGCACACATTTAGAACCCTCAGCTATGGGGAGTTTAGCTGGGGAGCAAGAAACCAATGAAAAAAAGTGTTCAGTCCACACACCATCCATTCATCCATCCATCCATGGTGGTGTGTTCATGGGTGCTGGTTCACTCTGGCAGGAAGGTAAGTAAGTAGCAGATTCTGCTATGCCTGTCTTGGACACGCCTGGTATCTTCTCAACCTCCTTCACTCTACACCACAATGTTACTTACACATGTTATTAAACAAATTGAAAAGTGTGTCTGGGTCCCAAGCCCCAAGGGTCCTTCCTTCTTTTCTGGGCCCTACTCTCTCTCACAACAACCCCGCCTCTAAGTTAGTCCTCCTCGGCTGCTACAGCGGCCGCACTGACCAACTGTCCTGGTACGCCAACCCACCAAGACTCCTCCCCCTGCTCCTCTGCAAAACTGACAGTCTGCATTACTGAATGAACGAACCTATCAGACAGAGAGACGAGTGTTGGGACGGTACCTTACTCTATAGGAAGACGAGGCTTCGATTTAAGCATGGCAAAAAAGGGCCCCCTGGCCCAACGCCGTTCCTTCAGGTGTGGTAAGTGGACCCTCAGATGGTAGGACCGGTTAGTGGCTCCTAGGGGCCGGTAAGTGGGCCCTTGTTCGAGTACCCCTCTTACAGCTTTCAGGCCCCTAACACCATCATTTATACACAATGATAGATAGCACTTGCAAAAACCACCCTGCAGCAGTCAAGGCCAAGCACTACATCATAAAGCAAGTGAGAAATCAATGTTCTTCTTTTTTGGGCAAATTTTTGGTCACTTGGTGATTTTTATTTTTATTTTCCAAAACTGTGGAGAATGAGTGTTATTGTGGGCTTTCGGATCACCAAATTTTTGAGAAGATTAAGCTGCCATATTTTACATCGGTTTCAATAGGTAGCCAACAATATAAAAGTGTGCTTAATTGCTTTACTTTCATATTTTTGTTTATAGCCAAATTTGGCTGAATCGTTGTATGTATGATTTGTCACTAGGGCTACATCACAAAATTTAAAAAAATATTGGCACTGAGATTATAGAATTCCATTGTCATTCAAAGAAGGTATGGACATTCCAACATGCACAGTGCAAAGGGAAAATTGAGTTTGGGCTTAAAGGTCTTATTTCACTTCCACAAAATACATTGTAAACATGCATTGGATGTCCGTTATAAATCCATTATCTTCACAAAGTACAGATAAATCTTTAGAACCACTATTATCCATTATTGTTTATTTTCTTATAATAGCCAAAGTTTCAACTTAAAATATTAAACAAGTCAAGGTGTAATCAGTAGCACATGCTTGACGGGCAAATTGTGTGCATAATCTACCAATGTTCCAATTGGAACATATGTTTGAACACAATGTTTACCCATGAATTTCGAATTTACACTATGCCAATGGTTTTTATGATTGCATAAATGACCACATACATAGTTGTTTATGCCATATATAGTCACATGCTACATAGTCAAACCAAACATGTTGTATAATAGTTATAACACTCAATATAATAGTTATAATTAACATAACTATCCACACTTAGCCTAATAGGCAATATAGGCTAGAAATTTAACCTAGGTTATATTTCATTGATAAATCATTTTATGACGGGATTTAAGTTGTCAAAATACAATTGAAATGTAGATCTATTGTAATTGAAAATCTTAATGGTTGAAATGGTGACCAAAATCTAGTCAACATTTTTCAATGGTCAAGAATTTTTTAATTTTTATTTATTTAATTTTTATTTAATTTTTCTTTTAGGACCAAATTTTGGTCATTATATTACAACTAAGGTGTGGACTAGTTGTGATCAAAATACTTGGCAGTTGAAATGGTGACCAAATTTGGTCAACATTTTCTTAAAATTTTATTTATTTATTTATTTCTTAGGTTTAGATTTTGGTCATCATATTACAATTGAAATGTGGACTAGTTGCAATCAAAAATTTCAACAATTGAATTGATGATCAAAATCTAGTCAACATTTTTCAATTGTTAAGATTTTTTTTCAATATTTTTTGGCTTTCAAGACAAGATTTAGGTTGCCATACTATGTCTAGGGCGTGAACCGATTACAATTGAGAATATTAGTAATTGAAATGGTGATCAAAATTTGGTTGACATATTTTGAAGATTAAGATTTCTTTCAATTTTTGAAATTTATTTTGACATTTTTCGATGGTCAAGATTGTTTTCAATTGTTTTTGTTCTCAAAATTGAATTTAGGTCATTGGATTGTGACTGGGGTGTGGACTATTTGTGATTGAGAATCTTGGCCACTGAAATGGTGACTGAAATCAAGTCAACATTTTTTCACAATCAAGATTTCTTTTAGATTTCTTTTTTTTGCTCTTGGGACTAGATTCAAGTTGCTAGACTTCAATTGGGGTGTGGACTGGTTATGACAAAAAAATCTTTGCCATTGAAATAATGACTGAAATCTAATTACCATTTTTCAATGGTTAAGGATTTTTTTATAATAATTTTTACTTCTTGGGATTGGATTTAGGTTGTTGGATTTAATGGTTTGAATTTATTTTTTTGCAATCATAATTGTCGGTTGCCATTGGGGTAAATTTTATACCCCTACATGAAAAAATATTATTTTGACCTAGGTTGATTTTAAACTAACATGATGTTGGGCTACATGGGTGTCATAACTGACTTGATGTGATGTGACGTGATAAATGTGACACTAATAACCCTGCCAATTGCAAGTTGAACCAATTGTCATTACGATATGTTCCAAACTGGAATTATTCTTGCACGGTATCCCAATATCCCTTTGCCACTTTGGAAAAATAATCTTGATGTCCATCATTTGGGTTTGGGTAAAAAACATGGCAAGTTGTAGTGACCATGGTGGTGTCTTTTTCAAAATTGCAAAGGTTGCCACAAAATCTAGTGCATGCACAACATGTCACCATTTCCATACAAGGTCAATGCCCCACTTCCTTTTGTAACCGATCACATATTGTTCATCTTAGTTTTGTCTAGTTTTTAGTAGTGTTTGTTGGAGCTATTCCATCTTCCTTGAATGGGTCCTTGGATGGCAATGCCTCATGTTGACCTACAAGTTGTTTTCCACACTACAAGATTTGAATTCTCACATTCAATTGTTTTTAGAATTCAAGAATTCCACATTCAGCCTTCTTAGTTTGTGATTCCATATTTTACAAATGTCCCCATAATTTCACAACTTGTTCTTTCACGAATTTTTTCTTAGCCCCTAATTTTGCAACCTATGCATATGTTTGATGTTCTACCTTTAGTTGAAACCCCCACCTATTAATGACATTTGTAAGGGCATGATTGAAGCTATCTAGGTCCACAACTTGGTTTGTTTGCGCATTTTCAAACATGCTAGGAAAATCATGTTCAATATCTACATCATCATGGGCATTTGCATCAAAAGATACGATAAGATATACAATAAGGGGATTGGGCACCACTAGGGAACATTCGGATTTAGAGGCTTCAGATGGATGAAGCATGTTAGTTCTACTACATACTATCCACAAGGAAATGGACAAGAAGAATCTACTAACAAAGTGATTGGTAGATTATTGACTAAGTTGATTGATGGGAAAAGAATAGATTGGGATGAACATTTGTCTACAATTTTGTTTTCATATAGGATTGTTTACAAGGTGGCAATAGGTTATACACCTTGTCGATTAGTCTACAATTTGCATCCTTTAATGCCAATAGAATATGTTATGTTGGCTATTAGTGGGGAGCAAAGAGATGCAAAACCCACTAAAGTGCTAACAACCATAATTACAACATTGGAAAAGTTACAAGATAATAGATTGGAAGTTTAGAACAATGTGGGAGCCAACTAGTGGTATACATTTATGTGGAATCAATAGAAAAATACTAAAAAGTTCCAAGTTGGAAATTATGTTTTATGGTTTCCCAAAGGAGAAAAAACATGTCTAAGAAAATACAAAAAAAGATGGTTCGCTCCATTTAGGGTACAATATTGCTTACCTAATAATATTGTTCGTCTTGTTTATGTTAACAATTTTGAACCAAACCTAGTATTGGTCAATGTTAATAAGTTGAAACCATATACATATGTGGATCAAACAATGAAGGGGATTCAGAATTTAGAGAATTAGAAGTCTTTACCATCCATAAATGATGACTACATGCAAGAAACATCTAATGAAGTTTCAAAAGATTAAATAAAAACATATACTATTGGGACTAATTAGTCAATAGTTTCATAATAAGCCTTAGTAAATATGATTAACCAACAGGTTATGAACAAATACCCAAACCATGATTATGCAGATTTATAGTTATTGGATTATGGGGTAGATAAGTCAATGGTGTCAGAGCAAAATTTTGTTGATTTGATGATTCAGCATGGGTCAGAGGGAATCTATAGTGCAAATAATACTAGGCCATCAAATTCAAGAGTGTCATCAAAGTTACCCAATGCCATGTCCAAAGAATTCTTTGGTTAGTAGGTATTTACTTTAAGCCATGTTGATGTCAATGTGAATTTAAGAAGGAGATGACAAGTGTTAAACAATTTGAAAAAAATAAAAATCATTAAAATGCTAGCCTTAAAAAGAAAAGTGAAACACCACTTCATGAAACAAGGTGATAACGCTTCAAAAGGTGGCAAACACTACAACAACTCTTTGCTTTCATTTTCTACAAGCAGGTTTCAATCGTTTTTTGTTTCTAGAATGAATGCTAAAAAAAGTTTTATGGAAAACTTACAAAGATAGTATAAAAAGAAGTTGCAGAACTTGAAAGAGGTGTAAGAAAGATTAAAAGAAGAACAAAAAATTATAAACATTTTGCTTCTATAATCTAGGTTTCCAAAAAGAGGTTTGTCTTTTTCTTCTCTAGTTTATTCTTCTTTTTCTTTTCAGAAATCTTCTCCAATATCCAAATTTGAGAGAGCTTTTGAAGCAATTAGAAAAAATGAGAAAAATTGTAAGGAAACATTGAGAAAATATAGTTTTAGAGAGCCTAAAAGACAAGCAGGTCCTAATGAGCAAGTCAGTCCCATTTTTGTTTTAGATTCAGAAGAGACCACCAGAAGGAC
>Ga0209611_10003905_pt1 | contig 25630 bp, 10 predicted proteins | sample S1TSphgellanicum_3_FD_187693 | JGI IMG/M metagenome (GOLD analysis project Ga0209611, IMG submission 187693) | Host-associated microbial communities from peat moss isolated from Minnesota, USA - S1T2_Fc - Sphagnum magellanicum MG (SPAdes) (version 2) | ecosystem: Host-associated > Plants > Peat...
AAGGCGTGGGGCATGAAAGACACATGGTTTTTTTGATTGAAATGACCATTTTAATGAAGTGTTAAGTTGTACATCTAATCAAGAATGACAAAATTTGAAGTGGTCCATCAAAATGACCATGGTTTAGTTAAATTGGCCATACTAAATGGCCATGCTTAGTCAAATTAGCCATATTAATTTGGTTAGTTAACCTATTTGCTATGCCTACTAAACTACCTACCTATTTATTTACCTAAATACGTCATATTTACTTATGCACTTACCTACCTCTACCTACTTGTGTCGTATTTAACTACCCATTTACCTACCATTTACCTACCCATACTACTACAATCCATAGTTTTTTTGATTGGGTTTTCTAGTAAAAAAATATTTTAAAATGACAAGTGTAAAAAAAACCATTTTGTTAATTTGGAAAAGTCATTTTGTACATGTTTAACGCAATCCAGCAATTAAATTGGACCTTGTCATTTTGATTAGTAGGGTGATTGATAAAATGATTAACTATTTAACTGGTGGATATTGGACCATTTGATTGGGTCAATTTTATACTTAAATTAAATCATTTTCTAGATTATTATTTAAAAATTAATAGATAGTTAGGTAAGTAAATAAGTAGGTAGGTAATAAATAAGTCAAGGTAGGTCAAGAAAAAACATTTAGGTAGGTACGTGTTAAATTAGTTTAACCTAGCTTAGTCTATCTACCTAAATTAATTACCTTAGTCTAACCTACCTACCCTAGCCTTTTCAACATGTACATCAATTGTAAGTATAAGGTATTGAACCCTAAACCTTTCCAATGATAAACAAAATCCTTACCAATAGATTACACTATCAAAGGTGATCAATTTATATCAATTTTTTTATTTGACATGTTCATTTCACATCATTAAACATAATGGCTGAACTTAAGTGACAATTAATGGCTAAATTTAATGATTTAAAATAATTGCTCAACCTAATGGTTAAACTTAATGATTTAAAGTAATAGTTAAATTTAATGGCTAAATTTAATGACTTAAATTATTGGCTAAATTTAATGTCTAAACTTAATGATTTAAAGTAATGATTAAACCTAATGACGAAACTCAATGATTTAAACTATTAGTTAAACTTAGTGGCTAAACTCAGTGTTTTTAATTATTGGCTAAATTTAATGTCTAAACTTAATGATTTAAAGTAATGATTAAACTTAATTGTTAAACTTAATGACATAAAGTAATGGCTAAACATAATGGATAAACTCAATGGCTTAAAGTAATGGTTAAACCTAGTGACTAAATTCAATGATTTAAAATAATGGTTAAACTCAGTGGTTTAAAATAATGGCTAAAAATAATGGCTAAACTTGGTGGCTTCAAGTAATAGTTAAATTTAATGGTTTAAATTATTGGCTAAACCTAATGGCTAAATTCAATGATTTAAAATAATTTTTAAATTTTACATTTAAATACAATGATTTAAATTATTTGTTAAACCTAGTGGTTAAATTTAGTAGCTTAAAATAATGGTTAAATTTAGCGACTAAATTTAGTGATTTAAAGTAATGGTTAAATTTAATGGCTTAAAATAATGGTTAAACCTAGTGATAAAACTTAATGTTTTAAAGTATTGGCTAGACCTAATGGCTAAACTTAGTGATTTAAAGTATATTAATTAAACCTTATGGTTAAATTTAATGATTTTAATTGATGGTTAAACTTAGTGGTTTAAAGTAATGGCTGAATTTAATAGTTAAATTTAATGTTTTAAAATAATGGCTAAACCTAATGGTTGAATTCAATGATTTAAAATAATGTTTAAACTTAGTGATTAAACTTAGTGATTTAAAATAATGGCTAATTATAATGGTTAAACATAGTGGCTAAATTTAGTGATTTAAAATAATGTCTAAATCTACTGATTAAACTTAATGACTTAAAATAATAATTAAATTTAATGGTTAAATTTAATGATTTAAAGTGATGGTTAAATTTAGTGACTTAAAAGAATGGCTAAACTTAACGACTTAATATAATGTTTAAATTTAGTGGTTAAATTTAGTGACTTAAAGTAATGGCTAAACATAATGGTTAAATTTAATGACTAAATTTAGTAACTTAAAATAATGGCTAAATTTAGTGGTGAAATTTAATGACTTAAAATAATGGTTAAACTTAATGATTTAAAATAATGGCTAAATCTAGTGGTCGAATTTAGTGATTTAAAATAATGATTAAATTTAGTGGCTAAATTTAGTGATATAAAGTAATGCCTAAACATAATGGCTAAACCTAATGGTTAAACATAATGGTTAAACCTAGGCTATATTTAATGGCTAAATTTAAACTATACCTACTCGCTAAATTTAATGATTCAATTTAAGCTAAATTGAATGCCAAAATCTAATGGTTAAGCATAATGGTTAAACTTAGTGGTTAAATTTAAATCAAACATGATGGTTAAATTTAATGGCAAAACATAGTGGTTACACATCGTGGTTACATTTAGTGGTTAAAATTAAGTAGGTAAGTGGGTGGATAAGTAGGTAAATAATATGTAAATAAGTAGGTAAGTCGTACGAAGGTGAAAAACATATGTAGGTAGGTAGGTGAGAAAATATAGATAAATAGGTCAATAGATAAATAATAGGTAGGTGGGTGGGTTGGTAATGGGTAGGCAAGTAGTTAATTAAATAAATAGGTGGATGAATAGGTAAAAGGTAGATACATAGGGTAATAGAGCATGTCATATTTGATTAAAAATCATTGGCCATTTTGATTAAATGTTCAATTTGACTAAAAACCATTGGTCATTTTTACTGAAGATCATTGGCCATTTTGATTAAATGTTCAATTTGATTAAAGACCATTGGTCATTTTGACTAAAGTTCTTTGGCCATCTTGATTAACTATTTAACTTGATTAAAGACCATTAGCCATTTTGATTAAAGTTGTACAATTTGACTATGTGTATCTAGTCAAATAAATAACTATAGTCAAATTGATCAGTCAACACATACATGTGTCATTCAAGCCTTTAGCCTTTAATCAAAATATACATGTCCATTAGTTAAAATGACAAGTTAATCGATTTGAATTTCTTAAAAGACCATGATTTTGTAGTAGTGTTATGTCCCATCTTACTATTTACTATTTAACTATTTATGTCCTACTTATGGACCCACTTATTTACCTACCCACTATTTACTTACCTACCTACTTACCTACCATCTACCTATTTATGTCCTATTTAGTTACCTAACTACTTATTATCTACGTACTTATGTCCTACCTATTTGTTTACCTACCTACTGACTTACCTTCCTACCTACTTACCTACCATTTATTTACTTATGTCCTATCTACTTACCTACATCTATCTACTTATGACTTACCTACCATCTATCTATTTATGTCCTACCTACTTACCTATTTGCCTACCATCTACCTACCTATTTACTTACCATCTATCTACCTATGTCCTACCTACTTACCTACCTACATTTTACCTACTTACTTACGTATTTACTTACCATTTACCTACCTATGTCCTACCTACTAACTTACTTGCCTACCATCTACTTACTTATGTTTTATGTACTTATTTACCTACCATCTCCCTACTTATGTCCTACTTATTTTAGCTACCTATGTCTTACCTACCTATTTATCTATTTACTTACCATCTACCTACCTATGTCCTACTTGCTTACTACTATCTATTTACAATTTACCAAATTTACTTATTTATTTACCTACCTATTTAGTATCTACCTATATACTTATTTATAGTTTACATAAGTAAATATGAACATTTAAAAACATAGGTAGGTAGGCACGTGTACCTACCTATTTACTTAGTTAGGTCCCTATTAACCTATTTATGATAAAATTGAAATTCAAATGTTATTATACACATCGACAAAAAATTTCATGGAAGTTGAAAGATACATGTTAAATCCATTTGGTATCACATTGTTTTTACAAAGTGATGGGGTGGTTTGATGGTCAAGACATTAATGTGGAACCAAGGAAACCAAGGTTTAATTATCAACATATATTATGTGAAGTATGCATATTTGTATATATACATTGTACATGCGTGTACATGTATAATACATAAATGAGTTGTGGATAAGTAGGTAAGAGGTTATGGGTGGGTGGGTAGGTAGGTATTTATTATTTATTTATTATTTACATTTTTATATTTACAAATTGAGTTATTTTTGAATTAATTTTTTAAATTGCTCAAATTTTTGTCCGATTTAATTAGTAAAAAAAAACCATTAGTCAAGTTGGATGTGTTCAAATCGACTCGTCTAGTATGATGCACCCCCAAGCTCTTTGATGGACTCAAATGTGAATCCTAAGGTGAAAACAATGGAAGGAGAAAAAGTTGGGGCACGATCCTTAGTTCATAACACTTCGAGAGTAAAGGGGCATGTTAGAGCTGCAGGATGGGATTAGGAAGATTGATAAGCAAATCACTTACTCACATGGCCCTGCACAAATTAAACAATAGGTTGGTTAATGCGTAGCTGAAACACTTTTGGTGCATGAACGAATCACGGGCAAACACGAACTCACAAGATTCACCACGGCTCGGACTTGGGGGAAGCCACCACCTTCCCCTTATAGTATACTCTATGCTTGGCCAAGGGACCAGCACCCAAATGTCATTTTGTCCCTTGACTCCCAAGTGAAAGTCTTGAAATTCCCAAAAATTAAGACTTTTGCAACTTTGGGGGTCCATAATTTTGTGTGTAGACCTCCGATTGAAGTGAGGTCTAAAGCAAAGTTGTAGTTTTTATCGAGAGCTTTCCAATTGAATGTGGCACACCACGTGCACGTAAGGAAATCGGGGCGATTCCCGACTTTTAGTGGTCGGGAGTCAAATTGTTAATTTGACTTCTAGCCTTTCTTTTGGCCATAACTCATGTTTTAAGTGTTCAAATGAGTCATGCGAGCCCATTTAATACATCTAAGTTCCAAGAGATTTTCAATGATAAGGAATTTATCAATTCAATGAATTTTGACCCCTGCAATTGCCCTCTGAAAATTCAGGAATCCATTTGGACTCCAATTCCCAAAGTGGGAGTTCATTTGGGAGTGTGGGAGTTCATCCCCTCACATTTTTTTGTACTCCTAGGAATATGAAATGCGATTCTTGGGCTCACTCTTGGTTCGCACCTTTGCAAGCCCCTGCCTTGGTCACGAACTCAAGGTCAAGGTTGTGACACAATATGATTAAGTGGTCAAATTGACCAAATGTCAAAATGATTAGTTTTTGGTTTAGTTTCCCACTCAAATAAACCATGATTTCTTGTAGTGAAATGGAGTCATCCTCCAAGATAAACCTAAAAGATGTGTTTTGATGAATGTCCATCAAAGATGCTTGTAAACTTGGGGCATTGGTAATTGACAATCTTTTTTAAAAAGGGTGCATATTTCTAATTACGAGAGAAAGGCTATCCTAAGTTGCACAAAAGCATGATTGAAAGAGGTGTGAGTTCCCTTCAACCTGAAAAACATGTTCTTTCAAAAATGGGTGTATTGAAAATATGAAACATGGATCATAGATATGGAAACACCAAAGCCCAACTCCCTAGAAAAAAAGATGGGGTATAATCCTCCATAGATAAAAGGCCTATACCACCAAAGGAGTCGGTAGTCGGGCCTAACGTCCTACAAAGGGGCCCTAAATAGATTCCTATGACCCATAATGTCCCAACATACTTACATAATTATCTTGCGAAAACTTGCCAAAAGTGACAAGAAGGAAGGAGAAAGGAATGGGATAAGAAGTTGGATGAATGACACACGAGGACAAAATGCCCAACGCAACCTATGTGTCTCCCAAGAAAGGAAGATCATTGATATGCATCATGTTTTGAAATAAAATTTCATTCAAAAAATGCAGAACAAAGTTTTAAGAACCCATTAGCATGACCAAATGCATAAGCCATCTATGACCAAAGCGCAACCTTTATGAATCTTTATGCTTGAAAAGATCCCAAATGGATTCCAAAGCCTACACTCTAACACCTTGACCTTAAGCCCAACTAAGGCTAATTGGGTTGAAAGGTGATAAAAGGAAAAGATAATCTTGCTCATAAGGCCCATGATGTGGGTATCATCTGTTAGTGATGGAAAGACATAACTAGAGACTTGTGCAATGATTTTTAGAAATGCTCGATAATGGGTCAAGACAAATAAAAGACCTCCTAAGGGGTCATTTTTTTGTAACCAAACCCATAAAACTGAAATAAGGACATCAAATAGGTGGGGGATAACTAATAGCAAACCACCTAGAGCAATCATTATGATGGGCCAATCAAATCATATTTATTACATTCTGAAGGTGCACATGGTTGTTAGGCCTTGTGTGAGCCATGGCAACATATGCAATTATGCCTAAAACCATTTTCTTGAACAAAACCAGCATAGGGGCAATTTTCTTCATCCAATTTTATTGTGCAAGATCAGATACCAAACACCGCAAAGAGATGCTCTAATGTTCTATGTTCTAGAGCATAACTTGTGTTTCCCATTGTCGATACACGTCCCAAGAATGTTCCACTATTAATTTACACAACTAGAATGTAACCTACCACTGGTTCACATTATACGAATATTTCTTACGATTGGTTCACCTTATAAGTGGATGCGGCAGAACTGAAAGTACAACCATTGGACAACAAGGTATCTATTTTGTCCCATCAAGGAAAAATCTAGTGTTGGCAGTTTCAAGGCAATGCTTCAATTCACTATGCCTCCAAAATTCTGCCCCTGCCATTAGACCAGGCCAAAAATCGTGATCAACAGTTCTGGAAATAAAAATTTCGTGCAGTCAATGGGAAGACTCAACACGCACTCGTGATGGGCCTTGTTTTTTTCTGAGGGTAGCGTGTTCTTCGGAAAGTGCATTAGCGTAGGTGAAAAATAGTGATGAACATTTTTTAATTTAGAAATTCTGCTCAGCTGATGAGACAATGCAGCATGCACCCAAGAGGCCCAAGCTTTTTGCCCTTGGTGAGGGGCCCATGGGGAGGAAGGGTCTGAGAATTTGGAGAGGGGGGGTGGTAGTAGGGGTGGCAGGGGCAAGGAGGAGAAGAATAAATTCTCTTGGACAACCTCTATTCTAAGTGACAATTAACTAACTCATGCAATCTTTTGGATATTTGTCTTCTGGAAAATTTTATCCTCTTTTGGTAAGTTTCCTTTATGGAGTGGTAAATAACAACTTCAGTTTTAGTCTTAGATTTGTGTAGTCTCAAACCTCGAAAAAGAAATTAATTAAAAAATATATATAAGATGCATTAAAGTCTTGAGACCTTTTATTTTTTTTAAAGTCATTGGCCAATGACTATAGCATAAAATAGAAGAAAAAATTTGAAAAATTGACATCTAATGAATAGCAGATGGAAATAGGAAATGCGAATATACACTTGAATTGGTAGGGTGGTCTTAGGAAGGGCTATTAGTCCAGGCCAAAACTAGTGGCAGCCAATTTTAGGAATAGAATTCTCATTCAATCAATGAGAAGTCACGCCAATGCAATGCAATGAAGGGGCCTTCCTTTCTTTTTTTTGTGAGTGAGGAAGAAGAGGGTGTTTTTTTTTCAAGTTGTGTTTGGTGTGGAAAGTGGACTGTCCACTGGTCACAGCACAGAGTTGCCAAGTTCCAGACATGTTCCATGAAGAGTTCTCAATAGCACATCGGTTTTGTCCCATATGCTTTGGCAAATGTTGTCCTCCTTTCAGCTATATAGCTGGGCCAAAGGGAAGAAACTATATGCTTTAAAATGAAATGAAAAAACAGCCAAAAGATTAGTACAATTAGATATATCTAGTTGTCACCCAGAAATCAAGCCATAATTGTGTCCCAAATCCCACATGAATGCTAAGTCTTTTCCTCTTTGTAAAATGCCAACAAAATTTCATTGTGCTAACCAAAACCTCAAGATTTGATTTCACCAAACCTAACATCATAATCTAGAATTAACAAAAAGTGATGCCATGATGCCAAACATGACACATTATAGCAAATTATTCCATGCACTTCAAGATTTTTGAATTGCATAACATGATACAATTTGCTATTAAATTTAGGTAAATTTGGGACCTGAGGGTAAGGCAATTGACAACCTCAACCAAAAGAATTTCACGATAAATTATTGTCCAATGGTTTGAATGTAAATAGTGCCATATAATAATGTGTGATTCGTCAATTTGACTAGAAACCTTCACTATGGTGAAAGGGACAACATTTATTTTCATCTAAAATGTACATAAAATTGTCAATTCTCTAGTAATAGTTCTTTCACGAAAACCTCAAGTTTTTAAAACTTTTTTGAAATAAATCAAATTGATGATTCTTTGATTAGATATTTCAAAAAACCCAAAACTGGCAAATTCTTTAATTCTGGAATATTAAAAAATTGGAATCAATGTTTAATAAATGCCCACCCAAGTTCGAACATTGGAAATGACCCCAACCTTTCCCCTTAAAAGCCAAAGTGAACCAACACCTATGGACATGTGTCAATGGATTCATGTTGGGTGGATAAAGAATGATTCATCATTGTTGTACTATCACCTTGTCATCATGGTGCTTAAATTTATTTTCACAAAACCCTTTTGAAGGTATTGTCACCAAAAAGAAAGGGGGATAGAAATAGAAATTAAGACAATCCCCTTATGCTTCTACTGAAATCAAACAACGGAACATATAATTCTCCAATCTAAAAGATAATCAAACAATTATAAACATTTACAACTTTGTAGAAGAAAGTAAGGCTGAATGCTTTGGAGGGTGACACACCACCAATGTTGGGACAACTAGCTATTCGTTTGCTTTTGTATGCAGACAACTTAGCTCTCATGTCACACACTCCTGCTGGATTGCAAAAGCAACTGGATGTCTTGCAAGCTTTTTGTTGTGAGCGTCAGTTGATTGTGAATGTCAAGAAAACAAAGGTTGTTATGTTTGAAGCACGCAAATCTGTGTGTCAGGCTTTTCAGTATGAGGGCGAAGCTATAGAGCAATTAAACTTTTTCAAGTATCTAGGTGTTGAGTTGCATGACACAAAAGGTATGCAAGCGACAATACAGCGATTAGTAATGTGAGGGAAAAAGATAGTTTTTGCATTGTAGCGCAGATGCGCAAAGCTGCGCATCTCTGACCCAGCATCAATGCCAACTATTTGATGCACTAGTCAAAACAGTGCTTAGTTATGGATGTGAAGTATGGTCAGATCACATAGCATGCGAACAATTAGAGGTGGTTCATCGGGCTTTTCTAAAGTCATTATTGGGGGTCAGCACCACGACATCCAGTTACGTCGTGCTGGCAGAATTTGGCAGGTTTCCTTTAGAAATATTTTGGTGGCAACAGACCATGCGCTTTCTCTCACGTGTCAGTTCTGAGGTAGACTTGGATCGCATGCTCAGGCTAGCTTATGATGTACAACTGTAGTTGCTTGCAGCCAGGCAAAAAGTCTTATTCGGGAACCAGAGTGCTATGGGTAGAAAGAGTCAATTGCTTGCTTGTTAGCTAACACAAGTAAATGAACAATTGTTGACGTACAATTTGTGCATCGATAACAATCAGCTACCACCATGTGCTCGCCTCAAGCAGTTGGCTGAAAGGCAATACATTATACACCATCAAGTGGTTGCAGCTGACTCCTGCCGAGTGAAAGCCTATTTGGGGTTGAATAGCTCAGCATAGTATGGGTACAAAGAATACCTCTTTAAGGTAAACAATGCACAACTTAGGAGAAGCTTGGCACGTTTTCGTTGTGCGAATCACAAGCTACAGATTGAGCTAGGAAGGCAAGTCAAGCCAGTGAAGGTGCCGGTGCAACAGTGTTACTACAAATTGTGCAACTTGGGTGCGGTTGAGGATGAAGACCACTTCTTGTTGGTTTGCCCTACTTATCAAAGTGTTCGAGAGAGGTTTAGAGGTTCATTGCCACTAACTGCCATCACACCTTTGGCTGAATTGCTGAGCTTTCAGCAGCAAGGCATCCTTGCTAGATTCTTAGTACAATGTCAAACAATTAGATTTGAATTGCTTCATCAGACTTAACGTCAATTGGGTTCTGGTCCGGGCGTTGTTTGGCCCACTTAATGACGCAAAATTGTAAGTAATTAAGTAAGTAAGATACAAAATATCCTAATGTGTTATGAACTTTTGAAGCTCATATCTCTCTGGTTTTTTCCTCATGAATTCACTAGCTTTCAATTGTGACTACAATTTCAAATCCAAGTCCCATAACACATTTTGATCCCTCCGGAGTTTCAATAACGTTTATTGTAGAGCATCAACTTTCAACCCAAGATTCTAACAAAGGTAACACCCAATTCCCAACATGTGTTCTCCTGAACTTTTTGCCATGGTTCCCATATCTTAGCACACATATTCAAAACCTTGGAATTCCATTGGGGCTCCCACTAATTCCCAATAGGTTATCTATCTCTTTGTTCCACATTGCACATTCTACTTTCATTTGAACGTTGTATTTTTGTTTCAGTTTGATTCAACTTTCGATATTTAGTCTTTTCACATGTGAGTGTGGACATGGGTTAAACATATTTGGCACACATTTAATATGTTATCTGTTCAAAGGTTAGTGAATAGTCATTCATGATGTCATTAGAAATGTCATGTATGCTTTTACTCAAGAGAGTGGGCATATTGTGTGGAAAAAATGATAGTATGCCTTAACGTTCTTTGTGAGTTGATTTCTACATGATTCATGAGGAATAGGTTTTTGTTGCTAATGTGATAGTTAGTGACTCAACATAAAAAATGGTGGCTACAAATGCGATTAATCAACTAGCAAGTGCGGTTGTGAAACTTAGTGCCATTGCTAAGATCTATGAATATAGAAGGCTTCATGAGGGGCACCATTTTATTCTGATGGCCATGGATGTGCATGGCACATTTGAATGTGATATGGATCATTTTATTGGGGAGTGTGTTTGTCTTTTCCATGATAGATGATCAGGAGATCATTTTTTTTTCTTTTTGCATTTAGTTTTTCAAGTAGCATGTTAACATTGCTTTTTAGCATGCTTGTTAATTTCTGCTGTAGAGAAGAAGGTTGTGTTTGTGGGAGATGCTTGTTTTCAACCTCCTATTACCTATTAAATCTCACGATTTGCATGTTGATGACATTAGAAGGGTTGTGGGTGAAATAGTTTCCTACCACAAGAAGGGCTAACTTTCTCCCTGCTTTGGTTCTTGTGGGCCGCATGTCATTTGACCTTTCTTTGGCTTCCTTTTTGTTTTCTTTGTGATGGTTTCAACCATCAAATTTTATTGGATTTTTTGCCTCCCATAATTGAAAAATATATTCATAGTGTCACATACTGAACATAGATGGAGATGGTCTTACTAACATTCATTATCATATAATGGACTTGTGGATGCTTCATCCATCTTGGCACATACTTGGTGCAAATATATATATTTTGAATTTAAAAAAATTGAGCAAAAGATATATTGATTGTTGGATAAATTTTATAATAAGAATATATTTATTTTATCAATTAATTTAAAATTTATAATTTTTATTAAAATTTTAAAATATTCATTGTTAATAGGTTTAAATCAATAGGTTAATAAATGAATTGCATATTATTTACAAATATTTTTTACTACAATAAATGCAAGCATGACTTGTTTTTTAAAACATAAACCATATATTCATTGAATTTGTTTTATTTTTTCTTTGTTTTGAATGAAGTTCAATGGTTGATAGTTTAAGCCATCAAATTTATATTTTATTTTATTTGACACGAATTATAATTTATTTCATCCAAGGGAACAAATGGTTATATATATTTTAATATACCTTTTAAACTCTTGAAAAATAAGAATCACCATGTTTTCCATTTTCTTGATCAAATGTCAACATTCAAATTGTAAATAAATATCAAATATCAAATATCAAAATTTGAATCAAATAAAAAAATGTAGAATTAAATTTATGATGACTTAAATTTGTGAATATTAAAAAATAAAGTAATAATAAAATGAGAGGGAAAAAAAAAAGACTTAATTTGAAACCAGTACAAAGATTGAAGATTATGTTAAAGAGAATTTGACAATGCAATACAAAAATGGAAAATTGCAAATTGATTTTATTTTTTTGGTAATAGAAAGGATAAATCTCAATGGAACATCAAACTTGTGTTAGTTAAGAGCTTGAAGGAGATTCAGCTACGAGATAATCTTCCGAGAGTGGAGGCAAATCGAGAAGTTCCCATTTCTCAGAAGCGCTGGACCTCCTCTCTGTGATGCTGTCACCAAACTGATCCCAGTTATCACCATGGAGCTGCTGCTGCTGCTGCTGCTGCTGCTCTGCATTCGCTGAATATTCTCCGCTACACGCCGTCTGTAGGGATTCATCTTTAATAGCATATTGGCTCCTGCAGCTTTTTGATCTTCTACGGGAAGTTCTAAGCGTGCGAAGTTCTGATTTTCCTGCATCAGATTCTGTCCCTGATTCTGAAGAATCGGACGAGCTTTCTGGATCAGTATCATGGAGCTGAGTACTTATAAGATTGGGTGCAGTAGAATTGTATTGGTCCATGTAGTTCAATTGTGCAGCTAGAGAGAGAACGACAATTGGTTTTGAAATCGACAATGGGAGACAAGGTTCTGATGCGGCTGCCGCTGCCGCTGCTGCAGCTTGCACGTCTTTGGGAGAGTGACATGATTCCCGAACGAATGACACTAGTGGTGGTGAGTCAGGGAAGTTGAGTGTTGCGGCTGCCGCTTTTGGTCCTCGTAAGCAAACGAGCGCCGCATCGTAAGCGCGAGCTGCCATTTCTGCAGTCGGAAAGGATCCGAGCCAAATGCGACTTGGCTTGTTGGGCTCTCTTATTTCTGACACCCATCTTCCCCATCGTCGACGCCTCACGCCTCTGTACGTCTTCAATGGTGGGTCGCTGTTCTTTGGGTTTGTTGAAGTGATCATCGGTTTCTTACATAGGTCACGTTGATTGTTCTTCACTGGTCCAAGAAACTTCGAAATTGATCCGTTCTTTGTCGTCGACCCAGCTGCTGTGGAGGGCATTTTCACCTCCTTCTTTCCCACCATATTAATCTTCCACACTCTGCAATCCCGGCGAATTCAGTAGGTGATCTGCAGCACGGAAAAAACACAAAATACTGGGTATTAATCACACCTAAATCTACAATATTCGACTCGCAATGACGATAGAGTTGGAAACTAGTTCAAAGTACAACGTCGGAGATCTATAGTTTTAGTCTGAATGCGCCTCTAGGATAATGCGTGTTGCCCAAAGATGTTCTTCTTCACATGATACTTGCGTGATGAGAAGCCTTAAACTTGGTCCGAAAGTTAAAGGCCCGGCTCTCACGCGTTCAAACGTAATTCCAGGAAGCCAAAAAAACGCGAGCCAAACACGATTGCCGATTGATCGTATGACATTGGACAGTTGTGAAGCAATTTACAAATGGGTCCAACGAAGAGGAAGAAGAGTCCACTACATTACTGATGATTGTTCCCGAATCCTTCAGCCTCCAATTCGTTGCCCCTTCGTTGCAACAGTCTAAGTCGAAAGAAGTTCCATGAAAGACAAACAATCGATCGCTCGTCTGCAAACGCAGTGTCTCTTCACTGCAGCTGCTGCGAAGGCAATTGCAACTAGGTAGTAGGCCCCCGGTGCTTTTTCTTTTCTTTTTTTAAATTGGCGAAATTTCGCCAAATGGCGACTCTTTTCATTTTTTTTTTCAAATTGACGAAAATTTAGTGTTTCTTGATTTTTTTTGTCGCCAAATTTCCAGAATAATTCGCCAGAATCTATCCTAAGTCCCAACAAGTAGCCAAACTTATAAAAGGATTCTAGAGTTTCTAAGAAAATTCTTGTCGCCCAATCTGGCTATATCGTCCTATGGATGATCCATCGCCACTAACTATTATTACTTTCCTGAAAATGAGCGAGTCAAAAGAGAAAAGTGGAAAAAACACTACGTCCAAGATTCTTGGGAAGTTTCTAGAGCAAACCGAGCTTGCTACGAACGGGGAGCAAGCTCCGTTTTCATCCGCTTTCTCTTGGCCTTCTGTTGGATAACGCGTACGGAATTCAAAAACAACCATGTCGGTCTCATTTGTCCTAGAGTAATCCACGTGTCCTAGGGTCGAACCTCAAGACAAATAGATTGTATCGTCTTGCTAGAAGACGAGGACCTTGTCCTTGGGACACAAGCCTGCACACCCTAGGATTTGGTGTCTTAGCACAGAATGTTTTTTTAAAAGCCTAGGACCATAAGGTTTGAGGGCCTCGGACAAAAGGATTTCAAGCCAAATGTCTTAAGCCCTAAGCCACAACTCCCAAGCCCTAAACCAAATGTCCTAGGCCCTAAGCCAAATGTTTTAGGCATTAAGTGACAAGTCCTAGGTCTTAAGCCAAATGTCTCAAGCCTGAAGTTTCATGTCCTAAACCCTAAGTCACAAGTCCTAGGCCTTCAGCCAGATCTCCTAGGACCCAAGCCAAATCTCCTTGACCATTCACAAAAAGTCCACAGTAACACCTTAAGCCAATTGTCGTAAGCCATTGCTTGGCTGCAAGAACTTGAAACCAAATTTCTTATGTAAAAACATTAAACCAAAATTCCCATGAGTGCCTTAAGCCGAATATCTTGTAAAAAAGTTAAGCCAAACATACCATGAACACTGTAAACCAAAAGTGTTATGAGCACCCTAAGCAAAGAACCTTAGGCCATTGGCCCAAAGTCATATGAATATCTGAAGACAAATGTCTCACAAATATGGTTAGCCCAATGTCTTCAGGACCAATATAAAATAACCCTAGGTCACAAAAATTTCGAAAAATGAGCTAGAAATCAATTTGTTTTGGCCTAGTGTTAGAATATTTTCAAGCATATTGATTTAGGGTTAGAATTTTTTTTTAAAAACATTTTGGCTTAGGATTAAAATCATTTATGACATCTTGATTTAAGATTAGAATATTTTTCGACATCTTGGCCTAGGGTCGATGACTTTGGCCTAGTCCTAGAGTCATCTCCAGCATGGCTCTTTTTGTATTCCATAAACGCGTACCAACTCTGTACTGTAAACACTATCGCCTGCTCTTTTTTCTTTTTCCCCTGACTGCCCATTTTCCCGTCCAAGATGTGTCCACACACATCTTTTGGTACCGTCCATTGCTCACTTTGGATCCTGCTACCCAGATCTTGGGCCCCTGATGGGCACCACAACTTCGGTCTGTAATGGGCACTATCACTTTGGAACTCATCACAGGCCCAATACATTACAAGCCCAAGATGTCCATAACAGGACCCAAAGTGTGTAATGGGTAGCATCAAAATGTTTCTGGGCATCATCCATGTCTTTTGAGAAAAAAATGTTTCAGGGCAAGGGCAGACAATGAAAAACAAAAAAGCAGGCAGTACAAAAAGTACGGTACTAAGTACCTTGGTGCCTTTGGCAGTAACCTGTTCAATAATTAATATATTTTAGGAAATTTAATTCGGCAGCTTAGTTTTGGTTCTGGAACTTTGACAGGCACAAAATGAATATAATCAAACTATGTCCATTACCCAAGTATTTTAGTTTCCATCTTGGATGGACTGTCTTCATGAACCAGTAATATGCTGGAGAGAGCCAAGGCTTGAATCTGACTACAAATTTGGAATTATTATAAATTTAGAAATTTTTTAAAAAATCAAAATAATTTAATTTATGCCGAAGACCACCAAGATACTACTATATATTCCATAGGTGTTCGAGGAAAAAGGCTTTCTAGAAGGGTTTTGCTTACTGTGTTGGGAATCAGAAATATTGAGAGAGGAAGGAATTTGTGAGTGTATAGGAGCATAGAAATAATGTAATTTCTATATCAGGCATATCCACCAGCACTTGAAATCATGGATGAGGTGCAGGTGTTACATCCAGCGGTTCGATCCACTGGAAGACTCCTTTGACCTTGAAAGCAAAGCCCAGCTTCTAGGCCCCGACAGAGCCGTGGAAGGAGTCAAGTCATATTTTATTGACTGATCCGTGTGTTTCTGGTTGGCTAGATAGTTTGATTGGTCCAGGTCCTTTGCTAGAAGTAGTCTCTCACCAGTCCCAGTTTTAGTTTTGTGGTGGGGTTGGAAAAAAAGGAAATAACTAAAAACTTGGTTGTGAGAAATATTTTTGGAGGGTCATATATTCAGCAGCGCTGGAGATTCGCTAAGAGTGTGGTGTTTATTTGTTAATGGTCTATTTACCCATGAACTCTATGCACTTGCAATAAAGAAAATGTATTGATGAGTGTTGTAAGGGTGCTATTCAGGTTGAGCAAGAAACATGGGGTAAGTGTTGTTATATAGATTTTGTATCATACCCAAAAATTTTGGTTCCATCCTGAGTTTGGTTTGTTTGTTCTTTCTCCATTAAAAAAAGGTTTTTCCATAGCATGTGTGCTTCTTGTTGTGGGAGGGGGATGCTTCTTTCTTTCCTGTCTGACCATTATTTTCTCTGTGAAGAAATGCTGCAGAGTGATGAGTAGTGTGCAAGGGTCGTTTTGTTGGTGTTCAATTTTTTGCACAACATAACTGTGTACAAAAAACCAAGAAAAAAACCCCAAACTCTTAAACCTACCTTACACAGCAGTGTAACAAGCAGTTCTCAAGAATCTGCTGTTTTGCATAGCAGGTCACTATATTTAAAAACCCAAGTTAAATGGTTATCAAGGGTATTACTTTGACAATGAAATTGATAATCAATGAGTCTTTCATATTTATACCCTATGTGATCCAGAAATTTAAAAAATAATAAATGACCTATGCGGCTAGTTGTGGAAAATTTTAATTAATGGTCAACAGGGGAAATAACTCACTTTCAAAAATAGAACATCCCCCCCAATTGGGGAGGCAAGATTATGTTTTATAATACACTAGAAAATTTCTGCTGGTCCATATCAAATGGGGAAGGAGGGAAAAAAAAAAGAGGAAAAGAGAATCAGTACCATTTGCTAATGAAAATGAAAATTACAAAAAAATATACTTAAAATTTAAACTAGAATTGTGAATTTTCCTTTATTCACAAATAGCTCACAATTTTTCACAAAAATTCATTCCTCTCATGATTTTATTAAAATTCTAATCATTTTATTCAACATATGTACTTTGGAATGGTCATATTTCCCCTTTTCAAAAAATTCAAAAAGGATAAAAAAAGGCATGTTACACGTAATGACCCTACCATATGTGCAATGTTGAGAATGGCAAAAGGAAATGATAGTATAGGAGAAGGGTCTGCTTTTTCACCGTTCTGGGAATTTTAATTTTTCTTTTAATTTTTAATTTAATTTTTTCACCGTTCTGGGAATTGAGGCTCCTATCACAAGGCCAGTGTGGAGGGGCTGAAATTTCTGGAAGGGTATGAAATGAGACCCTTCGCCTGCTTAAAGCAATTGGTGAGATTTTCCAGAAATTTTTGAAAATGTTTGTAAGGTCTTGTTGACCATTGACTGGGATCTTATGTGGGTTGTAAAATCCCACAGAAGGTTCTGCCTAAACTAACCTAAAATCAACCTAAACTATAAGGCTTGCTTTACACTAGGAGTGAAGGGCCGACAAAGCTTGGGGCCAACTTTGAGCATTTTTGGCTTGTTGTTTGGCCTCAAGTTAGTAACAAGCAGCTCATCACATAATGGCTTTGCCCAATGTTATATGACCATGATCAATATTTTATTTCAAAGACCAACTCCTTAGGAAGGAAAATAAAGAATCTCTAGGAGTTTTTTTTTTTTTAAATTGAATATTCAAAATTAATTAATTGTTTGGGAGACATGTGCCAAACTTGTCAAGGTACTATAGTATATGGAATGTTTGGAATCTAAAATTTTGAAAATTGAAATGTTTGAATTCTGATGTGTGATTAATGAAAGCTAAAAATTGAAAATTGAAATTTGTATGTGCAATGTTTGGAATCAAAAATTTTGAGAACTAAAATATTTGAATTGGGATGTGTGAATACTTAAAGCTGAAATTTGAAATTTGTATGTGAAATGTTTGGAATCAGAAATTTTGAAAACTAAAATGTCTAAATTGGGATGTGTGAATACTTAAAGTTGAAAATTGAAATTTGAAATTTGTATGTGAAATGTTTGAAATTAGAAATGTTTGAAATGGGATGTGTGAATATTTAAAGTTGAAAATTGAAAATTGTACGTGAAATGTTTGGAATCAGAAATTTTGAGAACTAAAATGTTTGAATTGGGATGTGTGAATACTTAAAGCTGAAAGCTGAAATTTGAATTTTGAAATCTTTATGTGGATTGTCTATAATTTGAAAATTTGAAAACTAAAATGTCTGAATTGGGATGTGTGAATACTGAAAGTTGAAAACTGAAATTTGAAATTTTTTTGTGAAATGTCTAGAAGGAATTTGAAATTTTGAAATTTGAAAATTGAAATGTTTGAATACTAAAAACTAAAAACTAAAATGTCTGAATATTGAAGATTAAAAACTGAAAATCAAAATGTCTGAATATTAAAAACTGAAATGTTTGAATACTGAAAACTAAAAGCTGAAAACTAAAATGTCTGAATACTAAAAACTGAAATGTTTGAATACTGAAAATTAAAAGCTGAAAACTAAAATGTCTGAATACTAAAAACTAAAATGTTTGAATATTGAAAATTAAAAGCTAAAAACTAAAATGTTTGAATACTAAAAACTGAAATGTTTGATCCAAACATGTTGTGCATATGGGTAGAGAGCACTATAATATATTCTACTCACACAAACGTCCCCACAAGGTTATTATTTACTTTGAAACCAAAGTAAAGCTAGAATATATTCAAAAATGGGTTGTTGCACATATAGGTTGACAATCTACGTGAACTTTAACACCAAAATTATGTTCAAGTCATGATAGATTATTATATTTAGATACCACAAAATTCAAAATTTTCAAAAGAAAAATGATTACTTGACTAATTTCTACCACATCCAAGTTGGGCCACAAGGTTTTATCATTACCAACAAGCAAAAATGAGGCCTAGATAATCTTGAATGTAACAATAGAAAATTAGGACAGTACAAGGACCACTGTTGAACTATTGTTGACATAAATATATATAGAATAAAATTTGTTAGAAACCAATAACTTGCACAAAGCACAATTCAAAGCATGGATTAAATGTGTAGCATAAGGGTCTTACACCTAGTTGTGCCATCAAAAAGAGTTAGGCACTTTGATTTAGAGTTGAGGTCCTGGGAGTTCACATAGTTGCAAATCATCCCTCCCCCACAACCTAACAGGTTTTTAAGTTCCAAAATCCCATCAGAGGTATCACTAACAGTTAGTAATAGCCTCTTCCAACAAAAGCCAAAGAAAACTAAAACACAAGACATATATACATATATATGTATATATGAAATTGCAAAGAAAACTCAATAGTCAATAGGTTGAAGCTAACTGTTGTGTCAGTTCTTGCAAAAATAAGATATGGTCATAACCTTATGGGCATCATTCACAAAACATTAAGTTATATCACCTTCACCATGAAGGTTGTCGCTCCTCTGTGAAGAGAGCAAGAAATTTAACATTGACAGTCCCATGAATGTCCTGAATAAGTAAGTCTACACAGATCCCACAATTGCCTGCAAATGCCATCTCTAGCAATGCCACAATGACACCTTCGTCATTAATGTCATGACTAGAAGCAACTACCTTCTTATCTATTAACCCTTGTGACCCAACCAAGGACAAACATTAGTATGTTTTTCTTAGCTGTCAAAGTACATGAAAATAATGACTGCATCTAATTGAAAATGGAAAGTAGCTTCACCCAATACCAACAACTGGATCATTATCAAAAGTATAACTTTATATTAGTGAAACATTATTAAGCACCACTTTTCTCACTTCCTAGGAAACCCACAGAACATTGTTTACATGAGGGTCAATATGTTTTTGAGCTATCAACCAAATCAGCAAAACATGTACAAGACAAGAAAGTGAAAAGTCTATACTTAAACTACATTGAAGACCTATCCAAAATAAGGCACATCATCAATGTCTAAAGGAGTGTCACCTATTTGCATGAACTCCAAGCACAAATCATTCAAGATATTTAAATAAATATGCACCCATCAAGTTAGTGTTAAAAACATGGAATTCATAAACTTGGAATGCTCTAAATACATATTCATCAATATGCAATGATCACCTGGTCATAAACTTGGGCTAAGCAAGATCCTCCCAATCCTACTTGCCTTTGTTAATATCAATGTGTAACAACAATACACCTTTATCACCAAGTTGCCACAACATAAAAGCCACTTAAACCCACTTTCCTTTCTCACCTCTCAAAAGGCCTAAACAATTAAGGTCGTTGTTTCCAAACCCCATGGTTTCTGCATATTCATGTATCCACGTCCAACATGTCAACATCATAATGCCATTTGAAGATTAAATAATCTATAGGATTCTTGTGGGTACTAACATATCGTCAAATCAAGAGTAATGGTCTTGGTTATGTTAGGACAAGTAACATAGGTACTAATGATAAGGTTGCCAGGGTCCTTTAGTGTCTCTTTTCCAACCTGAGTTGCCATGGACAAGGTATTTTTGCCACCATCAATTACTACTTTAAGTTTCACCATGGCATCCTTTCAAGCTACAACTGCATCATACATGGCAGCTCCCTCACCATCAAGTTTGGCAGCATACATCTAGTTCTTGCTTGCTTTCACATCCCTCAATGCAATTACCTGCAAAGCTTCCTTCAACTTATGGGCTCTTTTCTATCCTAGTTTACTTATCTAAAATGCTTATAGAATTTGCTTAACATGAACATGTGGAAGGTGTTAGTAATGCAATGTTTCAGACCATCTCTTAATGTAAATATCAACAGAAAAGATTTGTAAATATCGAAGATTTCTCCATACTTACAATCTCATGATGTGCATGATGATCCTACCAACTAACTAACAAGAAAATGAACATACATGAGTCTGCATGTCATAACAAGTACTTCATTTATAAGAGGAAGACAAATAGATACCTTGACCTAGGTTGTCTTGCTAGTGAAAACATTGGTTTTAGGATATTGTCATCACCTTTTTAAGGTCAAGGTTAATAGTAAGCATAGGAGGAAAGACACCATACATAATAGCCTCCTTTGTTGTTCCACTATTTACCAAAACTACCTGCCCATCGCCATTGCAATGCAAAGCAAAAATATCACTCGTCAAAATTTTTAACTACTTGATACGTCATGATTAGAAGGCCCCTTTTGCAATTGAATTCAAACGTGGTCTCCACAAAAGTAAATAGGGCTAAAATTAATCATGATAATTAACATTAGATTGATGCACTACCTCATCTCATGAATACTAAAGCATCCCAAGGGGTCTTACTCTTCAAAATCCAAATGACGCACTCCCAACCTCCTGAATAGACTCAAATGTGAGTCTAAGATGAAAACATCGAAAGAGTAGGAAGTTGGGGCATGCTTCTTGGCTCGTAGCACTTTGGGGATAGAGGGGCGTGCTGGAGCTCTGAAATGGGACTAGGAAGATTAACAAGCACTTTAATCATTTACACGAACCTACACAAACCAAACAACAAGTTGGTTAGTGCACAGTTGGAGCACTCTTGATGCACGGACGAGCCACGAGCAAACTCGGACTCACAAGACTCACCACGGCTCAGACTTGGGGGAAGCCACCACCTTCCCCTTATAGTATACTCTACGGCTGGCCACGAGACCAGCATCCAAATAACATTTTGTCCCAGGACTCCCAAGTGGGAGTCCCCAAATTTCCAAAGTTGGGACTTCCACAACTTTGGGGGCCCATAATTTTATTTGCAGACTTTTGATTGATATGAGGTCAGAAGCAAAGTTGTAGCTCTTGTTGAGAGCTTTTCAACGGTATGTGGCACGTCACTTACACATAAGGAAATTGGGGCGATTCTTGACTTCTAATGGTCGGGAATCAAATTGCCAATTTGACTCCCGGCCCTTCTTTTGACCATAACTTGTGTTTCAAGTGTCCGAATGGGTCATGCGAGCTCACTTTAGACATTAACATTCCAAGATCTTTCCAATGACATAAGGGACACCTCAATCCAATGAGTTTTGACCCCTGAAATCACTCTCTAAAAATTCACTTGGGAGCTCACTTAGGAGTGTGAGAATTCCTTCCCTCACACTTTCCTACATTCCCGAGAGCATGAGATGTGACTCCCAAGCTTCCTTCTTGGCCTGTAACCTTGCAAGCCCTTGCCTTGGTTGCAAGCCCAAGGCTAAGGATGCGACACAAACATACTAGGCTGACCTAATTTTGCTAATAACAGCCATAGACGTTTGTTTTTTTTCACAAATGGATCGCATTAATGTTTCACTCTCTAGTTTAATGAACAATGCATCCTAGTTCAACAAGCAACAAACATATCTCAATTTCCAAACTAAGGTTGTGGCTCTTGTCCAGGTTGAACTTAGGAGGAAGAAAACTACAAATGCACAACCTAGATTCTTTAAATGTTTTTCCAAACTGCTACAAACTTTTGTAGCTTTAGAGAGCCAAACAAAAGATAGGATTTTGGAAAGGACAAAAGTGAAGGCAAAAAGGGCAAAAAAGGACATGTAGGACATAATAGTGGTGGAACAAGAAAAACAATAGTAGCAACAACAACATCCTTGGATGATGAATCTAACTAGAGTTATATAAAAGAATCCATGCAGCTTTTGTGCGATGGTTATCAAAACCTACAATGTTCAATTACCTGAAAACCTAATGTACTTAAGGTTACACCCACCCAAACATGGAAAATTATATCCTTATGAAAATTTTCATTCTATGAACACTTGTCATCCCCACATTGGCCAATGAATGAACAAAATTTTTATCCTCAAGTCCAAATCTTGCACATATGCGTAGTCTTTTCCTTATGGGCAAAGCCAATAAATGTTAGAACATCAATGTTAAGATTTTAATAAATGCTGGAACATTGGCCCCAAGGGTTGCAAATTGGTTTCCCAAATTGGATGATATCCTTTTTTTTAGCCTTGGGGCCAATACCAATCATAAATTTCAATGTTTATTATTAATTTGGGGTTGATTGAAATGTTTTTTTCTATTTCAGCCTTGACCCACAGGTTAAAGCACTTGGAGTTGATCTCAACTCTTCCACCAATAGGAATGTTTGATTTGAGTTAAATATTGGCCTTGACTCCTAGTGTAAAGCCGACCTTTCACAACAAAAATCTAGCTAGTTCAAAAATTTGGCTAGTTCTTTCCATTGCAAAAAAACAGAACATGCATAATAGGTTCATAAATTCTCCTCATAAGGATCTTCCCTTTTTTAATTCTTGGTCTTGTGGTGGAATCCATTGCAAAAACAATGCAACACCACCTTGCAACAAACAATACTTGAGAGGTGGGTGAAACTATAAACAAAATAACTAGAATGGCATGTGCCCACCACTTAGGTGATTTCTCACAAAGCAATGGGTAAGCTAATGATGTGGCAAATTGAAATTATTCATGAAGGGTGGTGGGTTATATATGGCATTGTAATGACAAAAACAAATCCCTCACAAATGAAAAGTTCACACTTTATTATTGAGTAAACGTGTATTTCATGTTTTTTATTTATAATTATGTCATTTTTAAGTAATTTGAAAACAAGGTTAAATAGTGAAAGCATTTACATAGTTTAAGAGATGTTTTTTGGTAGTTTAAAACTCATTGAGTTTATTTCAAATGTTGCTATAATATATGATAAATACATGAAACAATTTCAGCATTCAACTAATTTTGACTTTAATACATGTAAATCTAATTAGTGGTTACACTTGTAGCAATATGTGTTAATTTTTTTACACTTAGTTTCTAGTTATTGAACAATGTGATAATAATTATGGGTAAAGGATCTTGGAAAGTAAATCAAGTAACATGAAATTACATGGTTTTTATATTTCCATGCATGGGATATGACACTTGTGATATATTCAAAACTTTTAAATGTCGAAAGAAATAGTGTTTATAAATGTCCCAAAATAAAATCATAGATTAGATTAAAAAGATACAATGTATTGAAACATGTAATTCCTGTAGAAATTAATGTATGGATTGCACATTAAAAAAATTGCACAAGGTTGCAATTTTGTCATGCACAACAACATTCTTGCCATAACTATAATCATGGTGTTTCTAAGTATGCTTTGAGAAGTGAATAAAATAACTGACATAGATTAAGTAATGAGGATCATATTAAGTGCCTCAACTATTGTGATTTGGAAAATATTATGTAAGATCCTAATATAATGTGCCATATATCCAAAAGAAATTAACAAACTAATCATCTAATAAGGATCATTCATCAAAATAATCAAAATTAACCAACATTTGTAGTCAAATAAGATATTGTAAACTAACGTCCAAAAGAATCTTCTAAAAAGCAATGTAAAGATCAAAGGTCATGAACTCCAAGGTGAAATGAGTGAGTCAAATTATTTTGGGTACATGTAAGGTTTAGGGACATTGGTACAATTGAATCTTTTGATTTTTTGTTTTAGTTTCAATGGTAATAAGTACACCTAAAGCAACAATAGACTAAACATACAAAAATGTTGAAAATGCCTTTTAAAAAGTGCATGAAAGTGGTTTATGAATTCTTAGAATGTGAAATACACATTTTTAGTTTACATCCTAAATCATGAATAAGGAATGTTTGTCAATCATGCTTATAATCAAAACGCTACAAATTTAGTAATTTCAATGTGAACTATCACCTCAAATTGCATTGACATGTTGGAGGACCCTAAAATTTGGGTGCACAATCAATTATTGAGATCAACAAAAACAAAGTTCTTATTAAGATAAAAATAAGTCTAAAGTTTTGTTTATAATTTGGTTAAGTGAGAGTTTGAGTTTGAAAACATGCATGTGGTGATATGAAATACACTTTCACACAAAATGGGGAATGTGTGGGAGTCAAAGGGAACCATTCCCAAGATTCCCAAGGTCAATTTTTTATAAGCATTTTGAAAGTTGGGACTCCATGCAAGTCTTGAATGTCTAGCACATCATTTTGGGTATCAAACATTTTCAAATTGTGTGATATCTAGATTGTTGGAAAGGTTTTAATGCAAGTTATAATGTGATGGGCTTGCATTGTCAAAATATATTTAGTGGTTAAAAGTTATGACCAATGTTGTGCAATTATTAGGTTTTAGCAAGACCTTTTGATTTCAAGTCTAGAAAACTTCACAAGGTCAATTCCAATTCTTTTTTAAAAAAAAAATAGGAATTGGTTTTGATTTCAATTTTTAAAAAAATATAGGTGCAATTCTAGTTTTGATTTCAAGTTCAAGGTAGGTTAGAATAGGTTTGAGGTAACCTTTTGGTTAGGTTTAAAAGTTTGAAACATCACCAAAAATAATGCAAAAAAGCCATTTTTTTTTATTAATCATATTATTACAATGCTTTGACAAGGTCAAATTAACACAAATTATCCTATAAAACTTTGAACTTTAAACTAGGCTACTAATTTTTAATGGATCAAATTCTTTTTTATGCCACTTTGTTGCATGTGTATGCCAACCTTGAATTCAACCCAAATTTTCCTCCCCCCTTGTTGC
>Ga0209611_10003906_pt1 | contig 25629 bp, 12 predicted proteins | sample S1TSphgellanicum_3_FD_187693 | JGI IMG/M metagenome (GOLD analysis project Ga0209611, IMG submission 187693) | Host-associated microbial communities from peat moss isolated from Minnesota, USA - S1T2_Fc - Sphagnum magellanicum MG (SPAdes) (version 2) | ecosystem: Host-associated > Plants > Peat...
ACCACCAGTTCCGGTTCTTTCAATATTTCAAAATCAAATAATCACAAGTTCCGGTTCTTTCAAAACCCTTGATGAATTGACAGGTTTCATGAAAGAACCGGCAATGACGAGTGATTCTTTGGTCGGTTCTTTGACTGTTCGTTTTGCTTTGAAAACCATAGTTAAATGCCAAATTTGGTTCCTTGATTTTTGAGAACTGGTGCGAAGTGATATATAAAGGGCTGATGACTGGCAAATAAGTGAATATATACCCTGGCTGATAACTGAAGGGTATTTGTATCTGACTCTAAGAGGTATCTAGCAGGATGAAATGGAGTGGGATGTGATTTTCATTGGAACGAATACAAAATGGATGAAAAGAGGACTAGTGGATGTAGTCGAAACCAAAAGGTGACAAGTGAGTGGGTAGTTGATGGAATTTTCTTTTCTTTATTATGTGTGTTTATGTTTGTTTAATGCAAGTTAATAGTATTGGAAAGATTTGTGGTGTGATGTTGTGGATACCCATAGAGTCGATGTGTGATACCCATAAGGTTGATGTGTGTGTGCACATCTCATCAACCCTATGGGTATTCACCTCTTACAATGTGCTCATGACAATGAATGCATTGGAACCCATGACGCAATTTGTGACATTTTTGTTCTCATTGTGCAAGATGTTGGTTTTCACATGGGATGAAACAATTACATGTGTTTTTTTCAAACACATTCAACTCCTCTCGTCGATGAATTGACATTGTGCTTACCAAAGATGACATCACACCCTAGTCAACGTTGTCATTGTTGACCCAATGCAAGTAGATTTATATCTTCAATCTTGTGCAACTCAAGGATTTGTCGCCTCTAGTGCAACTCAAGCCAAGGAAAAGAACTATCACAACCAACACCCCACTAATCAATTCCTCCCCTTTAGCAATTGAGGTATTTGATTGCTTACACAAACATGCCAATGTGTTTTTACACGATTGTGCCAATGCCATTTGAAAAGGCTAAAAGGCCTTCATCTTTCTACCTTGCTCATTTTTGTTTGTCAAAAAGTTCTAATGACATTATAAAGGATGCATGCATCCTCCATCTTAAGTTGGCCGATAACCATAGGTTTAACCACTTCCCAACTTCCACCCCTTCAAGACACACTTCCCATCAACACGGTCGATCTATTGCAAGCCATTAGTTTTTGACATATATATATGGTTAACCTACCATAGGTGGTTGATTATGGACATGAAGAGATTTTTGCACCTACTTTGAACCAACTTGACATCATGTCACTTCTTTTTTTTCCTTAAATTTACTCCTTTGTACATTTTCCTAATCTAAGGTGTGTGTTTTAATAACGTTTTACAAGACTTTGATGATATTGTGAAGGCAACTTGTCCAAGTGGCCAAGAATGTTCGTTCCATAGGTGTACACGTCAATGGTTATTTGAAATTTCACCACTATAAAATGTGGGTGCAGTTCACTAATATTTGTTCACTAGACCAGTGAACTCACTATTTCTTCACTAGTCCCCATTCATTACAACCAATCAATTCACTCAAAATCCAATGAAATCATTTAGCATACAAAGACACCTTTTGTTGTAGTGTTTTAATTGAGATGTTAAAATGAAGTGTAAGCAACGTGTTTGGGTGCCAAAGAATGTTGCGTCCAAATGTATTCACATTGGTGGTTATTTGATATCTTGATAGAATGTTAAGACAAAATGCAAAAAATTAAGGTTAAAAAGTTAGGGTTTGCATTATTGTTGAAAACATTAAGAAATGATTTTATTTTTTTTAAGAAGATTTTTTTTTAATATGTTAGTTAAATTGTTTTTTCAATATTAAGGTTTTTGTAGTAGAAGTTGTTTGAAGAGGTTCAAACTCTTTCAATATTAGTTAGTTGAAGTGTATTTGTTATTTACGCAAAGTGGTACATCCTGTAAGTGGGTATTAAAAGAATCAATGTGGAACATTGTTGTTGTTGGTAAAATTTTGTGGAATTTTTTAGGTGTTCTAGAATATTGAAGATAGAATAGTGTGATTATTGACATAGGATTCAGTAGAACTTGTGACAAAATGGTTGTGTAACAATCTTGGATCTACATGTAAAAGAAGGAGATGTAAATGCCATTGGCTGTTGTTGGAAGTATTAAACAATTTTTGGTTTTTATTTGTATGTAACAATAAAACCCTAGATGGCTTTGGAAATGGATCCATTAATGAAAATTGGGCATTATAGACTTTTGTTTTTGTTTTTGTACAACTTGTTAACACATAGAATGTTGTGAAATTTATCACACAAGATATGTTTGTAACCTTTGGAGTTGTAAGTAACATTGTTACATTACTCAAATTCCATGTTGGTTTTGTGGTTGATTTGTTTCATATAAATATTGCATGCTTCATTTCCAATGCCAACAAGTTCCATTACATTTTATTTATGTAAAAAATTTGTAGGAAACTTATTTTTCCAATATTATTCAAATGGAAATAATTTCCAAGGGGAATGTTAATAGACGAATCATGACCATAAGTGTCATGATGAAGTGTGTTAATGCCTTAAAGTGGCTTGATGTTTTAGACATCAAATGTCTAAAATCTGCAACATAAATTTGTAGTTCACATGAGTGTTTTGGAGAAGCTTTTTCATAATTAGAAGTTGGTTTGTTGATAAAAAAATTAATGTTTCCTCACATTTATACACATGTATGACACCTTTTTCAAAGACATTTACACACAATTATTGTGTGGATGTATTTTATTGGACATTCTTGGAACATCATCATTTTTTTTATTACAATTAGAAATTTTTGCATGCATATCAAAAAAGCAATTAATATTATAAACATAAAAAACTATATTGTTAGTTTTTTTTTAATATTGTACACCACATAACCCTTTATGCAAAATATGGACAAAATATAATTTTATCATTTCAAGGAGTAACAAATGATTTAATAAATGAGTAAATTTTAATATTATATATATATATAGTTTATTTAATGGAGCTGAAATTTTATATATATATATATATATACACATGTTGTATTTATAAGAATGTAAAGTTTTAATATAATGTGTAGGTGGGCATAAGCATGTTAAAGTAGGCCAATTGGTGATCCTTATTCAAAAAGTAAAAGTAGATGAAAAGTAGAGTTTGCATTTTTGAATTTTAAGGCTTTTAGCAATGCTACAAATTTTAGAATGTATTTGCTATACTAAATAAACCATATATGGTCATATTTCATGTATTCTATTATTTTCAACATTTTTTTTAAATTTATCGCAAGTTAGTGTCTAATACTTTTTCAAAATCAAACTATTCTAACGTTGTGATATTGATGTTTGAGATATCATGCATATTGATATATTTTTTTTGAAACTTGAATATTTCAATTATGATAATGTGAAGCCTTTAAAAAATAATTTTCCAAATTAATAGAATTATGCATTTAAAACATGATTTTCTATATGAACCCAAACACTAATACTTGCATATAATATGTCAAAACAATCCTTTAATAGTTTGAAAGTAGAACATATGAATTTTTTGGTCAAATGATATTTAATTAATATGCTTTTATGTTACTTTGTACAATATGGGACAACAACATAAATTTGGAAAGTAGAGTGAAAATAGGTTGAAAAACAAGGAAACACAAAATCTTAAGCTTTAAAAAACATATTTATACCATCCTACATACACTCATGTAATTTTTTTGTATGTTTTAAAATATTAGGTTCTACTTTCTATGCTTCAAAATTGACAATTTTGTGTTTTCTACTTGTAACATATACTTTTTTGGCTTACTTTTGTATGCTTGCACTAGGTGAACTTGCTATATTGATCAAAATTTTGGAAGAAATCTTTTTGGATAACAATCATTGTATTATCAATGTAATTGAGATTAATTTAATCAAGTTTTTTTATGTTGGAAATAGTTGACAATATTTAAATAACATTGGTTACAAAATTAAATGGCATAATTGGAAAATGGTTTTAATGAGATGCATAATAAAAGAACATGAATAGGTCATCTTATAAATACATGAACGAATCAACAACTATTTGCACCTAAACATAATATGTGTTTGTGATAGTAGTTTTTATATGCATATTATTTAATGTAAAAAAGTTTGAAATAATAAAAAAAATTCAAATGATTTTTAACTTGTAAGGACTAGTGATATATAAAATACATTACACAAAATGGCTAAAAAGTATGTGAAAGTAGTGAAAACTAAGTAAGCACTAAATTAACCTTACAAAATAACAAATGAAAATTTGTTGTGATTAATTTCCATTTGGTTTTTTTTTATGTTTATGTAGTATTATATGTTATTTTGTTTTTGGTAATCATGTGTATAAGTCGATTGTGATGTGTGTAGGAAAAAGATTTATTATAAATGAAATTATGTGAAGTTTTAAACAATATTCCACATAATGAGGTTAATGTGTTTGAAATTTTAAATATTTATGAAAAGATATTATAGTATTTTCATAAACTAGTTTTCATATACGATAGTTCTTTTGGATGATATTTTTCATTTATTTCAAAATATATGATGTAAATTGTTTTTATGGAAAAAATGATTAATAGGGCATAGTGAACCCCCAACCTTTCATTCCTCAATAAAAGCCAGTCAATTCATGGATGATTAGGTTAGCAAGAAAACAAAATTCTTAGACAACCACAATAAAATGCCAACCCCAAGTACCCATCTCTTTCATCCAAATCAATTCATTCCATTTGTTTCTTGAAAATGATTTTGTGCTAGTTATAATTATTGGCCGCCCCAAGACACACAAAATTGATCATGGATGTGCTAAACATCCCATACATTGATATTGAAGATGAACTCATGGCATACACAACTATCAACATGATCCACAAGGAGGTGCATGGGACACTCACGCCATATCAAATGGCTCGATTTTTTTGTCAACTTCAAAATCACAAACATCACCATTTGGTCCATCTTGACCTTTGAACATGTTTAAAAACTCTTCAAAAGCCTCCATAACACCAAAAAAATGCCCACTTATTCAACAAAGAAAACCAACTTGCTAACCATTAACCCTACTAATGTAACAAGTATGAAAGCATTACCATCAACGACTATGGGATTAAAAACAACAAATGATCATTAGTAGCAAATCACCATCGACACCATGTCTATATAATCATTTGTATACCCACACCACAAGTCTATGTTAGATAGATTATCAACACGACACAAAGATTTTAGTAACATTGTGCAAACCCGCCCTTTCAAATGTGAACGAATGAAACATTTTTTCAACCCTTCAAAAACTACCTCAAATTTAATATCATTTTTGGCACCTTTTGCAAATACTAAGGTGATAGAAAAGAACATAAATATATGAGCATGTTACAAACCACCAGACTAACTAGATATAATAATCTCTGAAGCAAATTGTTTATGAATTCCAAATATTGGCAACTTTGTTGTTGAAACATTTTGTAACAATTTTGAAATATATATACACATTTTGTTTACCCCCTTTTTACAATTCCACATTTGTGTAGGCTCCTTTAGTTGGTTTTTGAACAAATGTAACACTTCAAAAAAGTTGCATAAAAAATTCAACATAAAATTGATATACTCAAAGTGCATCTAAACTTCTCAATCCCTTCAACTTTAGTCAAGAATGATAAAACAACTAATAAATAAGGCAACTATTTAAATGTGAAAACCTTAATGGGATCATTTACAAATTCACAAAAGGCAAATGGATTGATGGGTCTTTCCCATGAACTCATTTTCTACATTGAATGATTTTTGTGCATTAAACATAATGGTAACAAAAACTTTCCTTTCCAATAGCTTTAAAAAAAAACCCATCTCAAACTTGTTATCCCATAGGCTGCCTCCAACTACAACCAAGCCCATAGGTTTGAGCACTTGTTCCAAGTTGACAAATAAACTTCGTTCTTGTAATGTCATTTTTTATGAACTTTAATGATGATTGTTCAACTAGATTTGATGGTGGCGGCATTTGAGGATTGGGCACACAATGGAAAGGATAAAAGGACAACTTGCAAAATAGTTAATTTCTTAGTTCTAGTGATAAAAGGCTGATTTGTGGGTGTGGATGTTTAATGATTTGTTTTTCTTTCTATTGTGACTATTTGGGAGAAATGCCCACAATTGAATTCTTAGTTTCTTTTTACTCATGTTCCATTCTACTACACACTGGATCTCAAAGGTTAGATCAACATAAAACCACAAACATGAACAAAGTGTGTGGGGATGGTGGAAGTGACAAAGATGATTAGGGGACAAAAGGTTAGTTTGAAAAAGGCATAAATGTTGTAATTTGTGGTGTGTTGGGATGGTGAGTTGCATTTGTTTGTCGAGAATTTCAGTAATGTGGGTTGTGCACTATTTATGAGGACTTGGGGGAAAGGGTAATTTTTCAATGATGCCACTATCCAATACATTGGAATTTTCTATGAAATCTTTCTCTTGTGAAGAAGGTGTGTGTGACATAGAAAAAAAGGAAGAGAGTATGGAATAGAATTATATATATATTTTGTAATGGAAAATAGTTACACTAGAAGAAAAACACATATTTTCAACTGGTTTCTACAACTAAATTTGAATCACAAGCAACATTTGTGACTAAAATCCCTTTAGTCACCTTGGACAAGTCACATGTGATATTAGTCACAAATGACAAGGGGTATTGGATGAACGAAATAGTCAACAAATACAAATTCATCCTTTGACTTCATTGTATATGTATCACATGTGAATAAGATATAATTATTTTGTTCATTATTGAGACTAAATGATGTGTTGCCATATTTAATTATTTAAAATTATTATTATTATTATTATTATTATTATTTTGAAATAATATAAGACATTCAATTCACATGCTTGGATGATTTATATTATGACATGTGGTCCAATGTAAATATGCCATGTGGCATTAAAAATGAATTTAATACAAAATATTAATATTAAGTTGGTAGGTATGTAAATAGGTACATAAGTAGGTGCCTACAAACCTAAGTTAAATATTTATCTACCTACTTAAGTAAAAAGGTAGGTAAGTAGGTCCTACCTTCTTAGGCTAAATACCTACTCATATAGGTAGGTATTCAAGTAGGTAAGTACATAGGTCAACCTAGGTGGGTAGGTCAAATTAAGCACCTACTTAATTAAATAAATAAGTAGGTTGGAAAAGTAGGTAGTTTAAAATTGTGCATAATTATTTTTTTGTCTTGGGATAAGCCTTTTGAATGGCTCATTCCATGTGCACACACTTTTTAATGTGAAATTGAATGATCGCACCCCTTGTTTATATAGTGTTCAAACTAGGAATGGAAAACAAACAATATGAAATAAGTTTTGAAGTTGCAACTTCCTCACAAATTAAGTTATAATTTCAAAACTTTCTTCATGTCTTCTTTTCTTAGTTTTTAACATTTTAAACAATTCAAATACATGGTTCACTAGACAATTAAATAATCATTTAATTAATAATTATTAAATTTAACATATATTTAAAATATAAATTATATATTACAAATATTAAGTATTCATTATCAACTATTTGAATAACTAATAATTTATTAATATTTAGCTAACTAACTATTTAATTACTCAAAACTTGTCAATACATAACTCATAGATACATAAGTAAATTAAATATTTAAAATATTTTTTTAATTTTAAAATTTTGTTCAAATTATAGATAATATAATTAATGTAAAAATAATATAAATATTATACTTAAAATTAACTCTTAATATATATTTATTTTCAGATTTAAAAATGAACTAATAATTTTTATTAGAAAATAAGGTCTTACACAAATTATTTATTTTTAAAGTAAAATCAAACTAATTACTTTAATTACTATATAATTAAATTTATCATTGTAAAAATTGTTGTTGGTGAAGCAAAGGTTTTTTTCCATTGGTAATTAATAATTATAAATATAATAATATGCTGAACATATATTAATAAATTTTAATCTCTGTAATATTATTGTACAAATATTTATCATAGATAAGTAATTACAGATTTTTTTTATTAAAAACATTACTGTATAATAATTCCTACAATTATAATCATTACAATAATTATTTTAACTACATCATAAAATTTCCAAAATTTTAATTCAGATTTAAAGTTGTAAATTACAGATTATGAATAATTATGTTAAATTAGAAAATAATTATGAAATTACTATAATTAATTCTTATCTGAAATAATTACAATGATTTTAAAGTAATGTAACATTAATTACAGCAATTAATTTATTTTACTGTAATAATATAAATTATATAATTTAAAACATTATGTTGTAACAATAACTATTTAAAGTAACTTATAATTAATAAATATAATCATTCATAATTATTTATAAAAGTGATATATTACGAACAAGTAGTTACAAGTAATAAATATTTTGATTTATTATATTAAAATCCATGTAGTTATGGTCATAACATATTTTAATTAAATTATGATTACTCTATAAACTTAAATAAGAACTAAATTTATAAATAAAAATAATAAAAATTAATTATAAATTAGTTATTCAAGTATTGTAATTATAACTTATAAATAAATTAAATAATTTCAATGATTTTATGTCATTATAGAAGAATTATTATTAATATAAAATGTTATGTTTTTATATTAGCAATTTACTGTAAATAAATAAATAATGAGTATTACATAAAATTATTTTTGTGTATATTTTTTTAAATAAAATAATTACAACAACTTTGCTCATTATTTTAAGATTAATATAAAATTTTGAAATAAAAATTCTAACTATAGGACATAACTTTTCAATTAGGATACGAAATTTTATTATTATTAAAACATAAGTGTTGTAAATACAATAGTTATTTTTTATGATTGGGAACTATCATTTTAATTAATTTGAAATTTTTTGTTGTAATATTATTTATTCATTTCACATAATCAGTAATAAATAATAAGTAAAATAATTTATTTTAATTATTTTAAATTTGCAATAATTTTTTCTAAAATTTTATGATGTAATAACAATTATATATTATAAGTACATAATTAGATATTCTGGTATACTGGAATGTAATTCTTACAAGTACAAAAATCAAATCAATTCATTTAATTATAGTGGAAATATTTTAATTTTTAAAATATCTAAAAGTAAAATTATGAAAAATTAAGCTCAATTATAAATTATGTGTATATTATAATTAATTTATAAGTAAAATAATTATTGTGATTTTATAATAATTTTATATTAATTAAAATAATTTTATTGTTATTAAAAATATATACAAATATTTAGTATAACAGTCTATGTTGGAATATATTTAATTTGTTTGAAATTATAAATAATTTAATGTAATGAAATTATTATAATTATCAATGATTTTGATTACAATAAAAATACTATGAATATTAAGTTTAATAATAAATCAAATTATTATTATAATTAATGTATATAAACATATGTTGATTGCAACTAAACAACATTTCGTTTACAACTAATGGGACTTTAAATGTTCACTCTTGGATGATAAATCGAACCCATATATAGATGTAAACCGATTTAGTCATAGATTAATCGCAACTTAATCATAGGTGAGTTGATTGATGTTAGCATGATGTCACACTAGTTGCAAAAGGCAAAAAATAAGTTGCAAAAACCAAATAGTTATAAGTGGTTGTAAATGCGTTGGTCACATATTGACCTTTTTCTTCTAGTGTTGATGGATTCACAAGTGTCTTGTTGGTCTTTGGTTTCATTTAAAATATGATAGAATGTTAGAGATAATAGTTCATATTATAATCATATAAAGTTTCGTTGTGTTCATATAGTAACAATTATTTTTTTTATAAAAATGATAGGATAACTATTCTTTATTTAACATCTAGAGTAGGACACATATTTCTACCATAAAACGATAGTTGCCAACAAATGGCAATGACCATGAAGTAAGCTTGAAGGTTGAATTCTATAGGGTGAAAAAAGTTGTTGCAAACTATAAGGAGCAACCACAAAAGGTCTGGAAATGTTGCAAATGGTGGGAGATAACCATAGAGGTTTTGTAGGTGTTGTAAATAAGAGACAACAAGTGTTGAAGCATGCACACCCACTAGAATGGATTATCCATTTATGAAGGTATTTTAGAAGGTTTGGAAGGTAATTATTTTCTAGTTCCTTCTTTCTTGTTCTTGCATAAAATTCCTTTGCTATAGCTTTCATTAGCTAGAGTAATGTTATGTGTAAAAAATAGGTTTGTCCTAAAAAAAAATCCTTTTTATTTCATTACCTCCAACATGGAATACTACGTGACTACTATTTGAATAGTTGTAATAGAGTTAATAACTATTAGTATTTATTTTGGGAGTAGAAATGATTTGCACTTATTTTTCCTTGGTCTTATTTTCATAAGGATGGTAATGTTACACCTTAAACCCTAAATTTAAACCCCTCTCCACATAAAGCAAAAATAGTTTTGATAGAAGGAAAAGATAGTACATTAGATGGGTTTTTTTCATGGGAAGAATTCTCTAGATATTGTTGTGGGTTGGACCTTGCTTGGTGAACTTCTCAGTAATTGTAAGCTTTCAGGGCACTTTGAAACCTTGGGAAACTAAATATTATAAATGTGAAAGATTTTATCTTCACAAGTTTGAATTATAGATTATGGTTTATATTATAATTCCATGCATGACAATTGGGTTTGAGAGGATTTACAACTTGCATTAATAATGACAGAAAATGTTGCACAACTTGCCCCTGTAGTAGCCCTTGTAAATGATATTTTCAAATGAACCAAAGCAAAGGCCTTGGTGGCCAAAACTTCTCAACTATTAATTGAAGCTTATTTATTGGATCCAAAGGGGTTAAACCATTAACAAAAACTTTGTGCCACAATATTTATTGTTTCCTGTGGTTGCATAAATGCAATAGCCATGGGACATGGACATTTATGTTACATCTTATATTTTAGGCTCCTTCCAACAATTATATTTGTTATAGTCACATAATCACATGGTAATGTGGACATTTTCACCCTTTTATAGTTAGCATTTACATTAGAGATGGCACTATGAAAAAAAAAGGTGTTTTGCAACTAGCCTTACAACCCAATTTTTGAGTTGTAAAGGACACTTGCAACTCACTGTATTTATACATCATGAGTGTTAACAAACAAATTGCATGAATTACAAAGTTACAATTCACCATATATATGACATAATTCATTGTAACTCAATCAAAACAACTCATTTTTAATTATTGTGCAATTCCATTATAATTGCACCCATGATGTCATCTTGACATCATTGATTATCGTCGACCTATTAAATTTTGACATGTGGCATTATGAAAAAATTTGGACATAAAAATGGTTTTATTTTTGAAATATTGATCTCCATCATTCATTATGATTATTAATGATGGTTTGAAATTATGGCACGTGGCACAATAATTTTTTTGCCACATGGCATATTAAATATATTTTGGAATATATAATATACAATATAAATATTTATTTTAGTAACTAGGTAGGTCATACATAACCATAAATAAGTAAGTTGGCAGGTTTTAAAACCTACATACCTACGTATTTACTTAGGACCTACCTATCTACGTAGGTAGGTAAAACAATAAGACCTACTTACTTACATATGTAGGTAAACAAGAAGGAAAACACAATATTAAGTGAACTAAAGAATAACCATGAATTTATTTATTTTTTAAATTTCTTTTAAATTTATTTTTTAAAACTCATCCCAAAATGGCACTTGTATTTTAATATGGCACTTGTATTAGAATTGAGAAAGAATTGAGAAAGTTATGGCCCCCCAAAGTAGAAGGGGTCAAAAACTCAAAAAAAACAACCCATTGGATGTTACAAAGGCTAGTTCCCAAACACTTAAAAAATTCCTTGTATGTTTTTATGTCGCTATTAAATTTTTAAAATGATTTGTAGAACTTCAAATGGCACTATAACATTTTAAATTGTTTAAAATGAATAAGAGATAAAGAAAATATGAGGTTTGAAAGTAAGAGGGGTCCAAAGAGGAAAAAAAAATGAAAAACATGTGTTTTGTAAATTGAAAAACTTCTTTTTCTTCTTGTTATTTTTTCATTACTCCTTTTCCTTTAGATTTCAAAAATGATTTCTAAAGCTTGAGGTAGTGATCCAATAACAATTTAAATCACTTAAAATGAAACACACATGATGAAGATATAAATAACTAATAAATATGTATTTTTATAAAGTTATAAGTAGTTGTATTATAATCATAACATAGTTTAATATTAACACTTTAGTAATGGTGCACTAGTGGCTATACTAATTATATCAATGGGAATCATAATCAAAAATTAGTTATAAATATGTATTCCATAATGCATGGTGGTAATGTGAACAATGGCATGATCACATGTATGTACATTTTACCTAGTTGTAACATAGTTGTTGTTTTAGTGGCACATTTACAATAGTTTTAAAGTAGTTGCCACATGTAATTACATTGGAACTCCTAAAAAAATCAAACATGGTTGACTACATATGTATGTACAATGTATATAAGTTATTATATAGAAGTCCCATTTTCAATTCACTTGCAACTATTACACACTTAACTGATTTTTTGACATAACAATTTATTTATTAATACATTGTATTTTTAGGGGGATAGTTGTACACTAGTTGTAATACCCAAGAGATAGTTGCACAATAGTTGCACAATAGTTGTATATGAATTTTTTTTTAGTTTTAATTGCAGGGTAGTGTGGTTTTGACAAACGCAATTTTTCATAATGTGGAAAAAATCTTGGGAAGTTGGTAAAACGTTATATGAACTTTTCAAAGAGGAATAAAATGAAATCATAAGCACAAGAAAAACCATAGTTTAAAAATAACTATAGGTGATTGAATTGTTAATCAATCTATTAAGAAGATAAACATATCTCCAAATTCGATCAAAATCACCATGGAAAGGATCTACCACTTCTAATGGTTGTCAAATGTATCATGTAAAGGACCACTTGGCCATTACATATGGGGCCATTTTGGAATGTGTAAAACCTTGTTCATGTTACCCAAAATCAAAATTTGAAGTCAATGTGTAATACTTGCATATGGCCAAGTTAGAATGTGCATAACCTTGTTCATACAAACTCTAAATCAAAATTTGAACCCAATGTGTAATACCTACATATGGGGCCATGTTGAAATGTGTAGTTAATTATTCATGTTATGTCAATAAAATAAACACCAAATGCAATACCCACATAAAATACAAGGTATTTTAATGTTAGATTTAGGAATGCCTTTGGAGTGTATGTCAAAACATCAAAACATGGTGTTTATGACTAAAACATTTTTTAGTCATGTAATCATATATGCCATCTAGTCGTTGTCATTTTAATAATTATAATCATAATGTTGACTACATACATGACTATAAATATGACAACAAATAATGGACTTAATATATGTGAACATGGCAAGACTTGTGTTGACTTATTTTTTTGACAAGGTATGTCAACCTTAAATAAATAGATAATCTATAGTTGTTTAACAAATCATTTTAAAAGAAAAATGGTCAACCTAAATGTAGGTGGATTAAGGTTTTCAAATATTTTAACACATCACAATAACATTTATTTTAATATTATAATATGCAACATGGGTTTAGTTTTTCCCAATGTAGCCCAATTTAATTTAATTTTAATTTAACCTAATTTAGTTCATTTTCCTTCACTAGCATAATTTGACTTAAATTGTTTTACTTCAACCTATTTTATTTTAGTTTGGCATAATTTAACCCCATAATTTAATTTGGCTTAAATTAGCCAAGTTTAATCAATTTTAATTTAATTAAACCAAGTTTAACATATTTTCATCAAGTTTTTAAAATTTTAACTTATTTTAATTAAATTTAACCTTGTTTAACCATGTTTACTCTAATGTAACCAAATGTAAACAATTTTATGTTTGTTTAACCAAATTTAACCAAATATATTTGTTTAGCCAGTTTAATGATTTAAAACCCAATTTAGCAAAATTTAGTCAAATATAGCCAAAGTCAAGCTTTAAATGGCCAAATTTAACTTGATTTATGTTAATTTAGCCAAAATTCATGAAGATTAATGAAGTTTAACCTAATTTAGCTTAAATATTCTAGTTCAACTTAATTTATGTTAATTTAATCAAATTTAGACATGTTTAATGAATTTTAGCCTAATTTTAGCCTAAATGGCCTAGTTTAACCATATATGTTAGTTTAGTCCAGTTTAGTTTAATTTAACTTAGTTTATTCTAGTTTAGCCAAATGTAATTTTAATATATTAGTTTAGCCAAATTCATGTGATTTTAGCCAACTTTAATGAAGTTTAGCCATTTAATTTATGTGAATTTAACCAAGTTTACAAAAGTTTAACCAATTTTATGGGACTTGAACCAAGTTTATTGAAGTTTAACCAAATTCATGTGAGTTTAGCCAAGTTTACGAAACTTTAGCCAAACTTATGTGAATTTAACCAAAGTTTATAAAAGTTTAACCAAATTTATTGGAGTTAATCAAATTTATTGAAGTTTAACCAAATTTATGTTAGTTTAACCAAGTTTATAGAAGTTTACCTAAATTTATGTTAGTTTGGTTAAGTTTAGCCAAGATAAATGAAGTTTAGTTAATTTTATGCTAGTTTAGCCAAGTTTAGTAAAATTAAATTAAGTTTAACCAAATTTACATTTGTTTAACCAAAATTATGTTAGTTTAACCTAATTTAGCCAATTTAAATCTAGTTTAGCCTAAATAGCTTAGGTATAGCCTAATTTTGCTTAGATTAAATTAAAGCAACCTAATTTTAGCCTATTGAAGCCTAGGTTAGTCTAGACTAAACTCCTAGGTAGCCTAGGTTAGTGTAGGTCAATCTAGGATGGCATAGGTTGACTTAGGTTTTTAAATTTTAGTTTTTATACGTTTGTGATAGCTTATATTACAAACAATATGTTGTAGTGCAATGGTAAAAGGGTTGAACCCTAAAGTGGAGGTGAAGGTTTCAAGTCCTTTCACTTACAACCTAGTTGTTCTTATGGTTTGTAGCAACCTAGTCACACCTAGTGGGTTTAAATCTAAGCGTACATGGCCTAGGTTTTGCTTTCAACCTAGGTCTCCTAGCCTTGGTGGGTTAGTCTACATCTAAGCTAGGTTGCCTACTAGCCTACATTATGCCTTTCATGCCATGTGGCATCATGTAATTGGGTCAAATAATTCAAAATTTAGCTCTATATGCATGCCACGTGGTGTCAAATAATTCAAAAGGTAGTTTTAGTGCATGCCATGTGGCATCGCATAATTGGGTCAAATAATTCAAAAGTTAACTTGCACTTGCCATGTGGCATCATGTTACTAGGTCAAATAATTGAATATTTTGCTTTAAATTGCCATGTGGTAACTTGTAATTGAAAAATCAAAATTTAAATTAATTGTATATTGACACATGGTAACATAAAATTTGTCAAGAAAAATTCTAATGACAATGTTTCATTGGAACTAGTTTATGTAGGATGGGTATTTTGGTGATCATCACTTTGACAATGTTAGAAGCATTTTGGATTATAATTTGTCATAGATCAATTTTCATTTTAAAATTGTTTTGTTGTCTATTTTACACCCTTTCAACTTTTTTGTTTGTTTCTATCTTGTTGTTTTTCTTACACCTTTTTTTCAATGTTTTTTTTCTTTTGTCTATTTGTATTTTGTTTTGAACTATTTTAATGAATCAAACTTTCGTTGACATTTTGCCTACCAAATCAAGAATGAAAAAAAATATTAATGGAACAAAATGACATATAGTGAAATTTATAAAATTTTATTTTTTGCAAAAGACAAAATTGATTACAACAAAATTATTATGTCCGCAAAAAAAATTTAATCATTGTCACTAGTAGTGTGAAGCAACGTGGAGCCCATATATATATTGCAATCATAAAAGATGTGGTCATAAATTATGGTTAGGACTACAACCACATTTGCAACTAGTGGCAAATACAATGTGGTTTTTGGACTACATCGTCATGTGTCATGACCAGTCACAAATTGCATATATGACCAAAATTTTGTAGTCATATATGTTGTGTTTTGGCATTGTGGATATTGCACTTGTGTAAACTACTCAGTGATTGTTCAAAACATGGGGGTATTCAAGGGACATCAAATTGCCCATGGAAGTTTTCATAAATAATTGTGGGTATTGTATGTAAAAGAAAACCCACCACTAACATTTAAAATGTAATATGCAAGTATTGAAAGATAGATTGTTTGTTGCAAAGTCTTGGGTGCATGGGAAAAAAAATTATATTAAAATCCTTTATAGAATACTTGAATTAAGTTGTAAAACCCAAATTTCCTCAAAATATTGATTGGATTAACTTCTTTGAGCCTTGTGGTAAATTGGATTTCTTACAAAAGTCCACTATGCGATTAAATATACACAAAATTTTGAACCTCACACTATTCTACAAAAGTATGTGGATATGTGTCCAAAAAACCCTAAACTATATCATCACTAGAACTAAATGGTCATCCATCATGCATGTGATTGGCAATAAGATGTTGCAATTGCAACTACCTTTGTGGCATGTTGATGGGTGTACACCCATTGATGTTCCAACTAGAGGTGAACTACATTGGCCATAAACCTCTCCTTAGTGGTATCTCAAATTTTGATACAAAAGCACAAAAGTTGATTAGTATGTTAACATTCAAGAAATGCAATCCAAAGCATAATTGAAAAAAGTAAAAATGAAAACATACCAACCATGTATCATCTTTAACTCATGATACTCCAAGACCACTTGCATCTCCTTAATACATGTGGCCTTGTTTGAACCCTACATCTAATATGTGGCTAAACCATTTTTAGCTTTTTGGTGTATGTCATCTTATTTATTTGAAGTTTTTCAACAAAGTCTTTAGTTTTTTCCAATTTTGAAAAAACAGTATGTGGGATGCTTCCTACCCCCCAACTAGGAATTGCAAAAAGTTTGAGCAACAAATTAGAAGTTAATTTAACTAAAGGTGGTTTACAAACCTCTGATTGTTTTTGGGCCAATGTTTGAAGGTGGTCAAATTTGAGTGTAACTTTCAATCTTGTCAATTAACAACTTTTTGCTCATTTTATCATTAATTACATGGGCATCACTAAAAATTCAAGCATTCATAATTGAATGATCTTGGCATCTTGGGTCCCCTTCACAAGTGGAGGGGTGTCTAGATTTCCTACCCTCTATGGCGAGGTTGTGGTCTTTGAACAAATGTTTATTGAGTAATCGCTTTGTAGGATATGATTGGGTGCATGTACCAACCTTGCAAGCAAACCTAATGCCCACCTTAATGCATCCAATGTTCTCTTTTGTTATCTTAAATGGGACAAGGGGGGTTTGTTTTCAAAGGGTTATAGTTGTAACAACCGGCAACATATACCACAGAACACAATTTACCATTTACTCCTGCAGTATTGCAACAATGACAAAATTCAAATCTACTAATACATATGTGGGTATTGCTATCAGCTAAACTAACATCCAAACCTTTTTTTGGGCATTGCAACAAAAAAATGGCAAAAAAAACCCCACCTTCCATTCACATGGATGCAAAGGGTGGGGTGAAGTTTTATCAAAAGCTTTACATTGATTTGCATAACAAAACAACTTGGCCATAAGAACTTGTTTGATGCATATGAAAAAATGTAATTGGTAAGAACCTACCAAGTCTCCTTTGCACATGATATTGTTCATCTTCTTGGTTGTCCCCATTGTGCTCAAGCTCATTAAGGTCATTAAAATGTTGAGATGGAAGGGTAGTTACAAGGGCCATTTCACACATTTGATCACCCATCCCTTGTTCATTTGCTTCACTTGATGGACCATGTTCATAAATCTCATTAGACATTGGAACACCCAATTTCTCAACTCTATGTGTGTTTAATATAGGAGGCACTAGCTCATTCATACCTTGTTTTGCATTAATAATTATTTGGTCACATATGGCCTAAATTGCTTCAAGCACCTCCTTACCTACTATCTCCTCATCTTCAACATGAAGATTATCTTGTCTTTCAACTATAACCCTTAAGTTGTTTGGTATAGGCACATCAATTGCAATATTTAGTTTATCTCCTTGTAATCATAACCTTTTATTCTTTTGAGGTCCCATGGCACTTCATAGATATGTCTAATGAATCCATACAACACACAAGATGGTGATTTTGAATCAAGAGGAGGAAGGTGATGGCAAGAGCAACAAAACCTAAATAAATAATTAATTAATTAAAAATAAAAATAAAAATAAAATAAAATAATTATTTAAAAAACATAAAAACATTCAAAAAATCATTCAAAAATATAGCAACAAAAAAAGACAAAACCAAACCAAAATAAAAGTAAAAGAACATAAAATAGAACAAGACAAAAAAGAAAGTAAATACAAAAAAAAATTTAAAATGAAAAAAATAGAAAAAGAATAAATAGTTAGGGGAACATGAAGCTCTTGGCAATGGTAGTCAAAACCTCTAATTGCCATTGTTAGGGAAGTTCCAAGCTAGCCCCCACCACCAAAAAAAAACAAGGAAAGGGATAACCCTTTCCATGCACTATTCCGTTTCATTTCTCCCTCCCTCCCTCCTTCCCTCTTCCTCCTCCATTGTTTACTTCCATTCTTGGAAAAGGTGAATTTTTTACACTAATTTTTTTTTCAAAATCTTCAATTTAATACCTTTTGCACAATTCTCTTCTCTAATCTATAATGGGTTATTACATAATATAACATTTTAATCAATGCAAACAAAACATATTCTAAAAATTTGTATATCCAAATTAAAGAAAACTAAATAAAACTTACAAAATACATGTTCATTTGTCCTTATATACAAGAACATGAATCGAAAGTTATGACCAATAATGTAACCAATAAAAATGTAGTTAGTAAAGTTATTCAAAATCTAAAAGCTATGTATAACTACATATCCACATATCACCCATTAACACTTTTAGTTGCATACAATTCTCACACACAAGCTTTTATGGTTGCTTCCCTTCCAACAACATTCTTTCACATCTTTTGTTCGACCTCCTTTGTTCTATCTTGATTCCCATTCTCACACATGCACACCTCTTTTTTAAGAGACCCACACACACATCAATAAGAATAAATTGAAGATAAACAAGAATAAAAGAGCACAATGGAACTTGGCAATGGCAGATGCATGACATGGAAAATGGGGTGGGTAGGGTGGGTAGGGTGGGTAGTAGGAAGGGTATAGGTAGGTAAAAGGAAGAGGTAAGAGATTTTGTTTGAAAAAAATAGGTGGGTGGGAAAGAAAAAAAACCTCACCCCAAGTGAGACAACCACTTTGGTGTGGGGTTCACCCCATCTAAAAAATCCCAAAACGAGATTTTTTGGATGGTGTAGTAGTGGGTGTTGTGTCACTAAGGCCATATCATAGTACCTTGGTGACTTCAGCAATAACCTGTTGAATAATTAATATATGGTGGGAATTTTAATTCAATAGTTTAATTTTGATTTTGAAGATTCTAACAAGTACTCATAATTTGTATATTTTATGTGTGTGATTCCATTATCTTTGATAATGTTGATGGATTATAAGAACCTTAATGGAATAAAATTGGTTAAAGGTTGCAACAAGAAAAAAATTCCAAAAACCATTGTGCACATTCTAAAATTTGAATAAATACAAGATGTGCAAATGAAGTTTTCGTTAGGTGCTTGAATTTTGCCTATAACATTTGACATCATCAAAAGTTTCTCGCAATTCATTAAAATTTCAACAATATTTGTTTTAATATTTAAAGTATAAGTGTTACTAATATGATCATTCATAATTTTTTAAATTATCATCAATTTGATTTCAAAAGATAAATGCATGGTTGGGTGGACCAAATTGTAATTTTTAAAAATCCTTAAAATTCATTTTGTAGTGTATTTTACACTACATCATAATGTGACACAATGCATAAGGATATCATAATTACAATTTTTATTTCAATTGAAAATTTATCACGTCTAAAGGTCCTTTGAGTAAAACATGTTTGTAAAATCCCAAGATGAATCAATTTGTTTTCAATATCTTATGAAATTTTGAAAAAAAAAAGTTTTGCTTTAAACACTAGTAGAAATTTTTAAATATATGAATGAGTTTATGACTAGTATTCTAGTCACAAAAGACATATGTGAAGTCATTAATGACAACTTTCCTGAACATATAAATAACACGACCACGACCCATTATTTGTTCCTTCATATTCATAAATGGAAACATATCCATCCTTTCCATAGATGAATCCAATTGAACATTGCATTGCAACATTCACAACACCTACCCTACTCCCACTTCTTTGGGTGATTATTGAAGCCACATACAGATCAAGCTAAGTAAGAAAATTTCAACCAACCAAAACACCTACAATGTTTGAGCCAAACTTCCATGTAGGCAATTATAAAATTCTCAATCTTTAACTTTCTTTTCCAAATTGGTGGAGATGAGAAAAATTAAGAAAAAAAACTCATGTGTACAAAAGAGAATGTGGAATTATTTTTGAAGTTTGATGAAGAAATGTTCCCCAAAAAATGGGCTATGTAAAGGATTACCTTCCCATCTTCAACATACATAAGCTTCCAAGAGTTTAAAAAGTACATACAACATGATGGGTTTGCTTTCTCATTGGTTGTTTTTTCATTTTTGTTGTCATCTTTTTCATTGTTGTTGTCCTTGCATTCAAATGTGCCATTTGATTTAATTTGTCTTTGCCCTTGTTGTTCTTATGCTTGGCCACCAATTCAAAGGAGAGGGCAACCAAATGTGGCACAAAACCTTATGAGATTCTTGGTTGGTAACATTAGTTGTCATTTGCTTGAAATTTGAACCTGTATATTTGAATGTCTTTGCAAATCCATCACCCATTATTGTAACCAAGGATTCATCAATTGACTAGCATCTCACATAAAAATCATCAAGAAGAATTTTGCATGTCATTGAAATAAATCAAATCACATTGAGATTGAATTAGGTCTTACATCACAAATTTAACATGTGACAAATTAATATGAAAATCATGCAAAATTTGTTCATTCATAGGTTTGTACATTTTACACATGAACATCATAAGTTGGGAACATGTTTAACACACATATAAATGTGTTGACAAATGATGTATGAACTTACGAATGAACGAATGTCATACAAATTTCACATCTTCCTATAAATTTGTGTGTCAAATGTGTTTTCAATGCACTATATTAGTGTATGAAATGTACAAACTACGAGTGAACAAATTTTGCATGATTTTCATTACTAAGTCATGAAAAGTTAAGTTTATGATGACAATACAATTGTAATGTTAAACAAATTTATAAGAGGAGGAGAAACATGAAAGAAAAAAGTTAACCATGAGAAAACCTAACCAAGGGAAAAAAAACCTAACTTTGTAAGCAACTTAAATCATGAGATGTCAAATTTATGATGAATACAATTGTAATGTTAAACAAGTCCATAGGAGGAGGAAGAATGTGAAAGGAAAAACCTAGCTAGGAAAGAAAAAAACCCAACTTGGTAAACAATTGTTCCATCCACATTCTAGATGGAAGCATCACCTTTGTTCACAAAAACAACTTTTAGTTTGGTGCTCCACCTTGAGCTATAAGCATTTTGCCATTATTGAAAAACACATTGATATAATTTTTCTAAAGCCAAATTGCATTGTTATCAAGAACTTCTTTTTGGTGAGTGACTAAAGTGTGTAAATCTTGATCATCGAACTTTTGGCACCTCATGTTGTTGTGAGTGTTGCAATAGTTGTTGTTGTCATCACTACTACATCCACCTTGGATGCATTTTCTTCTTCCATTGTTCCTAGAATCTTGGTCAATGGAACTATTTATGCTACGATGATGAATTTTTGGCTCGTACTCACAACCAAGGTAGAGATGCCATACATAGAAGGAGTGTTTACATCACACATTGTTTCTTGTCCATGCGAGTATAGAGCATAAAAACACAACAAACAATAAACAAATTGTTATTTCTAGTAGTGATGGTGATGGTGGGTGGACTCGATGACATGCGAACATGCAAGGGGGAGGGAGTGTAATGGCAATAACAATAGAAACAACAACAACGATCTAAACAAGAACAACAAACAAGTTCATCGCACAAACCCAATACATCAACAACAAATTTCAAAACCCAAAAAGTTGTTGCCACCACCTTTTTCACACTTAAAAAAGTCCCTAAATTTTCTTGCTTAATCCACCTATTGTGTTCATGCTTTGAACACCAAAAAACTCATTTCAATTTAAACAATCTAAACATTTCCACCCAAAAAAACTGATACACCTAATGTGAAATTGATTTTAATAAAGTAAAACTTGTAAAACTTGAATCCAATGTGATAGTCCTTGTGGGGGTAGGGCCCAACAAACAAACAACCTTCCTTAATAAATAGATATTGCAATTTAAATTTAAATGAAAAATAATTACAAAAAATACCAATTAATATTTCCCTTCACACAAAGGAATTAATCATGATCATCCTCATAAAAATTCTGCGTAATATAATTCCAAATTATAATTGACCACTAAAAATTTCTACCATTTACTAGTTGGAGATGACATGCCAAGCATCCAATGAACTTATTGATCTACTTCATAAAGGTTGACCTATTTGATCACATCTAAGTTTTGTACATCAAAAACTTCTTCACGAAAAATAATTATGTAAAAATAATGGGAATTGTTATATAACATAATTTGGATCAAATGTCCTTTTTTCATTATTTCAACAATATTAATATTTTATTTTATTTTCATAATATCAACACAAACATAATTATTCTTTAAAATGATATAAAATTTTAATATCTTTGAATGGTAAATTGACAAACCATTATTTTTTTCATCATCATAATCATGCAATTAATAAGTCAAAACCATTGTTCATTATGTTTATATATTTTCAACAAGCATGTTATCAATAATAAAGTAATAAAATGAAAAACACACAATAATGATGTGAAAAAAGCTTAATAAATAACATAAATCTAATGACTCATTATAATAAATATCAAAATTTTGCCTAAGGAAGTTTGTGATGTACCATAGTATAAATGAATGAATAATGTCACAAAGCCATGCAGGATCCTATCTCTGTATAAGTATGCCTTCCCAAAGGTTTGATATGGGCACGGTGGAAGAAGGTGTCTTTCAATGATGAAAACATCATCAGTGTGTGGGAAAGTGCTTTTAAAATTCAAATACAAAGAAAAAAACCTTATAGGCAAAAATGACAAGCTAAATACCCAGCATATATCCCTATTTAAAAGTGTATGCCTATGGGACATAGGTTCTTCTTCCACACTAGGCAGCAAGTAGATTGTGAAATAGGTTAGCTAGGTAAAACATTTCTTTTGGCCTTTGTGGGTGGTGAAGTGCCAAAGCACACCAATAACTGAAGTAGGTACCTACTAGATACCCTTTACGTGGCTCTTAGTTGTGGGAGAAAAGAAAAGAGCTAACCTACTTTGGGCTTAATATTGGTCCCACCCAAATAGAGGATGACCACGCATTTTGGATAGCTTCTAATTATAATGTGATTTAGGTCTAAAGAGTTCAAAACCTAAATGAAAGTCTACAATTGTCTAATCACATCCTAATTGTGAAATTAGTTCAAACTTTCTTTTGAACCCAATTGCAAAGAAGAGAGACACAAGTCATCTCATAAAATTGAAATGATTTTATTGAACTTAAAAACCAATCATTTGTTTTCCTTTTGTATTTTCAACTTACTCCGCAGCCTGAATCTTACCTATTTTACTTTTCCCGACTTACCTCTCACTTACCTCATAAAACTTGGACCTTACTCGCCTTGTTCTGTATAAATGAATGTATGTGAACACAGCCATGGGCTTTACTGGAATAAGGGTCGGCACGAGGTGGAGCTTAGGGCTTTATCAAATATGTAAAATTATGTTGATTTTTAATTTTCTATTGCTTTTTGGTGTATAGCCAACAAGTATCATGAGAAAAAAAATAAAAACAAAAATTACAGAGTGTTTTGAAAAGCAGAACACCCACTGCAGTATAGAGATGTGTGCTGGTTATTAAGTTTTTTTTTCTCACAATACCCACTAGTTATCATGGGGAAAAACGAAAAAAAAATTTCACAAGTGTTTTTAAAAAAAATGCTCCAATGCTGGATGCAATGGGCATTCCATTATTTGAAATGGCCTCACGGAAAGTGGGGAAAAAAAAGAAGTATGTAAGGCGCTCTCCAATTACACTAAAAAAAATGAGGGTAAGTATTTACAAACTCTGATCCCAAGGCTGATATTAGCCTAAGGGATGTATGAACTGAGATAATGCCAATTACCTTGTAGCAGAGAAAAAGCCTGTATTTATAAAAAAATGAAGGGATGAGAACACATCCACAAGAAGTACAAGGCAAATAAAAGCACAAGTAGATACACATGTCACAAAAGAACATAAACAACGCCCTTTTTATTTCTATGTGTATTTTGAGGGATCTCCCCCAGGAGAAAAACCTTAGGAGAATGCACATGTACTGGAACCTCCCTTTACATAAACAACTCTCTTTTAATTTTCTTGTAGAAAAGAAATATTTTCGTGGGAACATGGGAACGTATAAACAATGAACAAGCATTGAGGTGCCCCTCACTTGGGAAAATGCACTCGTACATACAGGAACCTCCCCTACACCATAAGAATCAGGACACCACTAATACACTAATAAAATAAAAGCCCGTAAACTAAAAAAACCTTAGTCTACCACAAATCGATTAGTGACAGAAGTTTATACATACTTATATAAGCAATGTATGTAACTTGAGAAAAAATAATAATTTCTAATCTCAGCACCAATCGTCTGCAGATACCTGCCTACCAACCAAATATGGAAAATAAAATTCGTTATCTACCTCTCATTCTAATCTTATCTCCACATTTCTGTTTCTGGCCCCAAGGTGAAGACTTGATTGAGGTTTTGCTTTCTGTTTTCTGTACTGCTGGGGAAGAAAAAGAAAAATTCCCTCTCCCCCCCCCCCAACCGACCTACCTTTTTACCCTTTTTGGGGGGAGTCCTTTGTAAGTAGATTTCCCTTCATTGGGACGAGTTTTCGAACATTTGCTTGTCTGGTGTCTGGCTTCTTGTCGGCGGAGGGAAGAGAGATTTGCATTGGGGGAAGGGGTTCAAGAAAATCTGGGCAGTTTAGTTTGGAGAGATCGGGGTTACAGAACGATTTTTGAAGGGAATTTTGCGTCGAAAGAAGTTGTCCAGGAGTTTAGCTTTCGTGGCGAGGGAAGGGAAGGGTTTCAGAACACAAACGAAAGGACTAGAGGGAACAGGGTTGAAGTGACCAGAGATGAAGATTCAGTGTGATGTATGTGAGAGGAGTAAGGCGACGGTCATTTGTTGTGCCGACGAAGCAGCTCTGTGTACCGAGTGTGACAAGAGAGTGCACACCGCCAACAAACTTGCAAACAAGCACCAGCGTATTCCATTTCTGGCACCTACCGATGCTCCTAGGTGTGATATTTGCCAGGTT
>Ga0209611_10003908_pt1 | contig 25615 bp, 21 predicted proteins | sample S1TSphgellanicum_3_FD_187693 | JGI IMG/M metagenome (GOLD analysis project Ga0209611, IMG submission 187693) | Host-associated microbial communities from peat moss isolated from Minnesota, USA - S1T2_Fc - Sphagnum magellanicum MG (SPAdes) (version 2) | ecosystem: Host-associated > Plants > Peat...
ACTTAAGGCACTGGATCAGTAATGGCGCAGTTAGCCTGCTACTAGGACTGGAATATGGATGAGGACCACAAGGTTTCTGAACTTCTGCTACAATGGAAATATTGTTAGAGCTGTTCTCAGTTGAGGAATATGTGAGTACCCAGCTATGAGTGTCTTCTTGTTTTACCTAGTTTATGAAACCTTAGTAACAAGTGATGCATATGCAAAATATACATAAACCCTTATTTGATTAACTCTTGGTAGCAAAAGAAATTGGTTATGCTTTTAAAAAAGTTTTAATCTACTCCTTGAAAATCTATCTAGATTGAGAGAGTCCATAAAATGTATGTATCTAGATTGAGCTGCAAAACTCAGTTTGTTTGGCATTCAGAATGATGTGAAATCTCTTTGAAGTGAATTTTTTTTCTTTGTTTTCTAAGGATGATGGCTGGGGAAAAAGATCCATTCAACTCCTTTGTTAAACAAGGATGTACTTGGATGTCCACAAAGGGACAGTACATTTACAGGGTAGGGCATTTGAGGGTGGTGCATATGATGATAGATTTGTGCTCGGTTTCATATGAGTAGTCTCAGCCTGGTGCCACTTTCCCCTTCACACCCATTGTGATCTTGACAAACTTTGTTATGATGTGGGGTCCTTGTAAGAAACAGTAGAGAACTGTAGTCCTCTCTTATATGTCTTAGACTTTGATGCTCACTTGTATAGGGACAAGTTAAAATGAAGCAAAGCTTACCCTCACAATCTTTGTTGCAGCTTGAATAAGACAACTAGTGACTTTTTTCTGATTATCTTTTTTTCTGATTATCTGTATCTCTTGAGTGCTAGCCAACATCAGCAGCAAGTGTTCTTGTTGCATCCAGAAATGCAACAAAAACTTAAGACACATATTTTGTATATTTCAGTTTTTGCCTGAATTCTGTTGTGATGGCCTGATGCTGTGTGACCGATGCCCACATTGTTATGACTGTATTCTCTTGTCAAAGTATTGTTGTGGGGATTTCTTTGCAATCTTATAGACTTGCTTAGGTACTTTTGTTTCAGAGCTTAGATGTGCTGTACGATATTGTGGTAGCTAAGCAGATGTCTTGTTTAAAGTCCAGTTTGGGAATTGCTTAATTTGCAGAGTGTTGCCAGGAGAAACTAAAGTAGACTGAATGAAAGATTCTGGCTCTTAATGCTCACAATTGTGGCAGTTTAGTCAGCAATGTTCACATCAGAAACATGAATGAAGTGGGCATTAAGTTTTCATGGAGGTCACTGAAACACATGAGTTTTTTTTCTTTTTTTGGCAGACACCCAAGACGGTAGAGAATTTTAGGTCATTGGCGACAGGGGAGAGAGGGAAGTCCAAAAAGGGAACTGTGCTGCACTACAAGGGCACTTCATTCCATCGCATTGTCCAGAACATGCTGATTCAAGGAGGCGACATTCTAAGTATGTACCTCACGTACAGGGATTTTTTAAGAAAAAAATTGCTGTTGTTTCTGGGGTTGTCTGAAAGTGTTAAAAGTAAGGCTTATTCCACACTGTGTAGTCATGCTCTCTTTCTGTGTAAATTTTTTATTGCTATTCTCTTGATAAACTGTGTGTACTGTTGTTTTGTCTTTCAGGGGGTAAAGGGAAGGAAGGGGAGGTTGAGTCCATCTATGGAGGTGCATTTGCACATGAGAGACGCAATGACACTTTTGACCAGGTGCTAATTCCCCTGTTTCTACCATGCATGCCTGCTCATTGAGCACATGACAATTGAATACTCTGTGCTCCTTTCAATTCTCAGCCCTGTCAAATAATGATGTTGAGTAGTGGTTTCTTTTCTTCCAATTTTATTGCAATTGGTTGTGCAAATTTGTGTTAAGCATCAGGCTTGTTTTGTGCTTGATGATTCTTGTGTCTTTTTAACTAACTGTTGGGTTTTTGGAAACAGTGTAATTGAACTGACTCTTTTGAACTGTTGTAAAACTAAAATGCAGAGAGGGCTGGTGGCTATGGCAAGTATGGGGCCTGATCAAAATGGCTCGGAATTCTTCATCACTGTAGATACTTTGGCGGAGTTGAATGGGCAATACGTGGTGTTTGGTGAGGTGATTGAGGGCATGTCTATTGTTGACCGCATCAATGGTCTTGCATTGAATGAAGATGAATCTCCATCCATCGCTGTTGTCATTGCTGAATGTGGACAACTATGACCAAATGTTTTTTAAACAGAGACCGACTGCAAATTCAATGAGACCAAATTTGGTTTCATTTCAGTTCCTTTTGTGTCTATCTTCCCCTCATCACTCTCCCTGCATGTTCAGTTGCTTCCTGGTACTCACAAGAACCAATTAAAGAGTGAGTGTAGTGGAAAGATGGTTGGTTTTCAGCAGAGACAAGTTCCATCATTGAGACAGAATTGGTTCACAAAATCATGTCACAGACAACACCTATTTCTCTAGGTGGTTAACGAATCTGTACCTAGGGTGAATGATTGACTTAGGTGGATCATTTGAAACTCAGGAGAGCTGATGTAGAGTTTTAGTTGAGCTTGCTGCAGAGAGGTGATGATTCCACCAAGAGAACAAAGTGACAAGCTGTGTTCAAAGCTACCCCAATTTGCAGGATGTTGTGCAAGGGCCCAATATTCATGATGAATATACCGTTTGCTGCCTGCCCTGCAGAAAACTGTCCCTGTACCACATGAGAACACAATTTAGTAGACAGAACTGGACACAGGATGATGCTGCACTAGGATCAAGCAGTTCATTTACAAGCAACATCCAATCATTGTTTCCACCATCTTGTACTTGCTTTTCTCCAATTTTGTAACAGTTTGGTCCTAGACCTCTTACTCTCAAGCTTGCCTTATCTTGACTGCAAATTTCTTTCTTGCAAAAAAAGCTATAAAAAGGGTATTTTTCCATGTGGGAATCCAGATCTTGGGATCCTCTATTGGTTTTGTTATATTGAGTTTCTTGAATGAATAACACTGTTGAAAGCAGGTAGTTAATTGGTGTTGTGACAGTATGCTTACCTTGTAGGTCACAAATCTTCCTCCTGGTCTTTGCAACATGGTATGTGAAAATTGGCTCCTTAGTTGTAGTTCTGTCAAGGTGATGACAGAAAGGAATACGGAGAACTAACAAGCGGATCTGTTTCTGACAAACAGCTACACATTATGCGTTGTTTTCACTAATGATTCTCCTCCCCATTCTGGATTGAAGTTCAAACTTCTGAGCTCTCTCATGATTCTAGAAAACTGCAAAAACAGCATCAAGATCCTTGATGCAGAGTAGCTTGGTTGAGCAGGTGGAAGCTGTTCTGGGCACTACTAAGCCCCAAGGGCTGCATCTCATACTCATCCATTCATATACCAAGTGAACAGGCTGAAAGAGTTTTTGGCAACAAAGGCAGTCATTGGGATCTCATTTTACTGCTGATGAATTTGAGCAATGGTGAGTTCAATATCCTATGGCACTGTGATGGAATGTGCCCCATGATCATGATCAGCTGGAAGCAGCCTTGAAGTCACCAAACAGTGCATTATCTCATCTGATTAGCAATTGTTTGGCTGCTGACGAAGGTACTACTAGAATTTGTGATGCATGTGAATTCAATCTTCTCAGATTCACATAATTGGCAGTGAGCAAGTGCTTTCCTTCTGTATGAGTGCTCACCACTAACTTGAATGTGAGAAGACTTGTGAAAAAAATCCATGTGTGTCACCTTTATCGTCATCCCAAAACAAAAGCTTCTCTGTAAAAGTCTGGAAAATGCCAAAGGACTATCATCACCAGAGCTGCCTTCTAGCTTGTCTGGAGCCTATTTAAATGCAAGGTGAAGACCTTAGACTAAGGGTAGCACCAAGACTGGGGTATCTGTTCAAGGTCCGATTGTTCCTCATGCACCACTGAAAATATGTACATCAAAATGCAAAATGTTCTCAACAAAAAAAGTTGTTCAGGAAGTCCTGTAAATCTGTTCAGAGCAGTGACATCAATGAAGAACAAGTTGGGAGGAGGCAAACCTTGTAACGCTGGTCTTTGGCAGCTGTCTGTTGGGTATCAAGGCGCTCAATATTTTTTGTCTCTGTCATCAGTTCAAGGATTTCATTGGCCCTCACCAGAATCTCCGGTGCAACACCTGCAGTTTCAGGCTGAAATGTCAACAGTGTCACTACTCCTCTGTCAGATTTTTGCTCACTTTCACTTTGTCTCCTCTTCTTTGTTTGTTTGTGTGTGCATAGCAAAGCATTTGAGCTGTTTCCCTAATGACATGGCACTGCAATCAGGTTTGATACCATATATCTGATTGAAGATTGGCATTTACTGTACCTGCAAGCTCAGCACAGTGTACACCTGCCAGGCAAAAAAGAAAGCAAGGTTAGGCATTGCAATTTCAAATAGAAAAGTTCACTTATTAGTCCAGGTCCCTAAAGAGAAACAAATGTTTGAGAAATTCACAGATGCAAACAAATTTGCATCCATTGCGAATCAAAGAATCTGACCCAAGTCAGCATTCCTCACTTGGCAGACACTTCTATGTTCAATTGAATATCTTGTAGTTCGTTGGCTCTCAAGATCAGAAGGTCGCAGGCAGCGTCTGTCTCTGACAAACAGCTCAAATGGCTAATGGATTGTACTCTGGTATTGTCACGGTGCTTACCATAACTGGGTACAGCATGGCCAAGGACAAGCCTGCATGTGGACACAGGTGATGGTTATTATCATTAGTTGCACTTTAGTAAGTGCCTTCCATATGGGAGGATGGAAGGGGGTGCAGGATGTAGATAGGAGGAAACTTGAACAGGAATAGATATTCTAAGTTTGTTTGACTTCATCTTCCAGGCATACCTGTACAGAAAGACAATGTCATCTATACTCCCAGAACTTTGTTGACCATTATCTGGCTCCAGGATGCTCATGGTATAGAAAGCCAAGTTCTCTGACTGCAGAATTGAAGCTGATGAGAGACACACTCTTACTGCATGCATGTAAAACAGGTAAATCTAATTGTGTAGCACAATAGATCAGTCTAATGTTTGGCAATGGTTGTTATTACCTGCAAAATTCCCTGCTGTGAACATGAAAGCATGAGTAGAATAAGAATTGCTGGTATCACCAATATGATATTAGTACTGATTCAGTATAATCTCTAGGGGTCAGCACAAAAGGATACTTCAGGATACCTTTGGTAGAAATTTTGGATTGAAGACGTCACTGAAATGAGTACATGCCAAGACCTGAAAAGCAATCAATCAATTCAAGTTCTCAAGCTTGCAAAGAAATCAAACCATGGACATCCTCAGGTTTCCTTGTAGTCTAATTCAATACTATGCATGCACCTGGGCCTGTTACCTGGTGAAAGTTTTAATAAAAGGAATTGGAGTACTTCCCCCAAGAAATTTGCAGGTGATCCTAATCCTTGGACAGCTGATTCCAGGAGAAAGATGAGTGAAGAAAAGAAGCCAGTCTAACCTTTGGTGGCAGTTCCCAATCAGCAAATTGCTTCAATGTGCTACATAAAAGTCCTACACCATCTGTCAGCCCACAACTTGTAAGTGTCAAACTCTTATTATCTCTCCATCACAAATATCCTCTTCATCTCAATGAATATTCTAGGGATTGTGTTCTTAACCTGTGGTCAAGGTGCCTTTGCCAAACTCGTCAATTAGACACAAGGATTTTGAAGTTGCATGCCTGACAGAGACAAGTTACGGGTCAAGAGGAGATCAATTGATTATGGAGAATGTATGTTTCAAACTTCTGAACCACTGATTGATTGAATCTTCTCGGAAAAAAGCTGAAATGAAACACTATGGATTTGATGTTCAACAAGTACAGAAGTGATAATGAATGCTCACTCAACAAGGCACATAGGCAATATTCATTTACAGAAATCAAGCTTTGAAATCTAGAGGTCATCTGAGGTCTGTAAATACAGAATCCAACGAGCTTACTTTCTATTATTGCACACATCCATACATCAATTGCACACATGAGATGAAGAGCATCTTGCCAGAAAGTCAACTTCATGGAGTGGGCTAAAGGTACCTCAGCATAATTGCTATCTGGTGGAGATCGATCATGAAGGATGACTGTGAAACTGCCATGGTTTCTTTGCTGGCAATTCTGGTAAAGATTCTGTGATGGTGGAGCAACTGGAATTTAGTACTATCACTGAATGTCAGATCTGTTGATTAATATGCAAACTGTCGTGATAAAGGTCACGATTTTTATATTAAGTGTCTCTGTGTAATACAGGCCTTCAATCTCAAAGCTAAGTCTGTACAACAAGAGGAAGAACCAATATTAAGCCAAGTAGGCTGTACCAAATGAAGGGCAGAAATGGTATTTGTACCTGTCTGTGAGGCCAACTATTGCTTTCTCAGCTGGCACAAAGCTCCCAATGTGAGCTAGAAAAACAATAAGAGCAACCTGGATGCAAGTGGTTCCCAAAGGAAAATTGGGTATTTCTTCTCCAGTGCCGGCCAATTTCCCAAAACCACAAATCTTTACACACCTTTTAAGCAACTAGAGTCTAGAGATGTGCCCTCTTCTGGAAACATTATCTTAAACCAAAAACATTGTGCTGTATTGGACAGATAGACTACTACAAAAGGCATCTAAAGCAAATAGCAGAACTTGGGCATGTACTGAAGCTGACCTGCTTCAAGTATATGCTCTTGCCTGAGTAATTTGGACCAGATACTACACAGACACGGCCTGCACAAGTCCAAAAGATGTGTCTTCCTCTCCAAAACATAAGAATTTTAAAGAGATCACATCACATGAAACTTTATCAGGGTACATTCATATTAGCTTGGATAACAACACCTAACACCCTTGATACTTCCATACCTTTCTGGGTGATGTGTGCATCATTTGGAACAAATGTGTTCACTGTACACTCCTGTAGAGGATGCCTACAGTTTCCAGTACTATGAAGTGCACTATTAGGCCTTCAACCAGAGCAGAGACAAATGAATAACTCCAACCAGAGAACAAAGAACATAGTTCAAGAATTCAACAAGCTCTTTTGGGCTCATTTTGAAAAAATCATTCCCATACTCTTTTTGAGACAAGTATAAGCACCCCTTGGTGCTGGGGAAAATAAGAAAAGGTTTGATATGTTCAGTGAGCAAAGAAAAGGTCATGTGCTGTTGATACAATTACCTTCCATTTGAGATAACCAGGATGTTATCCTCTGTCAATACTGGCCGCACATACTTTTGTTCATGAGCCACGATACTCAAAGCAGTCAAGCTTCATGGTTTCAGTCACAAACACAGTGTTAATCCATTAATTGAGGTCATTCCAAGCAGATGGTGCACCTAGGTTGGCTTCAAGAAATGTCTTGAATTAGCATAGACAGGAACTTCCATGTGTCTGGTTACCATACTGTAAAATACCAGACCACAGTCATTATCATTTGCTTGTGAGTGGGTGTTTCTGTCACCATTGACGTTTATTGGTGTGTTAGATGGCAATTTGAGTCAGTACCAGTCGACCTCTGCAGCCACATTGGCTGCTTGTCTCAATGTGGAGGAGAATTCCCCCAGTCTCTTCTCCAGTTCCCGCAAAACTGCCTGCTCCATATCTGCAGGATGAATCATGTCACCTAGTTTGGTAAAAAAAGTTCAGGTTTGCATCATTATCAGGGAGGAGATCAATATCCAGTAGCACGTTCTCCATATAACTTAATCACAGATGCCTGAGCCCTTACTTGTGTGTCTCATTTGACCTTTTCCCACCACCTCCTAACATCTAATTGGAAGGTCCTATGACACTTCTGGCCTTCATCTCTTGTAGTTTGTCCACATCTCTGCTCAGACTTGATTTTTCTTTTCCCTTTATGCTCTCCACATTGATGTCCTAATGTAGATGGATATCAATGCACTGCCCGTTCTCCTCCTTGTGTGTATATCACCAGATTGCTGAACATGTCAGATTCATGCAGTTCTCTCACATCTCGTTCATTGCACTACAGTTGGGAGGATGCAGTTAATGGAAAAGATGACCGACCTAAAATTTTGTGAAAGATATCACCAATCATGTCATCAAGTTCTCTGGTCTTCGAGGTGTGATAAAAGAAGCCTTCCTCACATCCTCCTTCAAACTGTGAAATGGAAATGATGATGTATTCATATTTTCCTAAACACCATGCTGAGAAGTCATTCTTATACATTGAAGAAATTAGCATGCTTGTATGAGTCACAAGATTGATGCAACTTCAAATGCATACAAAAACCAAATTGGTCATGAGCGGCAGGATTGTCAGGAGAAAGAAGTGGGTTCATCTTTGTGGAGTGTTAACAGTGACAGGTAACATACTGCTAACTGGAAGTCTGGTAAGCATTCCAAGACATCTTCATGAAGTCTAACACCAAATCGCAGAAGATATCCTGCAATGATAACAGAACTATCTGTGTCAAAGAAAGCAAAGATAAATGCAAGTTATTTGAAAGTTGTGGCAGCATATTGATCTAGGCTTATAACGACCATTTGTTATAAAGATGTTTCTTCATCACTATCAGCACTAACATACAGTCAGGGTAGTGTCAGGAGACCAATTTTGTGATCACAATTCAAGAGAGTGATCAAAATTGTCCTGTGATCAGAATCACTAACCAACTTGAGGCATGTAGATCATTGCGCCTCGCCCAGACTTTGCCATGTCCTGTGGTAGTCGATTCAGCTCTAAAGTTGCAATCTGTCCACAAATAAAAATCAGTTTGATAGGACAAAGGAGTTTTGTAGTAATCCACCTCAAACCTTCTTACATGACATCTTTAATTGAACAGAGAGTCCAAGATGAATTGGATTATACTTGTGTGCTTTGATGGTTGTTTGTGTTACTGACAGGTTCCTGCCATGATCCCATGGCAAAATTTTCCACCTCCCATGGTGTGATCATAATCTCTTCTCTGACTCACTCACTCAAGAAAGATTTGGTATACCTTGTCCAGGAAGTCTGGCAGGCCCTCATGGAGATTTTTGAGCTCATCAAGCTAGGCCCCACCACACCAACATCAATTGGAACATCCTCTGATCAATTTCCTTGGGATAATGCAACACACCTACTTAAGTAGAAAGTCCTGTTTTCCTCCTACCTCATCACAAATCCCATGTACAATTCTTGGGGCAGTATGCTCGCCAGATGTTTTATCAAAGTCAATAACCCCTGTAACCTGCACATAAAACAAACATAAATCTAAGTCTGCATCACAAGGGTTCCAGCTCTTTGAATTCTTTTCCTCCCAAATCCAAACAAAAACACAATGCTCTGGATTTTCAGTGACAAGCAAAGAACTCCTTGGTCATATTCAAAAGAGGAAAACCTGATATCCAGAGAGCACTTATTTATAGGCTTTCTGTTCCAGTTCAAATATTATGGTATCATTAAGTACGCCTTTGCTTACAAGGTTTTTGATGTAGACAAGCTCCTCATTGATGCTAGAGAGAATCTGAAGAGCAGAAATATTAGCAATTTTGTTAACTGGAAGAAGAGTGGCACAGCTCATAGTTCAATATCTCACATTAAGTTTCCACCATCCAAGACACTAATCAATTGATGCCTTCCTGACCTTTCATCTTCTGCTAAGTTACAACAGCAATGCCTGACAGAGTGGTAAATCTTTGAGGAAGCAAGACCCAAAAGTGATATCTAAGTTCCATCATAGGTGGACATAGAAGATGGTGTTTTTACACACCTTTCTCACTATCTGAAGATCTGACAGAGGAAGTTGGCTTTGCTGTCGCTGTGACACTGCAACTTGAAACATGGCGCGTATGTTGATGAGGGCACCAACACTCTGTGCAGCAGAGTCATATGGTTAATGGAAACAATTGTCATTCTGATATGGATGTGAGCCCAAGTGCAGATTGATTTCACCACAATGGTTGGAGTCTTACCTCGCTGAACATCAACCAATCTTTGGTAGTTGTCCTTGAACTTGGAGAGCTGATTTTCTGTGAGCATCAACTGTCCACAGCTTGCAAAGGACTACCAGACATTTGTAATAACAAACTTATTATCATGAACTTCATCAGTAAGTGTGTGGATCCTGAAAAGCTTTAGTGCCAACCCTTATGACTTCTATCACATAAGGGCTGAGCGTCAGCTCGGTTCTCAAGCATATTGATAGTCATGTAAGATTCAATCACTGACATAATGCAGATAGGATCTTGACCTCTATGTCTTCAACATGAGCCAGAGTATACTAAATACCTTCAGTAACTGTGGAATGTCTCTGATGTGCTTTAGTGACTCCTGCAAATCCTTCAAAAACTCTTGGGAACATTGCAGGACTGATATCTGATCCGTTTTAAATTCAAGGTTGGAAGATTTGATATCTTTTAACATCATGAGGAGATTGAGAGTAGCATAATCAGGGAGGATACTGTGTCAAGACGATCATTCAGGATGTCAAGGTCCAGTATTGGCCTTAGAAACCACAGCCTGCATACAAAGGTTCTTGTCATTCAAAGTTTTTGTAGAGAAATGGGATAGAAGAGGATTCCATCCAATGGACATCTGATTGGCAGCGCAGAGAGCTAGTGGTTTGGAAGTAGAAGATAACCAAGTGGAATTAAAAACAGTCAAAATATTAGCACTTGGCTAGGCAACAGTTGTGGAATTCAGTGAGGCCATTGACAATCATACCTCAGGAGCTTGCGCCCCATCAGAGTAACACACTGAACAATAGTGAGAGGTAAAATGGACATGTCAGACAATTGGCTCTATTAGTTGAAGGTCATGAAATGGATGACATAACAATAGGCAGAGAGGATAAAAGATAGTAAGGAGATGGTATATGCACATGACAAACAAACATTTGTTATCTACTCAGTGGAGAGAATGATTGTTTACATACCTTGTTGAGCAGTCCAAACACAGAGAACCTGCAGAAACACTTCCTCTAAATTTATATACTTGAATACAAGACTAAGCCTGGGGCGACTCAATTGAGCATGCTCTCAAATCCTAAACCACCCTTGGGGACACCATTCTAAACCATGTGTGTGTCAGAATGCACTTCCATGGGGTTAAACAGGAAGTAAAACCCACCCTTCTTTTTCTTTCCCAATGCCCATTGAGCTGGCATGCTTATCCACCTGGAAGATCTGTAGTGCATCATGGGTTGCAGCATCTATGTTGAGAAAACCATTGCTGTGATCCATTAAGGGCTCTGACACATTGAAGGACTGCTCATGCCAAGAGTTATTTTGTGAACTGTCAAGTCACTCTGTTGAAGGGGTTACATAGTGCTATGGTCTAGAACTGTGCACAAATTCATCCCTTCAAGCACAACTTGTCACCACTTGCACCTGAAGTTTAGTTCCATTTTGGCTGTTTCCAAGAGCTTTACAGAAACAGCAGGTTTTCAGGTAAGGTTCAGATTTCCTGGCTGCTTCACCTTAGAAATACAGAATCTCAAACCATTGACTGTAGCTGAAAATGGCTGCAAAAGCAGTATACCAGACACTACATATTCTGAGCTAAGGTTTTGATTATCATTTGGAAAAAATCAGAGAGTCTCTGGTGAACAACAGCTGCACATGCATATAAGATTGGTGATGGAGGATACAGGGAAAGCTCTGAAATGCTCTCTATTTGCACAGGAGTCATCTTATATTCCTCTACATCACTTGCACCAACAAGCATCTTTTGCTGCAGTACTGCAAGGAGGCCACCAGCAGCACGAACTTGCATTTCACTGTCAAGATTCATGAAAGAGTTTAACTGTATCACAACAGGCACAAGGAACATGTTAAGAAATAGCGAACACTGATTCTGAGCATGAAAAGCTTGGCTGCTTCACAACAGCACGCAGATCATAATTCTTAAAACTTACATGTCTGCAACTTGTTTTTAGAGCTTTCCAATATGAGTATGTGCAACTTCACAAGTTGGAGAGGAAGAAAAGTGACAGGACAAGGTTTTAGAGCTGGGGAGCTTTGAAAGGCACAGAACACAACATGAGCTATGGCTATGGAACTTACAAGATGGAGCCTCTCCTTGTCAGTAAAGTCCTCATCCATCCCTGTGATCCAGAGGTACGCCAATCTGTAAGCACTTGCAAGTAATTAGGTATTATTCCCCACTAAAAGCCAAGATATGTAAAGCATGAAATGCATAGATCTTCCAAAAACTTGATCACCAAACCACTCTACTACCACATCAATGGCAATATGTAAATGTTGCAGTCATAATTGCTTAGAGGGTTCATCATTCCTGATGTTTGACTACAACAGAATTTCAGATCATCAGGAAATCACCAGTTGTGCCTTGTATCTTCAGTGAACAGTGCAACAGTGTCCTCGAGCTATATTGGGCATAATTCAAAGATATAAACACCTAAACCCTCTATTGAGGTTTTCACCTGTGGCGTGCTTGCTGATAAGTGAACACAGAGCTCCTCAGAATTCTCACTTCATGGACTTCTGCATGTTCTACAGCTGCATGATCAAACCCCACTGCAATTCATCTTAGCCTGCAGATTGCAAATGTCATGCTGGTTAGTTATCAAACTAAAAAATTCATTCTGGAGATGACATTCACAGTTTGTTTTGAAGGACTCGATGCATTGACCTCCAAGCTTACCTTTGAGTTTGAGGGCGGCCAAAAAAGTGTCGTCCATTTTTGTGCTTGTGAAGATGACGTCAGGCTTCACCTGATACTTGACTGTTTACGAGAGACACGGTCGGTACCAAATGGTTCAGCAAAATCAAAATCTTAAAAAGCAGATTCAGGACAGCGAGCTCTAGATGAATTCCTTGAACTGGTTTGAGTGAAGTGCTAAGCTGGAGAAAGTTTCGGAAACATGTGTAGTACTTACTAAGCTGCACAGACGGAAATTGTTCACTGCCGTCCTCCCAGGTTTCAAGAACAAACATCTGGCGGGTGTCCACATCGTAATATGCCACTCCAATTCTGCAACATGCGCCGCCGGCAGATCATGGCAAGCATATTAGGTGGAGACTTCATATTTTCCTCACGACATTGAGCAGCTAAATATCAATCAAGAACGAACAAGACTGAGGATCTGTGAGCAACACATAGTAGAAGTCAGGATCCCGGAGAAAGAAAATGTAGCAGAATTTGTTATTGCGAGACCATCCGCGTGCTGTTCGGGCTCCATTACCTGCGACCTTGCAATATGCATGCCATGTATACCTGGATGGCAAGCAAAGTGCTGATAAGCATGAAGTAGATGCGGATCAGCACTTCTTGAAAGAAAGCATAATGAACAAAAGAGATAGATTAGAATCAGGTTTGCTGTGCAACTCGTATCCCACACACATCGAAGAATCTTTCCATCGTTCCTAGGAGGAGGAGTGGAAAAAACTTAGAGTCTAGCCAAGAAGTGCTGTCTGTATCTCAAAGCTTCAATGCCAAAACACGCACGTGTATTATTTCTCTCATCTGTATCAACAACTCCCCTCGGCAGCCAGCCAAATCGGTTATAGTTTCTGTTTATGTTGTTGTTGTTACCTTGGCATCGACATCGACATCCTGCAATTCGTCGTCTTCTTCTGTAGCTTTTACACTTCGCCGCTGTACTCGTGAATTTCTCACCATCGGTCGTCGCCTTTTAACTTCGATGCACTCACTGATCACATGTGGATTTGAACTACTAACTACCTGCAAGAAACATCATATCAGAAGCGCATAAGCAAGGCTGATGTTGAGATCACTCTTCTAAGTTCTAATGACTAACAACAGACAACGTCTAATGGATAATTGCAGGAAGTTGACAGTGGAATGTGACCGCGGAAGTCGGAAGAAGTTTCAACGTACTCTTGCTTGATATCACCCCGCACCTGCACTTCGAGGACGTAGTTCTGTAACGAACTCTCGGAAAGATACTCCGCGCACCTGCACCTGCACCTGGAGGACCTAATTCTGTGAAAGCGCTCGGAAAGATAAGATACTCGCTCGGCTTCCCTCGCATGCAAACAATCGGAAAGGATCTATACCTCAGTAGCGTAAGAAATATGTTCGGGAAATCTGCAAGACTTGTTCCCGCCACGCTTTTGGCTTGCGGTTGGCGGGGGGCGGGGGGGGGGGAGCCAGAGGTCTCAAAGCAAGACAAGAAAAGCACGATCTGCAAGAGTCTTTGAACCACGCATGCAGCTACTGAACGTTTGCTTTGGCTTCATATCCGACTTCACTCTCTTGTTTGGCCTAATAAAAGGGAAGCAGTCTGCGCACAGTCATCGTCACTTTCCAATTGCTTTTGAGAAAGATGCTGCGAAGTAAAAAGGGTGCAGTTATGTGATATTAATTGGAGCCATGCAAGCCAGGGTAGAATATTTCTAAGCTTTTGCATATTTTTAGTTCAGATGGTTACTACACATGTAGAACAATAGTAGTAGTATATGTGGCTAAGGTTAAAATTTTGAGGTTGCACAAATCTGTTAATTTACAATTTTGATAAATCTGACTACAACATAATAATAAAGATAAAATAGTTCAAAATTGGTGAAACAACCAAGCTATAAAAGAAGCTTGTGTTGAGTATATTATCAAAATTACGCAAACATTCGGTGGTGAAAGGTCCCTTACATTGATAGAGTAGCCTCTATGTTATAGAAGTAAAGTTTTTTAAAACAAAATTGTAACTTGTAAGTGGTCCTTTGGATTCAATTTTGGAGTTGTCGACCATTTGTTCACAAAGGATGTAACTTTGAAAAAGATGACCCAAACTCAGTTTTGAAATAATGAAAAATATAATGGAAATGTGATGATGCAGTATGAATGTGTGTATGAGGGCTGACAAACCTCATTGTCAAATGGAAGCAATCTAGCAATAAGGCATCACAAACATGCTGGCCTACTTACTCTGACGGGGTGGAGAAAGAGTGGAATACAGACACTGCAGGGTGAAGAAAGCAATAGGAAGAGATGGCACACATGCAATGACGGGACAGATGGATGAAATGATGCTTCACGACGTCCTTTACTATATGTAATGTTGTACATCTACCTACTGTGTCCACTCTCCAAACAGCAAAAAAATCAGTTCCAATCTAAAGAGTCTAAACACTTTCACCAAAGAAACTGGTTCACCTAACGTGAAACTGGTTCTAATAAGGTAAAACTTCCAAAAGTTGGATCGAATGTGATAGTCCCTGCCCAATAAACTTAAATGTTTTCAATCTAGATGTAGATGCCTTGCTACTTATGACAAATCTCATTAGTTCTACTTGGCTATAAACTCCATCTATCAAAAAGCATGAAAGCTATCATTGTGAGCTGCCGTTTAATTTTTAGGTTAATTTTTGGTACCTACATCCATCATTTTACAATAGCTCTTTAGCTAGACATGGATTTATGTAACAATTTGCCTAAATATATAACCCATAAGAAAAAACCTGATGCAAGCTCTAACCAATGCATTTAAAAAAATGTTTTCTAAACAAACAATTGTATTAATGGTGCAAGTTATTTGATGTGATATGAACATGGAGATGCATGTCAACATGGACTTGCATAATTGTGTTTGTAAATAATGTTTTTCATTATATCATGAAAGCATGTAAAATAATTTGAAATGAATGTGATAAGGATAAACTACTCAAGCATTTTAAAGACATTATAGTCCATATTTTTGATTTATTAAGTTCTTTGGATGTTTGGAAGTGCTTCAAAAATGACATAAACATTAAGGCTCTTCTCTTTTTTTCTTTTTTTCTTCCCAGTTTTGTGGTTTCAAAAGCTTGATAAAACTTTTCATTTTTTGAACAAAATTTGTTGAACCTAAACTAAAAAAACAAAAAAAAAAAATTGATAGTCAAGCAACAAAAATTTGTTAAAAAAAACACATGTCCAATAATAATCATCCACAGTTTTATATAGTATTGTTTAAGGTTCCTTTCATCATGAATATTTTTTTATCATTGCAAAAATCCATAATGTTCTGTAATCAATTGTAGCTACCCACATCATTCTGACAAAGCAACCCATTTACAACCAAATAGTCACCCCATCGTACAATCTTCACTCCTATCACCATTTTTGCACAATACAGCTTTGGCAAATGCTGGTGTAGGCAAAATCAAGATTATTGTGAAACACAGAATGAGACCCTCATTGCAAGTACCAATTGATCTGTGAAGCAACAATTGTAAAATACAAGCTACAAATGTCTCTATTGACATGAAATGCACAGAGACAGCCAAGTTTAATCACATAACAGTCTCACAACACCACAAAATTCATCATTCTTACCAGAAATTATGGCTGATCTCACAAGTAGTGCACTTGTATTCTTCCTTCCTGAAATTGCACACAATGCACATACAAATGAAGATAAATCTCCTTGTTGGATTGCACGAGGCACAAAACCTCACAACAAATCCTTGGAACAGAATGTATGACAAGAAACTACAGTCTAGAGAACATGGGGCCATTGTCCATCTTGGTAGTCTTTTGATCCCTGCTCTGAAGAAGAGCATAGGGTACTGAATTTGGAAGGAGAGAAATGCAAACTGAACTAAGAGTTGTTAGCTTTGAAAACAGAAAGCCATCTCTAGACCCCACATCCTGGAACTAATGTCCAGTTTCACACACTGGGGGTAATGATTTTGCGAATCACTATTGAGGAACTGACCACAGTCGAGAATGATGCCTTGGGTCTTGTTCTTCAGGCAATATTGAGAATGTTTTGGTTTGAGCTGAAATTCAAATGTTTTGTGTAATTTACAGTGAAAAAAGCAAGTAGAGTTAAGCATCCACAAAATGTATGTGGAAATCAGACGGGTTAATCTGCCAGACATTCAAGGCTGCATATTCTTCCAGGCATTCCTTGAGTTGTGCCTCAGTGTATGCCTGCACCCCAAGTACCACAATACACAAAACTGTTAGTAGTAGTCAATGCAAACACAATGCAAGTACATGAAGCTCACACAATGCAAAACTTCCAAGTGGAGTTTACAATGCAGGACATCTGTATGCATCATCATTAGATGTCTGCTTTGCTAATGCTGAACATTGAGCTTGAAATTGCACAGATTGTGACCACATATTTGAGATTTGGACATTGATCAGTAAGTGCAGAAAATTGGAAGATAAGAATGATGATGAAGAGGAATGCAGAGTACCTTTCTTGAGATCCAGTTTAGAGCTGAATTATAGCTGACGTCCATGGTGTGTGCTCTGGCAGCCTCGTCCCGTATGATGGAGTAAATATCTGAGATTGCATCTAATCCGCTCTTCTTGCGCTCATCACTGTAGAGAGAGAATTTGGACATGTTTATGAGCCGCAGGGCCTCATCAATGTCACTTTGACACACCTGAGTTGAAAATCGTAGTCGAGCTAGCGCCTGCACCATAAGCCTTGGTTACAGCTACAAAAGGTTCTTGAGAATAGGAGAGATGACCCAACTTTAGATTGCAGTGGACTCCTTCATACTGCAACATCTTTACTGAAGATTGCTCTATGCCGAATTGTGTGTGTGAGTGCCACTGCCATTGAAAGCTGCAAGCCTGGCTGCACATCTACACATGATGGTAGTTGGCACTAATATATATATCTATTGTGGTCCCTGATTTCCGCAAAATTTGACATACCTCTGAAATGCGAATAATGCTTAATAGTGTTCGGGCTGTTGTGTATGAGTGGGGTGTATCACTCTCTGCTTCTTCCTGGCGTAGAATGGCATATGCACTGGCAATATATTCAGTGAGGTCCCGTGGCACATATGGGACCACCTGTCTTGCACTAGCCACATATGCCCTGGTAAACAACAAACCCTTGTGCAGTTAAGAACACTGAATTTTATTCAGATAAGGGACTAGATTTGATTGACTCATATGTATGTATAGCTCCATGCAGTAAGCTTGTGAATCAAACAAGAGTGAAGAATTGCACCTGAGAGTAGATGAATCCAGGGGAGTAAAGTCAATTGCAGGAGGGGCACTGTGCTGGTGGACATAGAGCACATGCCTTGCCATTGCAAGGTCACTGTCCATATCAGCCCGGTCAAGAATCAGCCACATAAGATCAAATCGAGACAGAAGAGCTGGAGGTAGATTAATGTTTTCAGCTGGTGTTCTGCGCATGTCATATCGGCCCCTGCAAACATCACACCCATCTAACAAACTCAGCATAGAGGACCCACAACAGCACTTGTGAGGTTTCAGATTCTAGAAGACTCAGTTCCACTGCCACGTTGATTGAACCTTCTGTCCAGCGAAGGAATGCCCATTGTTTTACAACCTTGTGCTGCACTGTATATCCAAACTGGTGAAATTATTGGCATTGCATTGAAGCTCATGGTCAATGCAATTTGGTTCCCAACAGGCATACTTCTATTTGTATGTGAGCCTCCAAATAGGCTGAAATCATACCATGCAGGGTTTGCTGCAGCAAGTATGGCAGTGCGAGCATTAAGGGAAGTGGTGATTCCAGCCTTGGCAATGCTGACAGTCTGCTGCTCCATCACTTCATGAATAGATGTTCGGTCTGCCTCTTCCATTTTGTCAAACTCATCAATGGCACATATGCCCATGTCTGCCAGAACCTGTCCAATTGTGTTTGCCATTTGTCAATATTGTATGAACTTACACTCTAATGACATGACACATTCATCAGATATCTGTCCTGCAATTAGACAAATTCAGCAGAATGATTGCACCCCCTTGGTTAACATTATCAACAAACTGTGAAGCTTGCCAAGTTCTTATGGACATGACAGTTTCTTGACACAACTAACAACATATAAATTGGAGCTGAAAGCATAAAACTATGCACCTTGAGAGGCTCAGTCGGCAGCTCTGTCTAACCTTGGTAATTTCCCAATTTCAGAGGGAAATCATATCCAAACCATGCAGCATTCTAGCTCCAAGGAAAGAATCAGACATACACTGACATAGAATATGTGATGGAATTCCAATCGATAAAGGACACAGGAACTGCTTCTGTTTGACTGGTGGATGCTATTCCAGAGAGACTTGCATCACTAAAAATATAGGGAGAGAGAAACTGCAGAACGCACCAGAGCACCACCTTCCAAAACCATCTCATTGGTGACAGGGTCCCTGTGAACAGCAGCTGTGAGACCAACCCCACTACTACCCCTGCCAGTTGTGTACACCCCACGAGGGGCCACTGTTATCATGTGTTTCAGCAGCTGGCTCTTAGCAACTCCTGGGTCTCCCATCAAGCACACATGGATATCCCCTCTTATCTGCATTTACCAATCCAGAAAAGAAAGCATTGAGAAATTGCCTTAGTTCTACTAGAGATTTTTCAATGCTTGCAAAAGACCAGTGCATCAAGCCATGAAAGGCAAAAGGGGCTTCCTTAGGGAACAGTAAAAAAGAAGATCAAGCCAAGAGAGATAGGTAAAAGGAAATTATCAGAAGTTGCTTGCCTTCATCCCATCTGAAAGCTTTCGTGAAGGAGCTCCCACAAGCAGCAGCAGAAGGGCTTTCTTCACATCTTCATGTCCAAAAATCTCAGGTGCAATGGAGGAAGAAAGCTTGGAGTATATGTCTGTATCCTCAGAAAGTCTCTGTACCAGATCTTGCTCATCCTCCTTCAGCAGGTACCTACATAAATGATTAAAACATTTGTTTGGTGTTGCCATGCAAGAACAATGTATGAATAAGTTAAAAGTAACAAGGACAACAACAACTATAAAGGAAGATCTCATTAACAGGTCACCAGCTTGGGATGAGGAGACCCACTCATCATATCGCTTCTTGGTTTGTGTAACAGACATTGCCTCAAGGTATGTATCTGCCACCAGACCGGCACGCATGGCCCGGAACCCAGTGTAGGGAGTTGGCAGGAATATCCCAGAAATTTCCACTAAGTCCCCTGGCCCAACCTGTGAGGGTGAATTCCTTGCAGTTATTCAAACAGCCAACAGCATTTCCTGCTTAACCAAATCAGGTTCAACAATTATGAGGCAAAGAGCAATAAAAGACTGATACTGACCTGCCTTGTGAGTTCACCACGAAGGTGCACTGTCATACTTCGTGGTATGTGCCCTTTTGGAACATGCTCTGATAGCTCCTGAATCTTTGCCTAAACACAAAGTGAGATCTAGTGATGAGTGACAAGTCCCAAATATATGTCAATAGCCAATGTTTTTACTGTAAAGCTAAAACTGTAATGTACTGATATTGCGCAAGTCATTGGATCTAATGGACTTGACTTAACCTCTTGAAACTTGGTGAACTTGGAACCACGGACTTGTAGACACAATTGCCCCTTGGCATTGTTTGTGCGGCAACGAGCAGAGGGACACTCAGAAATGGGCATAAATGCACGTGATGTGACTTCCTGCCATGAAACAAGAATATGTCAGTATGTGACTAGCTCACAAAACCTCATTTAATATAAACCCATCTACCATAATTCAGGTGTTAATAAAAGTAATGGATGGTTTGCTAATGTACTGACACATATTTAAGCAGTTTGATAACCATCTTGAGAAGTTAGGACTGATTCCAAACCTGGTAGATCTCATATCCACATATTTCACACGTGTATGTTGCCACCTGAATCAGAGGTTTCACATCTGTACAGCGTGTAACAATCCCTCTGACTTTGACCAGGGTACCAATATGGGAGGCTTTCACCTGCCGCAGTGTTATGGGTTTCTCTTTCTCTTCTGCTTTGACGTGGACCTCACTGCAAATACCATCATCACCCCAATGCACCAGCTCAGATACTAGAAGACACTGATAACACTGATATCATTTCACTCACTGTGTACTGAACAAAAGATATCTCCTCCAGAAGATGACTAGTCAGAAGTTCATACACTGGAAAAGGGCTTACAAGAATCGCTTGATTTCAGGTGGAAGTTTGTGAAGAGGATCAACCACATCAGCTTGCTCTAAATTCTCCTCTGTCCGTTGACTCAGAAACACATCAAAATCCTCATCTCTTGCTAATGGGATATTGGGCTCTGGAAGCAGTTCATCAATCGCATCAGCAAACAGGCCCACATATCGATGAGTGTTTGTTCGAATTCGACCCACAAAGGCCTCATCGGCATCCTTCTGCTCCAACCAAACACCATGACAATCATTCAATCAACAGAAGAGTCTTTAGAGAACAAAAACAAGCTCCTGGTTAAACCAAAATCCAATGAAAGAACACTAGGATGGGGCAAAATCAAAAGGGAGAAGGGGCCATAGAATGCCATGGATTTCACTCTGTATACAGTTGCAGTCCTATAACTAAGCAACAGGAAATGAGACTTGGAATCTCACAGCAGAGAGAAGGTCATCAAGATCAATATCAACTGCCCGTAGCTTGCGATTTGAAACTTGTTGCTGCAAATTCCACAGCACAGATATTCAGCAAATTCAGAGGTCTAAAAGTGGAATTGAAAGCAAAGAAACACATGAGTGTAGAGATGGTCACCATTGAGAGACTGTATTGCACATACTAGAGTGCAATACAGAGTGCACACATTATAATCTGATTGAGCAAATCCTTAGCTCCAGAATTAGCATATGGTCATGGACAAACATACCAGCATATTCATGTATTTAGGAAGCCCATCATCTCCAATGAAGCCCTGCAAAAACTCCTTGCACCTCCCTGCAAAACAACAACCACCTCAAACATGACAACCAAATTGCTGAAGCTGCAAGTCCATCATATATCATATGCTGAAAGCAAAATGTGGCACTTATCAGCTTTCACAACATCACTTCCCGCACATCTGGACAGGAACAAATTCCTGCACACAGTGAATGAATCTCCATTCACTATTTGTCAAAGAGAGGATGGAAAGTGCATGGACAAAATTCCCTACAAGCAAAGAGAAGCAGAGGCACATTCTCTACTCTCCAGAAGTAAGAATGTTTTCATAAGAATTGAGAAACCCTCTCAATACTAATGAATGGAAGTCCACTGGAGTTGGGACCATGACATGAATGAGAGGTTAGGGCATCAATAAGACCATCACAGCAAACTGCAGGAGGAAAATACATCAACTTCCAAATGGAAAACAGAAGAAAATTCAGAATGTATGAAGAAGAGGTTCAAATCAGAGCAAACAATCTCTTGCAGGCTACTGCAAAAATGTGTGCAAATGACTAGTTAACGCTGCAACATTCCCACAGCCATCGTCAGCTCTCTTCAGTAGCACATATAGGACAATGTCGGAAACTGAGGTACTGCATTTTTGGGAAGACTTGGCCATGATAACGGTCGCTTGCTCCAAGAACAAGGAGAACTATGAAGGGAAGCCAGAAAGATAGAAGCGAGTGTACGAAAGAGGAAGAGAAGAGACAAACCTTTGTCCGCTTTGAAGTCAGGAGCTTGCATTGTGGCGTGACGAGCTTCCGCTCCTCTCTCCCTCGGGTCCTGTTTCCGCACCTAACTCGTCCTCCGTTCGGCAACTCGTTCTCCGTTCCGCAACAAGAGATTGCAGTGCAGTGCATTAAGGGAGTGCAGTGCACATGGAGAGAGTGCAGCGCAGTGCATCAAGGGAGTGCAGTGCAATGCATCAAGGGAGTGCAGTGCAATGCATCAAGGGAGTGCAGCGCACACGGAGAGAGTGCAGTGCAGTGCACATGAAAAGAGTGCAGTGCGGTGCAGTGCACATCAGAAACTCTTGCGATGCACAGCAAAGCGCGCAGGCGACGAAGAAAGAAAAAAAGAGTGCAGTGCGGTGTGTCAAGGGAGTGCAGTGCCCACGAAGAGAGTGCAGTGCAGTGCACATCCGAAGCTCTTGCGATGCATAGCAAAGCGCGCAGGCGACGAAGAAGGAGAATGGCGGGAACGTTAGACCCGTCGAAGGGCCGGGTTACCACCTCCCCCACCCCCCCGGTATAGAAAGAGCCTCCAAAATAGCTTAATTGCGTTCCCACTTGTATTCCCTGTTCTTTGCCTTGTGCAGGAAGAAGAAGACGAAGAAGTTATGGCGATGAGAGAGATTCACGAGAACGAGAGATTTTGTCTGAGCGAATTTTGCGTGGGTGGAGCGTGGGAGCGAGCAGGAATCGCGGATGTTTAACTGGGGCCGAAGAGAAGTAGTGTATTGAGATTTTAAAAATTCTTTTTCAGGTTTTAGGGTTTTGTGATTTTTGAAGGCAAAAGAAGACGTTCGTTGTTCATTGATCGATTCCCACAGGTTTAGGATCGAAGTGCTCGGATGTTTGAGATTTGCAGCGTTTGAAGTGTTGGGTTGTGTTGCGATCCCACTATACAGATGACACGAGGGAAGCTTGTGAACTGGAGATAGATGTTCAGTTAGTTCCTGCAGCAGCTGCAGTTGAGGAGGAGGAAGGAAAAAAAACAACACAGATGCTATGCAAGGAGCAGGAGGAGCATCAAGCAGCGGAGGTGCTGTTCCTGGGGGTGTGCAACAAGTGAGGCAGCAGCAGATGGCAGCAGCAGGAAGTGGTGATGCTGGTAACAACATGCATCGCTCGGGGAACAACAATAGTGGAACAACACCCCCCTTGTCTGCAGGTGCTAGTGGGAAGAGAGGACGAGGGAGAGCAGGAGTGCCAGGAGGTGGAGCAAACAACACAACATTCAAGGCTGCAGATGTTACACCAGCTGCAGCAAGACGCAAGAAGCAGAAAGTGGCAGAGAAGCAAATTCCTGATAAAGTCACTGCCATGTTGCCAGAGTCTGCAATCTACACACAGCTGTTGGAGTTTGAAGCCCGTGTGGATGCAGCCCTGGCAAGGAAGAAACTCGATATCCAGGAAGTTGTGCGGTCACCACCACCAGTACAACGCATTCTGCGAATGTATGTATTCAATACCTTTGCAAATCAGAGTTGCCAAGACCCCAACAATCCTTACCAGCAGCAATCTGGTGGACATGCTCGGGAACCACCTTCTTGGACATTGCGCATCATGGGCCGGATTCTTGAGTCAGATGGCAGTGAGCAAGATGGTGGCAACAGCAGCAGCACAAAACCTAACCCTGTGCTGCCAAAATTTTCATCCTTCTTCAAGAGAATCACAATTCAGCTCGATCCAAACCTATTTCCGGATGATCACACAATTGTTTGGGAAGCAGTGCGAGCTTCCAACCATGTGGAGGGATTTGAGATCAAGAGAAAGGGGGATCAAGAATTTGTGGCAAACATTAAACTGGAAATGGATTACACACCCGAGAGGTTTAAGCTCTCAGCTCCACTAGCAGAGATTCTAGGAGTGGAGGTGGATACCCGACCACATATCATTGCGGCTCTGTGGCAGTACATCAAGGGCAAGAAATTGCAAAACCCAACAGATCCAACCCTCATCAACTGTGACCCTGCTTTGCAAAAGATTCTTGGAGATGAGCGCATCAAGTTTGCTTCAGTGTCAGCAAGGCTGAACCAGCATTTGTCACCGCCACAACCCATTCATCTGGAACACAGAATCAAACTCTCAGGAAGTATGCCTGCTTCAAATGCTTGCTATGATTTGAGTGTTAATGTGCCAGCCCCCTTGTTGAAGGAGATGAGCGCTTTTCTGATGAATATTGAGAAGCATCGTGACATTGACTTGTATGATGATCTGATCACCAGTTCCATTCGCAAGATCAATGAGCATCGGCGCCGTCGTGCCTTTTTCTTGGGTTTCAGTCACTCACCTGTTGATTTCATAAATGGACTCATTGCTTCTCAGAGCCGGGACCTCAAGTCAGCTGTTGGAAATGCCAGTCGCAATGCAGAAAAGGAACGCCGATCTGATTTTTATAATCAGCCCTGGTATGTGTATCATTTCCTTATTGCAAACACAACTGTTGTCTTTTCAATCGAAATCTTTTTGATACTCCAAAATTTGCCCATATAATTGTATGTTTTAGGGTTGGCAGTGAGCAATACATCTGTTGTACCTGAGCTCATGCTTATAGTTTGATATTTGCCGAGTGACATGTTCATACCTTCAATTGAAGCTTCTCACTTTAATGGTTTGCATGCTCAAGTAGCACAGAAATCCCAATCACAGAAGAACTCATAAGTTTCTGGGTTTGCAGGGTTGAAGATGCAGTTATTCGGTACTTGAACCAACGGCCAGCTAAGGCATCAGAAGGTGGAGGCAACACTTAGAACCTTAGGTGGACAGATGCCATACATAAAACTGCATCCTAGTGACTTCCAACTAGGACTTTTCTACTAGAGAAAATCTCTTTTTTGTCACATGATCCAAAGCCTTGCACTTAGCAGGTTCATTCTGGGGCTTGAAGATATATGTTGCAACTATCAATGGGAGCCCCAGATCGATTTCCAACTTTGGAAACACCTAAAAAACTGTTCTAATGTCCCTGCTGATGGGCCCATGCAATATTGTCTCATGGGAAATTTTGTTACTTTCTAGTTCAGTTACACAAACTGAATTTTGGCCATGAAAATAGAAAAAAGTGGCTCGCAATTTCAGAATTGATGGCAGTAAGTTAGCATCACACACCCAGAACTGTGCAGTGAGATGACCACCTTATTTATAGTGAGGTGAAAATTTGATCTTTTTGTCCATCTTATATATTAAAGTTACAGGTCTGTCTGTCCGTCTGTCCGGGCAGTTTCCGGGCACTGCCCGGACCTTTGTTTGTTTGTTTTTTTTTTTGTTTTTCTTTTTTTCTGTGTCAGTTAAACTGCCCGGGAAGTTTCCGGGCACTGTCCGGACCTTTTTTTTTTTTTTTTTTTTTTTTTTTTT
>Ga0209611_10003910_pt1 | contig 25611 bp, 25 predicted proteins | sample S1TSphgellanicum_3_FD_187693 | JGI IMG/M metagenome (GOLD analysis project Ga0209611, IMG submission 187693) | Host-associated microbial communities from peat moss isolated from Minnesota, USA - S1T2_Fc - Sphagnum magellanicum MG (SPAdes) (version 2) | ecosystem: Host-associated > Plants > Peat...
ATTCCAAACCCCCCCCCCCCCATTTCTATTTGTTTTGTGTGCCTTCATTGTTCAATTCCAAACCCCCATTTTATATTTGTTTATTTTTGCACCTTCATTGTTCAACTCCAAACCACCCCTCTCTCTATGCAAGGCATTGCTTTGGTTGCTTAGTTTTAGAAGCCCCCCATCCATTTTTTTTTCTTTCCTAGGTATTGGTTCATTATTAGAGCTTGCCACCTCAAACATTGGAAAACATTTCCCCCTATCTTTTAAGTCAATTATCATCATCATTCATGGGCATTGTTGTTACATTTTTGGTTTGCACATCCCCCTTCACCCAAACTTGTTTCCACCCTTTTTTTTACAATTAAACTTTTAGAAGAGTTCGAATGTGTACACCCCCCCACCACCAATGAATTGCAATGCATTATGTTTCATGGAACTTCATGACCCCCCTCCTTCCCAATGCATCGCCTTATCTATGTTGTCATGTTGACATTTGAACCCTTCATCATGTTTGTTTTGTTTTAATATTTTTCCTTTTGGAATCCAAGTCCCTTCACACCTTCCCCATCTACAAGATGTTACTCTAATTTGGTTTGTTGCAACCTCATTGCAACATGTCCCTTTTGTTGCATTTGAGCTCTTGCCATAGCCTTAGCCTCCCTCTAATTATCTAATCCTACATCAAGGTTCACACCTATGTACAATGAAGGATGGGCCTTTAAACTAGCTACAAAATTCTCATGAAACCTATCCTTTATTTCCCATATTGTAGTTATTGTCCAAGCTACGTTGAAATTTTCTTTTGCATGTTTTTATGTTATTCATTAAGTTGCCTTCTTAGTTGGGGTGAAGGAATTAGGAACATGTTCCTAATGTTTGATATTGTCATCCATTGTCTATGCATTGAATGGTCAAATCCTTGCACTCCCAAACCCATTCTTAATGTTTTTCCTAGACAAAGATTGGTCGAAAGTCTTGTCCACATAGTCTACAGTGATTTGCAGTGATTATTTTTTACCATTGCATTGTCCCTATATTTTTAAAAAGCTATTTTGAAAGGTTTGAAACAATTCATATTTAATGGTTTAAATGCATGAAAAGTGTGAAATGGTAATGTAATAGTGTCCAATCTAAATTCCTATGCTTATTCTATTGTTTTTAATGACCCATGTCCATCTAAAGAATTTAATAGATCTCGATTGCATTTTGTGATGCCACCTAGATTGACCTATTGAAGAATGATATAAATTTGTTGAATAAAAAAGAAGTCATCTATGTTTTCCTTTGCATCACCATACATGTTCCTTCTTTACAATGCTTGATGTAATTTTCTTTTATCCTATAACCTCTAAATATGTAAAACCTTGGCAAGGAACCTCCTATTGCATTTACAACATAGTTTATAATCAACCATTCCTTGGATTTGGGAATGGTGTTATAAACCTGATGTGAACCCCTTCCTGCCAAAACTTTGGCCCTTGATTGGTGCCCTTCCTAAATCCTTATCTCATTTGAATTCCACATATGATCTTCATTATATTTGTTTTGAATGTATAGTTTTTTCATGGTTTGGTAGAAATAATCACAAGATTGGCTTGTCAAATCTTGTTCTTAGTAAACTTGAAGTCCTTCCACAAGTTAAACATTTAACTTTGGATGTTGATGCTTGAACCAATACCACTAGGAGTTCCCAATAATTCTATTTTTGAAAGGGGTTGATCTAGTCTAAACAAGTTCCACCACCTTCATCTTGAGCTCTCAAAAGGATATGGAAGGTTCACATTATTGCATATCAAATGTCCAAACCACCACTGCTACATCTTCTTCCTCCATGAACACACCTTGTGACCATTATTTCCTTGATCATATCTTATGATTCAAATTATTTGAAAGAGAAATTAAAGAAAAGTTATAAAGGGACATGCCAATGTTTGCTTGTTTTATTTAAAATACTATGTTCATTTTCTACTACATCCATTGTTTTTTCCAAGGATTCAATTATTCATTTGTTTTGTTATTGTGGGGTAGAAATTCAAATTTGGGCTTCATGCTTTTTTTGTTTATATTGCAAGGACATCTCTTTATATGGTGTTGGTTGTATTTTTTCATTGCTAATGAGGAACATTCGATATCATGGTTAGATGTTACACCTTAGCCCTCTCCAACTAGTTGGTGAAATCCGCTTGAGGCCTATAAGAGGTACACACTTCAATCTCATTTACACATCCCAAGAGTCCAAAAAGTTGGTTAAATATGGATATATTAAAAGTGTATGCTTTTGTAATAATTATGTAGCAAAAGAAATGTTTGCATCATTTTCCTTCATTGCCCGTTCGTTTGTCTAAAGTCACTCCCTCCCTAGGGATAATGCCTCAAACAAAAAAGAAATAGTTGAAATCTTATTCACATTGAATGGGGTGTACCGTTCCACTAACAAAATAAAATCTTACCAAAAATCTAATGTTCCGCATCAAAGATTTGACAAAATCAATTGAGTTGTTGAAACTCTAATGAAATATGTTTGACAAATTTGTCCCAAAAAATAATGAACTCACTGTCCAAAGTAACACTTGGTGAACATTTCAATATTGGGTGATTCCTTGATTATTTTTCCATAACTACTGGTTTTAGGTTTTTGGGGAAAAAAATACAGAATCAAATAACCACCACTCCTAATTATTTCAAAAACCTCACAGATTGACATCTGTCACCTGTGCTGACTTTTTACAATAAACATTCATAAACTAACTTTGTATCATCATTTAAAAAAAAGGAAAGTATTAAATTATTTTTGGATAAGGAATTACATAACATTGACATATTTTGACTATGTTAGAGCAAGTGAGTCATGCAAATCGTGACATCTAATAATAATAGAAGGCATAAAACAAACATCTCCTTCCAACTAATCGTCCTTTCTATACAAAGGCTAAACATGCTGAAAAACAATATTAAAATCTACTTTGAAAAATTGAATGTAAAAAGATAAGGATAAATGATCTCTCTTGATCATCTATTATGGAAAAGACAAGCACATTCCTTAATGAAACGATCTATATCATGCCAAAGTGCGCCATGCACCTCCATGGCCATTGAAATAAAATGGTGCTTGTCATGAATCCTTGTATATTTGTGGATTTTAATAATGGCGTTAAGTTTTGCAACTACACTTCGTGATCGATTAATGACATTCGTAGCCATTGTCTTTTATGTCGGGTTTGTAATTATCACATTGGCAACAAAGACCTAGTCCTTGGGGGTTGATGCACTCCCTAGTTCCTTGAGTCTAAATTATTCAAACAACGGAATTGTGAGGAATTCGGGGCAGGCTCCCAATTTTCAACACTAAGAAGGGTAGAGGGGCATGTTGAAGCTTCGGGATGAGACTAGGAAGAGTGATAAGCCTTACTTACTTATTCGAACCTACATCAAACCAACCAACAAATTGGTTAATTCACTTTTTGAAACACCTTTAGTGCTAAGACAAGCCACGGGCGACTTTGGACTCACAAACCTCATCATGGCCCAAACTTGGGGGAAGCCACCACCTTCCACCATATAGTATTCTCTACGCCTCTCTGCGGCACCCACATCCGAATGGCTTTTTGTCCCGGGATTTCCAAGGAAGAATTCCAAAACTATCTCGGTTTAGACTCTTGGGACTTTGCAAGATCATAACTTCTTGTTCAGGCCTATGATTGGGATGAGGTCTGAAGCAAACTTGTAATTCTCCTTGAGAGCTTTCCAATGGTGTGTCACACTCTACTTGCATGGACCGAGGTCGGGTTGATTCCCGACTTTTAATGGTCGGGAGTCAAACTGCTAGTTTGACTCCCGACACTTCTTGATGCCTTTAACTTGTGCTGCATATGTCCAAATGGACCATGCGAGCCCATTTTCGACATCTATGTTTCGAAAGCTTTCCAATGATATGAAGAACACTCTGATGCGAGGTGTTTTGACCCCTGCAATTGAACTTTGAAGTTTCGAAAGTCCTGAAGGACTCCCAAGTCCCCATTTCGAGAGTGTGATAATCATCTTCACATTCTTTCAAAGTAGGGTTGTGATAGGGGTCATGTAAAGATCAGCTCATAATGAAGTTCTTAATGTAAAGGTGTACCACCATTCTTTCCATACATCATGTTCACTCTCTTAGGCGAGGGTCTACATGACGTTTCTGATGACATCATGTGTGTTATTTGTTAACCTCCAAACAAACAACATGCTGGATGCATGCTTAATATGTTTAACCCATGTCCACATTCACACATGAGAAAATTAAATGTTAAAGTTTGAATCAAATTGAAACAAAAACACAACATTGAAATGAAAGTAGAATGTGCAATGTGAAATGAATGAATACATGGCTTAACAATCAACTATAGCCTTGCCTCTTTGCTTGAACAAGAGCGAATATGGGCTCTGGATCCTGAGAAAATGGAATCATTGTCCAAGATAGACCTAAAAGTTGTGTCATGATGGATGATTATAAACCTCCAACATCGTCCAATATAGACCTAAAGGTTGTGTCATGATGGATGTTTACAAACCTCCAGCATCATCCAATATAGACCTAAATGTTGTGTCATGATGGATGCATACAAACCTCTAGCATCGTCCAATATAGACCTAAAGATTGTGTCATGATGGATATTTGCAGACCTCTAGCATCGATAACTGCCAAACTTTCAAAAAAAGGTGCATCTATAACTGTGGGTGAAAATCTATCCCCAATTGCATTGGATTAATGAAAATTGAAACACAAAATTACATGGACCAATTGCAACAAAAAAAAATTAACAAAAAGATTGGGAAAATGTGTTTTTTATAATGGAAGTTGCCACATTATGAAAGGAAAAAAAGTCTACAATCACTATATTTAAAAAATATGATCCAATAAGGCCCCCCTCCTCACTCTAGCTCAATTTGGCTAAAGCCTCTTGTGCATAATTACTAATAAACCTACTTCACAAATTTGAACAAATTTTTTTTGGTAATTTTGATTGATTTTTCTATTTTTTGGGAAAAATTCGCCAAATTTTTGATATCACAAAATTGACAAAAATACACAGTTGAGAACATTACTGCGCTGTTGCCAGAAAGACTACCTGCGCAGTAAGCACGAGCGTTTTTCAGTCGAATTGTCCCCTTTTTAATAAAAATTTGGGAAGTTTGTGTTTTTCTCAAGCAATTTCGACTAATTTTATCACCAAATTTTACACTTTAGAGATTTCAAGACCTGACGGCGTTTCCACCTCCCCAAGAGGTACTGTTAGATGCAGCTTTCTCCCTTGCGCAGCAAGAAAGAAATTGCTTCTTGTCTCGGTGGTAGCTGTAGATTGTAGACTTTTTGATTTCACTTTCCTCTTCTGACATTTTTCTTCGCTCCGGCCACTCTCTGTCACTTCCTTTCTCGCGCCGGATTGCCCTACACGTCGTGCAGCTTGTTTTGGACATGTGAAGATTGCTGTTGCATATTATAAAGCTCTGTGTACAATTCACATAAGTTGGGGGTTTGTTGAAGTTTGAAGAGGTCCTGTGCGTCTTGCTGTTTTCGACCAGTGTTTCCCCTGGGAGGATGTCCGAAAGAGTAGAGGTTAGACATTGAGTTCCCACCACATGTTGTAGAAGAGTGGTGATGATTTGTAAGATATCTAATTTTGATGAAATTTTGGAAAAATTCACCAAATTCTTAATTGGAAAAAAAAATGATGGAAAGGTTTATTTTCAAATGTGTTAATGTTTGTAACATGCAAATTGTGCAACCGATCAATTTTCCCCACTTGCCAATCTGTTGTACACATATTTTTCATGTTCCAAATTGCCCTACTTCATTCCCTGCATTCCCATGAAACATCCTTAGATTTGAAGTAGTAAAACATGTTTCATTGTTGTAGGCGTTCCACAACTCAATCGTAGAGTGGTATTGTAGCCTCTCTAGGCAGGATGGACCTGCCAAAGTCACCTTAGGTCCACTTGTTGAACGTGTGCTGATGAGCCAGTCATTGAAATTGGATGGGTGTCATTGTTGGCAGTACCTTGGTTCACGTGTATTAGGAGAATCTCCTGTCATCATATTCACTCATCAAAATCAACATTTTTTCAGTTTTGGAAGGGCTGAATATGTAGACTGGATGCTTACTGTCATCATTGGTCGTTTGGTTTTTACTGCTGCTATGTTAGGTGTTCTTGGTGGGTCATGCCACTGTGATAGTTGTTGTCATGACTGGGGTTCATCTATTATGTTGGATGGGAGGTTTGCCAATCACAGTGGAAAGTCCAAGTGAGCGCCTTGTGGCCGTTGGTGTCTTGTCTCATGGTCTGCACCCAGACAGCAGGAGCATCAACAAAGTGACTAAATTTTTGGTGAAAGGATCTTACTGGAACAGATTCGAGCTCAGTAGCCAGACTTCATTTCGAGCTTTTCTGCAAACCAAACTTTCACATCCAGACTTTGAACTTTTGTACAACAATTGGATTAAGGACAGTGTTATTTCTTTCAGGGCACTTGAGCAGGAGCCTGGAATAGCAGATGCTGATTTTCCAAGTATGGGAACAACAACAGCTCTAAAGAACATCATTGGGGGTGGTGTGTGCAAATTTGATGGTTCATCAAGTGCTTGCACCCAAAGGAAAGGAATTGTATGTTCCTAGTTTTCAAGAACCTTCCCAATATCTGAAAAATAAATAAATAAAGAAATAATTGCATGCTGGTCGGGCAGCTGTTTGGCGAAAACCTGGGCAGGCGGGGGGCAGCAGGCCATAGTTCGGTGCTGGAATTGTCTCACCAACAAGTCCGCAAGTGGTGGTGTGGAAGAGAGATTGGATTTGGGTCGACTTGGGACGCTCGAGAGGGAATTGCATTTGGGTCAACTTGGGATGCTCTTGGATTTTGAGAAGTGACAGCAATTGCCAAAGGTTTCTGCCAAGCAAAAAATTCTTCATCATCATGAGTGCAGCAAGTGCATGGTCTAAGTCTGTTCTAGACCACAAAAGAGCAGATCCATCACCACATTGAGAGGTGGACGACGAGGATCTTCTTGCTACGTGTCAGTTTGCACCAGCAATTCCACTTTACACATCAACAGCTTTCGCAGTACACCGCTCTTCATTCCAGACTGCACGGATTAGAAACAAAGGCGGGACTCAGAGATCACGGCAAATGTAAGCTTTCCTATGTTGTCCCTCTCTATGTACTGCCTTCTTCTAACAATACGTGTGTTTTGTTTCTTGAAAAATCTCGACCTGATTTGATTACAGTTATATCGTCCCAGTCAAATCGAGAGGCTGGATACAATCTGTGCAAAATGCAATACCTCATCCTGGCTTCTATGTGATCAGAGTTCACCATTTGACAGGAAGTTCTTCTGCAGTCCCTGGAGGTCACACAGAGAAACAGTGGCAGGAGTTCTTTAGGGATCCTTCACAATGTTGGGATCATAGATCAGAGAAGGTAAGTGAACATCAAACCTGTCAGAGTTCACATGTCAATGGAGCCATACCTCTTGTTGGTGTCAATCTTTTTTCTCTCTGTTGGTTGTTGCTATCCTGCCCTGGTCTAAACTGGGCAGAATTTCTTTTCAGGTCCTTTGCACCGGTGGAGTAGTAGTTGTGGGCTGGAGAAAGTAGGTCAATGCAATATGCTGATGGAGAAGGTCACTGCACCTTTCTCTGTTCTTATGATACCATTTATTCCCAGGATGTGGAGAATACATGGCTGATCAGCTTGATCTGAATTTCTGGTCATTGACAAATGAAAGGTATCCAGATTTGGGAAACACATGGGAAGCACTTTGGGTTGAGGGCCTACAAAACTCACCATGGGTGGGAGCACAGATAGCTGCGAAGGCACCAGGTATAGTGCAATTCAACATATTTGCATGCAATCAGAAGCTTACAAAACACGTGAAGGATGGGCGACTGGAGAAGGTGATGCAGTTTTTCCAACAAATGCGACAACAAGGAGTGAGTCCTAACAAATTCACTTTTATTCAGGTGATTGAGGCATGTGCTGCTTTACGAACACTTGAAGTGGCAGGGTTGTTCATAAACAGCTCATTCAAACTGGTTGTGAGTCTGATGTCTTTGTGGGGAGTAGCTTTGTGGACATGTATGCAAAATGTGGGAGCATTGAGGATGCCTGGAGAGTGTTCAACAAGATGCCATCTTAAAATGTGGTCACTTGGAGCTCCATGATATTGGGACATGTGAAATGTGGGCAAGGGCAGAAGGCACGTGGACTATTTCAACAAATGCAACAGGAAGGTGTGCAACTAGACTCTGTTACTTTTCTCCGGGTGCTGAAAGCATGTGCCAGCATGGTTGCAATTGAAGAGGGTAGGTGTGTTCATCAGGACATGATTCAAAGCGGTGTGGAATCTGATGTCTTTGTGGGTAGTCGCTTAGTTAACATGTATGCAAAGTGTGGGAGCATGTAGGATGCTTGGAGAGTGTTCAACAAGGTGCCATCCCGAACTGTGGTCACTTGGAATGCCATACTTGGAGGATGTGCCATGAATGGGCATGGTAAGGAAGCTCTTAAATATTTTGAACAGATGTGCGCAGAAGGTGTACAGCCAGATGACGCCACTTTTCTTTCTCTTCTGTCAGCTTGTCCCCATGCAGGTTTGGTTGATGAAGGCATGCACTGTTATGCTTCAATGGTCACTCACTATATGATTTCTGCAAAGTTGGAACATTACACTTGTATGGTCGACCTTCTTGGCCATGCTGGCCATGTACAGGAGGTAGAGAATATGGTCATGGCAATGCCCTGGAAACCACATGTGGCTGCATGGATGGCTTTACTTGGTGCTTGCAGAATTCATGGTAATGTGGAGATGGCAGAATGTGTTGCCAGATGAATTCTTGAGGAACCTGACAATGCTGCTCATTATGGGCTGCTGTCAAACATCTATGCTGCTGCTGGCAACTTGCATCTCTGTGAGAATGTTATATGTTAGAGAGAGGGAAAAGGTGTGATGAAATAGCCAGGTCGCACCTGGATTGAAGTGAACAATGAGGTGCATATGTTTGTAGTAAAGCATCAAGGCCACTGCCAGATTATTGAATTCATGCAGATCTGCAGAGGTTGTCAGGGCTCATGCACGATGTGGGGTATGTGCCTTGTACAAGATTCATTGTGCATGTTGTGGAAGAAGAAGAATTGGCGTTTCAGTTGTGTCACCATAGTGAGAAAATTGGCTATCTCATTTGGGCTCATCAACACAGCTCCTAGTAGTGCTCTCGGAATAAAAAGAATGTGCGGGTTTTTAAAGATTGCCACACCTCCAAGAAGTTCAGCTCAAAAATATTGAGGGATGAGCGAATCACTTTGAAGATGGTATTTGTTAGTGCATGGACTATTGGTAATGCCAGTAATCAGTCTTGTCAATCACTCTGTCAAGTTCATTGTCTTTTGAGTAGGATGTCTAGTAGTCTGATGTCTTTATGGGGAATAACTTGGTTGACATGTATGTGAAATGTGGGGGCAAAAGGCACTGAAACTATTTGAATAAATGCAACAGGAAGGTGTGTGACCATTTTGTGGGATTGCTGAATACATGTGCCAATGTCATTGCACTTGAAGTGTGCAGGTGGACTCATTATCGGATCATTCAATGTTGATGGGATTTAGGTGCCTTAGTGGGCAGTAGTTTGGCCGACATGTATGCAGGATGTGGGAATTTTGGAGGATGCTTGGAGATTCTTCAACAAGATGGCATCTCAAGATGTGGTCACTTGGAACGCCATGATTGGCACATTCCAATGGGTGTCCAGATGATGAAAATTCTTCAAGATGCCACCCCATCTACACAATTAGGCAGCTAGCATTCTCCTATTACTGAAAGGTCTACCAAGAAGATGATTGATTCCCTGTGCCAAGAGAACAATAATGTCCCATGACTATCTTAATCCATGAGGTCAAGGATTCAGTGAATAGTGAAAAGGCCAACTAGGACCCACCCGCCATTTGCTTGGAGGGTTGTTCCATTCCTGGTTGATCTGTAGGCAGGTCACTAAGTCATCAAAATGCAACTGTCAGTTCGGAACACAAAACGTGCACTTGACTTCAATTGAGAAACAACAGAATCAGATTTGCCTTTCAAGATAGTGCGAAGATCTCTGTGTCCTTCAAATAATCAATAATTTCTCCATATTACAAATGATTGACAATATGTAGATTATTTAAGTCATCTATACCATATACTAAAATATGTAAATGAAAAAAAGTCACTTCTGTTTCTTTTTTACCTGTTTTACCAATGTTTGTTCCTTAATGTTGGATCATTAATATGATCAATATGAGTACCATTGATGTCATTTGCCTTGTTTTCTTATAATGTACAGCATTCACATGATTTCTAGAATGGATATTTTGATTATCCATCATTCTTCTTAACCAACCGTCCAATCCTGGAGGGCACTTCTGAACTACGAAGTTGGTTTGAACACCTATAATTGAAGTTACATGAAAAAAAAATGATATTTTGTTATGCCTCAAATAATGTTCCATGGAAGCTCTGCCACCTAGCATGGTCCATATGACTGTAATTTTACCCCAACTGCATATACTAAGCCTAAAATGGAGAATCATTCCTTGGAACTCCTAAATTCCAAAGCCAATTTGACATTTGGCCATACAATACTATTTTGTTTTACAATCATGTCCCCATGCACTGCTACAGCACTCCGCTTTCCCTTCCCTGTCTGAGGATCATTATAGAATAGTAGCACATGTCTTCATCAACCAAGCCTGGATGGTTGCAAGCTGACAGAAGGCAAAGAATAGTGATATGACTTGACTGTATGTGTTCTTTCAATTATCCAATCAAAATGTTGAAGAGCTTCATTACCATTCCTGTGCACAACACACATCCTCCAAGTATGGGCATCCTGAAAACCCAAATTGCCTTCTCAGGTTGCATCACTTGAGGTTGCCCATGCTTCAGATGTTTTCTTCCTGTTCCAAACAGAAATGTTGAACTGCATGTAGCCGGGCACCATTGTAACTGCTGCCACCCATGGTGGGTATTGTGAGTCCTCAAGCCATAGAACTTCCCTGTCTTCTTATTTCTGAGAACCCAAGCCCCTTTCATTTCTCTACAACTAGAAATCCAGATCAAGTTGTTCTGCAGCCACATATTCTCTACATCCCACACAACAAATGCTATCATAGGAATAGAGGAACCCAGAGAGTTTCTCTCAAGTGCTAACCTACCATTCTGTCTCCAAGCATCCTCCATGCTCCCACAAAGACATGTACACCAATCTATTCCCCACAAAGACATCTCAATCCCATCAATTATAGGCAGTACATAATTTGCTACAAGAGCAGCTTCAGATAATTTGCCTCTAAGAAACTGCCTGTGCACCTGTCAATATTTTTCATACTGTCTATATTTAAGTAAAATCTCTTAGATCTGTAGCTCTAGAAACAAAGTCCAAGCCAAGCTCATGACAGAATTTCTGAGGGTGTTCCCCACATATGGAATGTGAACCATCAAGAATGATGACCTTTCCACGTCGAGCACTGCTGCTCTAAAGCCTGCACCCGCCACATATTTCCTGCTGCCAGGGAAGGACTGGAACTACATCATCTTTTCCCACAATGGACACCATGTTCATGTGAATCAGCAGTCAGCTCCCAGGTTGTACTGAAGGAAAACCCACCAGTCCTGCATAGTCTCATCACCAACAGCAGCATTTCTTCTCTACACCAAACAGTAATTCTCAGCCCAAAATTTTAGAATATTAGCCATATAATATGCACTGTACATCTCATGGTGTGGAGGTACCTGCCATGCTGGACTGCATTCATAGAATTGCCAAGTCCGACATTTTCTCCCTTGTCCCCCTCTAAACAAAAATCTTGCAATCCCTCATTGAATTGAAAGATGGAAAATGTATGACTATATGCTTCTGCTCAGTCTTTCAAAGCTCAAAGTTTGAAGCCCCATACCTATGCATGTTGGATGAATAAGTTATGGGAGCAGTGAAACCTGTTTTGGGGAAGGTTCTTGAAAACTAGGACAACGTACAATTCCTTTCATTTGGGTGCAATCACTTGATGAACCATCAAATTTGCACACACCACCACCAATGATGTTCTTTAGAGCTGTTGTTGTTCCGATACTTGGAAAATCAGCACGTGAAAGAAATAACAGACTGTCCTTAATCCAATTGTTGTACAAAAGTTCAAAGTCTGGATGTGAAAGTTTTGATTTGCAGAAAAGCTCGAAATGAAGTTTGGCTACTGACCTGGATTCTGTTCCAGTAAAATCCTCGAATCTGTTCCAGTAAAATGTGCAATTTGGGTTCTATGACTAGACTAGGGAATTTTGGTGGATTTTAGCTCGGCAGAACGATCAGCAGGAAATAACTCTTACAAGGTTGAGGATGCCGATCACATGGAGGTGTGCAAGCCCCCAAGTAAAGAACATCCCAGCTCCGGGTTGCTTCTACAATTTATCATTACTTGTGTACAGGTGAGTTTTAATAACCTAGTTTGTTCGATATTTCGTTAACATTGAAACATTACCTACTCTATAAAATACAATTAAATTTTTCTGTTAGGAGGTAAGCAAGAATGCTTGAGATTTTGATGAATTATGATAGTGTAAAGTAAATGCCCCATGCAAATTTCCTGGTATAGAGTATTCACCTTAAGTCAGTAATGATGTATTAATATTTTTTCTTTGAGCAACAAATGGGCTAACGTTTTGATAGTTGTATGTTGATTCTGAAGGTGGCACGAGAATGTGATCAAGCTTTCCAAGATGTTCATGACTTGCCTAAATCAATGCTTGGTCTGGAGAGCTATGTGAAGAGGGTAGAAACATTGGTAACCTCAGAATGAAGCGATGCAGCTCCTCAATATGTGCGAGTATGGGGCATGCGTGGAGTTGGGAAAACTCTTCTTCTTCAAGCACTGTATGGGAGCGCAAAGATATATGGCCATTTTCAAGGAGCGAAATTCATTTGGCGCACAGTGGGGCAAATTCCTGACATAATGGCCCTATATCGGAGCCTAAGTCAAGAACTGGGTCTCAAACCAGAATTGAATGCGAACGCAGAGGATTACAAGCTCAAATTACACTCAGTTTAGATGGAAAGAGTGTTCCTGGTTTTGGATGATGTTTGGAAAGACAAGGTGTTTGATTCACTTGACTTAGCCAAGGGAAAAGGAAGTGTCACATTCTTGAGCACTAGAAACCTATCTTTATTGGAAGGAGCAAGTCCAGACATAAGCCAAGAGCATATGTCTCCTCTTTTAAAGGAGGATAGTTGGAGCCTCTTTTGTATGCATGCATTCAGAGCACCATCCAATTTTCCATGTAAATTAGAGGCACTGGCACAGTCCATGGCTGAGGAGTGCCAAGGTCTTCCGTTAGCTCTGAAGGTTATAGGCAGAGCAAAGATCGGAAAGCCGTCAACTGAATTTGAATGGGAGCCACTACTGAAGAAGCTAAAGGAATCACGCCTGCAAGAGAGGAGTGTTGAAGAGAAGTTGTATGAGCGTTTGAAGCTTCGCTATAATCTCCTGTCTGGGGATGACTGGCGCTTGAAGGACTGTTTTCCTTACTTTGCAGCATTTCCTTCACAACCTTATAATAATTAGGTTAAATTGAACAGTGGTAGCTAGGGCTTGGAACTGGAAGCTACTTAGGACTGGCCGTGGCTAAGATCCGGGCTAGGCGGTGGCTAGGGTTAGGGATACGCGGCGGGTACGCTTCCAGTTAGGCGGCGGCAAGGATACGGTTAGACAGCGGCGAGGCTAGGGTTAGGAACCGGTTAGAGTAAGGATTAGACGGCAGCTAGGATAGTGTTAGGCGGCGGCTAGGGTTACCCTCAGTCGGCGGCTAGGACATTTTCAGATGTCCACTGATCTCACTTCTAATGGTTTTACAGTGCATATTCATCTCTCAAAGTTCGTTTGTTTTTGCGAGCCATAGTTTTGTCATTGTAGCATTGAAGTTTACAATCTTCTAATTTTGTTGTTAGTCAGTGCAATTATTTCGTCCCATGAGTGATGAATATATATATTTTTGTTGCTTTGTCCAGGTTTCCAATGCTTGAGAACATTACTGTTCTGTAGCAACAAGACTCTGCCCCGTATGCAAGAGCGATTTGAAGAAGATTTTCCCTTTTGTGAGTTTTTTTTTAATTTGTTATTTTGAAGAAATTGAGACTAATTGTATCAAGAAGATGTATTCTTTTAAATGTTGAAGACCTGACATCGTTTTCCACCTCCCCAAGGTGTATTTTAGACGCATTTTCCTTCGTTGATAGGTATGATGGATATTGTATCGGTAGTATCTCTAGCTTGTATGTTTTTCTGTTGCATTTTCATCGCTGACATTTTCCTTTTGTTCGGCCCCTCCATTCTGTCTTCTTTTTTATCGCTGGATTGACCTGCACGGTTGTAGCTTGTTTTCCAGATAAGAATATTGCTGTTGCGTGTTATAAAGCTTTGTTTACAATTCAGAATTTGGTTCTTTATTTCAGAAGACACGCTTGCCTTGTTCTTTTGGCCCAGTGTCTCGCCTTGTAGGTTATAACAAAACATGTGGTCGAGCTTCACAGAGCCTTACTGAAATGTTATGTCTGCTCTGCGGTGGAGAGTACCGAAGATCGATCATGTAATACGGTCTTGACTCGTTACTGAAAGGTGAATATCAAGGTAAAAGCATTTTACTAGTTATTTTCAATGGTTTTTCTGTTTCCCGTGGAACATGTCGTCCGGCGTCAGTATCTGACAGGCCTCGGTGTTTTGAAGGTTTCCTAATAGTTTTTGACTCTGGAGCCTGTATCTCCTAGGACTCCTAGGAGATAGTCATTTCCCTTTTATGCTGCTAGCATGCAGTCAACTTTCTCCTGTCTGCTTCTAAATGGTGGTTTTCTCGTAGATCGACTCGTTGAGTCATTAGTTTTTGTTGGTTGTGAATTGATTGCTTGTTGGACGCACGTGGTCTTGTAACAGATCAATTCCAGAAGTTGCTTTCGGACGTTACTTGCAGTCTTGGGGTCTGATTTGGTTCTCGGATTTTCAGTTGCTTTGTGCTGATTTCGTTTGCAAAAGCTGGATGAAAACTTCATGCACGGGAAATTTTTTAGGAAAATAGAAGTGTTAAATTTAATCGTAAACTCTGAGGTTGTCATTTGTGATTGATGTCTCGATTGATGTGCTTGAGATTGTTGAATTTCATCTTGTTTTCGGTATTCGTTTTCAACATCGTTCTTTAGTTGTTGGTGGTTAGTGAACACTTACATAACGTGAGAGTAATTGTTTGTGGAAGAGTCAATAATTGTCCGGTTATCTGATCAGGAGACCACCAGCTGAATGGACTGAAAGTAATTTTCTTTGCTGTTTTCATTCTTATTTTTTCGTTGTTCTATTTATGTATTTGTCGCTGAGCTACGGACTTTATGCTATGTTGCGTCGTTGCAAGTTAAGAGTGAAATAATCTCCAGCCAATTATCCTATTTGTGACGGGAGAATTTTAAGCAATCGTCTGTTACGTGGCAGAAAGCATTTCGGAGAACTTGTTCTGCTATCTATTAATTCTAAAAAAATGAGAGCCGTTAGCTGTGGAGGAACGGCACATGCACCGAATACTTTTGAATTGGCTAGAACTCTTCAAACGAATCTGAATTGAACTGAACTGGTATTGCAAGTGGTATTCAGTGTATCACGGTTGCAAGGAGGTTTACATGGCGATAAGGGATCTTGATCGTCGTGTCTAATGTTTCTGTGAGTATTCCATCTTTGTCAATTCTTCGATAGTAGTGAATATCCAATTGTTTTCACTTAAGCTTGCCATTTTTTTATCATTGTAGTTTAATTGGTGATTTGTTCCTGTCAAAAAAATGTTTGTGGAGTGATCAAATGAACTTGTTCAAAATGATGCGTGACTTGGTGTCTAATCTCTTGATCGCTTTTCCTTTTTATATTAGAGATTGTTCGTGTTGAGGCGACATTTTGGCGTTTCCTATGTTGTTCCTGATGGTGTAGCATTTTGGCGTTTCGCATGTTTGTTGGTACAACATTTGGCCTTTCGCATACTTCTCGTGATGATGCAATATTTAGTGGTCTGGATTATGTTTACATGCTTTTAGCGGAACACGTAATGGTTATGGCCTAATCATTGCTGGAGTTTTGATCGCAAATGAGTAATCTTAAGTGTCAGCAAATGTCTATCAGTCATTTCAGCAGATCCAAACTAGCTGGACAGAATAGTGTGTACTGTCAGGTTTTGTCCAAATAATATTTTGAGGCTTTTAGATTTGTGTTGTATATTTAAGTGTGGCTAGCTGGGAGGTCGGAGAAATTGACTCTGTCGTTTGATTCGAAGGTGAGGGGAATCTTAACAATGTCTGACAGTGCATGATATTTGTAACTGCAGAAGTTTGTCAGGGATTTTCTCTACTTATGAATGAAAGCAATATGGATGCTTATATTTGTATGGGACCTCGGACACGCTCTTTTAGCCTTTAAAACATTGAAGCTTGTTCTTCTGAGAAACATCCCTCTTATGTCGTATGAGAGCTGCTTACGCCAGGCTTGAGGATTTTTTGAGTTGCTCTCAGCTTGTGTAAATAAAGTCGAATGGCAGTTCTGTCAGTTGATTATACTATCTATGAGTGTTACCATATCGTGAATTTATGTACAACCAGTGAGTTATTTTGAGCATCATGGCTGCTAATTTTGTGAGTTCCTTTCACCTTTCAGATTCTTCTTGTCTGTTGTAGTAGTCTATTTCTGAGTATTTTTATGTTAGTTGCTCATTTCAAGACATTCATAAATCAATTTGTGGCCTGTGCTCTGTAAATTCCAAATGCTGCTGATGTGGTTTGGACATTGGTTGTTGTGCAATTTCTTGAATGTTGAATTTTGGTGGCAGAGTGATTGGCCAGTGCATCAGCTATGGCCTCCTCCTGGAGACAAGCAAAGCATTGAATTGGATGTGGTGTTGTTCCATGGGCTGCAATTAATTGCAAATGATGCCTGGAGTAGTACATGGACGCAACGAGGGCATGATGATGTTTGTTGGCCTCGAGAATGGTTGCCATTTGATTTGGGGGAATCTGTGCGTATTTTCTCTGTATCATACAGTGCAGATATAGTAACCGACCCTGATTTTATGGTAACGCAGATTGCACGTAACCTGTTCCAGAATCTCATGGATTCTAGGTACAAAGTGGCCTCACTTTCATTGTCAAAATGGCATGCTTGGGCAAATGTAGTGTTTCACTCACAAATATGTGAAAGCAACTAAAGGTTTCAGATATAAGATTTCTAACCCAACAATTTGGTCATCTCTCAATTGTGTTAAATTCTGTATGCTTATCAGTGATACCATGTATCAGGCTATTATAGATGGTGTTGCAACGCTTCCTGAAAAATGAGCAGAGCAGAGTATTGTGCACGTTTAATTGAATTATCCATATTTGTAAATTACACTATTTTTAAAGATTGGTGTTTAGAAGCTTGCTTTGAGAAGTGGAAAGCGCTTTGACTTTCTGAAGTCTGAAAATGGCATAGGAGAGCGGCAGTGCAGGAGTGTACAATTGGCTTTAGGTATAATGTCGGAGGTGTGCAGTCCCAAGATATATTTCAGTCAAAACTGAATAGACTTAATTAATTTGGAATGTAGACGTTGATTAAGTATTCCCTGAAACAGTATGGCAAATGAATATGTTTTGTGCAGGTATGAATGGCATCATCCTATTGTGTTAATAGGCCATAGTTTTGGAGGGTTGGTGTTGAGGAGGTTGGTTGTAGGATTGAAGACACCATCAACCATCCGAAATCCTTACAAATCCTTGTCCAATGCTACAGTGCAGCGTGCGGAAGTATTTTTGAGGAATGTGAGAGGGGTAGCTTTTTATTCTGTTCCGCATGCTCAAGCAACCAATATTGCTAAATATGTGAACCAGTTGTTGAGAAGCATGCATCGTCCTGGAATACCGGAGAACATTCCACCCTGGCAACTAGATATGGAATATTTATCAGTGGATTTTGATAATATTGTTGCAGAAAACAGAATCAATATATGTGCTTTTTGTGAGGGCAGGCCAATGAAGGAAGTGGTAAGCATGTGTTGGATGAAATGGATTTTTTGAAACCAAACACCTGTGATGCCTTGAGGTTGTTGTGCGCTGACACGTGCAATTTTGGGTTCTATGGCCGGACTAGGGAATTTTGGTGGATTCTATCCCGGCACAAAAAACAGGAGATAGGACTTACAAGGTTGAGGATGCCAATCACATGGATGTGTGCAAGCCTCCAAGTAAAGAACATCCCAGCTACAAGTTTCTTGTACAATATATCATTACTTGTGGGAAGGTGAGTTTAAATGAGCTAGTTAGGTGTGCAAGCCCCCAAGTAAAGAACATCCCAGTTATGGGTTCCTTTGACAATTTATCATTACTTGTCAAATGGTGAGTTTCAATAACCTAGTTTGTTCAATATTTCATTAACGTTGCAGCATTACAGAAACCAGTCTTTATTGGAAACAGGAACTCGGCAGATCAGCCAAGATGTTATGAATCCTAATTCAAAGGAGGATGATTCGGTTTTTTGTGTGCATGCATTTGTTTTAGATTTCAGACCAATGAAGCTTCCATCCTAAATGAAACAATTGAGTACATGGTTTTGCAGATATGTAATGTTGAACAGCCTGGAATGGTGCATCTAAATTCAAGCGAAGGTATCAGGATAATTTTCTGTCCTAGTTTACCACATGTCTAACTCAGTGTACAATCAATTTGCCGGTCATGTAAAACTTTCTCTTCATTAAAAGGCGCAATAATATGATGACTTTGATGTATGTAAGTTTCATGTCTTAAGTTCCTTGGTTTGTGGCATTAGTTGAAAATGTTGTATAATTACCTGGTAAGATACATATTTTAGAATCTTAACCTTTCTGTCTTGTGCCTTAAATGGAGTAGGTAACATTGAAGTCATGAATTATGGTTTTAATGAGAACGGAGAGCACTACTGGAGTGGCATGAAAGAGGTACAGGTGGAGGATATGTACTCTGAGCCAGAGAATGCTTCAGAAGGTGATCAGTCTGAGGCAAACACAATTTTGCAGCCAGATGGTACTCCATCTATGTCCTTCATGCTAGTTTCATCTTCTTGGCTTATGCATGAAGTACTGAAGATGGTGGTAATTCGAGTGGAGTAATGAAAATCACTGTTGTGGATCATAGTTACAAGACCTTTTGTTTTTGCCAAAACTTTACTAAGGACTTTCCACTTCATCCCAGAATGAGCTGAAGTTCTTTCTGCACACATGCAGAAGTTCATTAAATCTTGTTGCAGAACTGAACATAGTGTGTTTGTGATCAGTCTTGCACATAGATGGCACATTACATCTTCAACATGCTTTGAATTGTGCTTTTGTAGGTGCTGATGATGCTTTCATATTCGGAGCTACTTCATTGAATTCTGTCAATACACAAGTCTTCAAGGAAAGGATTTTAACAGCAATATGTGACCTAGATGATAGAACATTTGGTCAAAATTCAAAACTGCAGGTGAATGTGTTGCAGTGCAAGTACATGGTCTCCACTATAGTGACCAGCAAATGTAATGTCATGGGGGAGACTTGTGCAACTTTGGCTGATCCAATGTACAAAGAGTTGTTCCGCATTGTACAGAAAGCAGACTTGATTGTGCAAGAGTGCAGTGATGAGCCATTGAGTCTCAAATCAATACTTGTGGAAATGGATAACATATGTGCATTTGTTGCTGTCATTATTGATTGGCAATCATGCACAAGGTTGTTCAGAAAAGACATTGATAATTGCACATGGGCATCTGTTCATTCAAGAATGGAGCAACTCAAAGCACAAGATATTCAGAAGAATAAAGAGTTATGGGATCCACGCATTGCAGAGCTTCGGCAGTTGATGATGAGTAATGCTGGTGGTTCTATAACAGGAGAAAGGATCAACCTTGCAGATTATCTGCAATGGAGATTGCAGAATGTCATGAATGTCTATGACTTACCACAGGGACTGCGTCCGTGGTGCGTTTTGGCCTCTGATCCTGAAGCAAAGCGAGGAGAATTTTTGGGGAAGGGCTCATTCGGATCAGTTTCTCAATACACATGGTTTGGGATGGCATGTGCTGAGAAATCCTTCAATCCTCTTTTTGGTGAGAAACAGAAGCGTGAATTTGAGAATGAGGTTGGAGTCATGGTTCGCTTGAACCATCCACATGTTGTACGATTGATATGTTGCCAGCAAGATTCTACCAAGTGTTCAATTGTGATGGAACTCATGCCCACAAATCTTGAAAGGCACATTGCAGAACGAAAGGATTCACACAAGCCATTCACACCTCAAGCAGCTGTTGATGTCATGTTACAGATTGCTTCAGGCATGGAGTACTTGCATGGACAAGGGGTTGTGCACCGTGACCTTAAACCTAATAACATCTTGGTTAGTCCAAACACAAACCCTGAACTCTCTGCTGATGGGTATGTGGAGGTGAAGTTGGCTGATTTTGGTTTGGCAAAGACAAAGGTCAACACCTCTTCATCTATGTTGCACTCTCAGATTTGTGGAGCAGCAGCATGGAGGGCACCAGAGGCCTTTGAGGACCAGGAAGGGCACCCAAGGCGTTTTTCTGCCAAAAGAGCTGATGTCTACAGCTTTGCGATCTTGTGCTCGCAAATTCTCTCTGGTAAATTGCACCCTTTTGGTTACCCCCCAGTGAGATTGCGGGAAAGAATTAGTTCCCCGCAAAATGAAAGGCCATTTTTGCCTTCAAACAGCAATTACCCTGCACAATTACTTTCCCTGATCAAGCAGTGTTGGGCTCCTGATCCATGTATGCGACCACATTTCTCAGCTATTTGCAGTAGTCTTCAAGAAATCAGATCTAGTCTTTTGGCATGCAAATGGGATGTGAATTAGAAGCGAGCTATTGCATGAGCAGGTCTTTGATTATGAACAATTCTAGATCAAGTGAACAACAGGCATGCAAGCTATCTGGCATGCTGTTTTGACATGCAGGAATATCTTAAACTTGGAGGTTTCATTGCATGTCCTTCATGTTAAAATTCATCCCAAAGTGTATTACAGCTGTACTTTTAACACCTTGTTTGAGGAGTTATGTATGAAATTCATGGAGCAGATCATGCAAATAGGGCTGATTTTTAAGAGGAAGCATCATTTTGTTCTCATAGATGTCAGCACTTCCAAGAAGTTGACTTTGTATCAAATAGCTATAAGATTGCACTGAGTTTGAGAAATATGCTCATCAAATGTGCAAAATAGAGTGGAAAATTTGACTTTCAAGTTTGTGCCTAATTGATTAGTGGAGCATACAAAGGCAGCTATCATTGCAATATGATTAGGCAAGAGCTTTCTGCCCCTTCTAATCTATTCACAAGTTGCATCTCTATCTAGAGCTTCTTCTCTAAGGAAGAGATCTGTAATACAAGATAATGGTGTGTCAAACTTGCACTCTAACAAAGTATTTGAATTGTTTTCCTTTTTGAACATGTTCAAGTTAATGGTGTTAATTACTGGTAGGAATCAAGAGAGTGTTTGACTATAAGATGCATCATCTGCAACACAGAAAATGCATGGTTGCAGTAGTGAATTCACACAATCTTAGCATTAATGTGATAAGCATGATCAAGTGACTTTGTCCAAGCATGCTATGCTTGTTTCTATGCATCAAACCGTCTCTGCAATTGTTCCCTTTGGCTACGGACTATGGTAAGATCTTGTAGACTGAGGGTCAATATGTTTGCACCTATTTTGCGGTCTCACAATTTCATAGTATACTGTAAGCCATCAAATACTTTCTCAAGGAACAATTTTCCTGCACAATTTAAGGCTGATGAATAAAGCTGCACAAGCTCATAAATTCTCTTTGCTAAACTTGTATAATTTTGGTGAAGCCTTTATTAGGATGTGTGAAAGGACAAGTTCCCTGAAATCCAAAAGTGAAACTTTGTCCATTTGACATGTAGCTGCAATTGTTCTTATCAAGAAATCTTAGATTGAAACACTCTTAGGTTGATAACAAGTTAATCTGGAAGAGGACCTTAGGTTATAGAATCTATGATGAGAATGGGTAGTTGAATAAGTCTTGAATAGGTTTCTGCAAAGGATGGTTTCCCCGAAACATGAAAAGCTTTGGGGCTGCTGATCCATAGCTGCATGCACCCATATACTCTCAGTTGTTTGTCAGCAAACCAATTGAACTTGGCCTGTTGAGGTTCTCTGGCTATGAATATGGCTTGTGAACTACAATCATGCTGCATTAGTAGCTCTTCACTGCAGGGTATTGTATGAAAGTTGAAATGCCAGGAGGGAAGTCATCTAGCACATGCTACTGCACGATCATGAGCTTGGAGAATGCTTACCATATGCCTTGAGATAAGACTTGTTCAAAGTAGTGGGGACATGCAAATTGGCAAGTTTTTATCTTCTTGATTCAAGAAGTTTGACATGCAACACTGACACGCACAACACTCTTAGATTGGTAGTCAGGTAGTCTGGAAGAGGAGCTTAGGTTACAGAAAGCATGGTGAGAATGTTTCCTATTGTTATTTCCTTTTGAATGAAGTTGATTGGTATGTTGAGAAAATCTCATGACTTAGATCTATTGCGTAGGATATGATGCAGTTCTACTTTCAAGCTCTTTCAAAGTCCATCAAGTTCAATAATTTTGAAGATTTTTTCTTGTGGAAAGCACAAGGTCGGTATCATGTAGACCCAGTTGAAGGTGCATCCCGCAATGTAGGCAGATTTTGTGTTAGAAGGGATTAATCTGGATTTTGGTTCTCTCAGGTAGCTTCTCATACTGACTATGAATCTACACAAACTGGTGAACTAGAGCCAAGCAATCCTGATATTCTCTTTCGTGAACTACAGATGAAAAATTGTGCTGGCATCTTCTTTGTTCTCATAATGTCTAAACAATTGTCTGATGAAGAGGATGACTCCAACCATACCAGGTTGGTCTGCAGCAACAATGCCTACCCCAAAGTCAATCAGGTGATCCCATGCTTACCCTGGCCACTGAGATCAACAGCAGATTTTGGTTCCAACAGCAGGGATCATTCTCTCCCAATCTCTAACTCTCACTTCAGGTGCTCAAGGCAAAACAAATTCAGGCCGGAATCTACCGAAACTTGCAACAGCCAACTTGGTAGCTGTCTCTCTAACCACTCTGGAGTTCACCACCAAGGAACAATTCCCTCTATCACATTTTGTCCTTGCATTCAAATGCACAAACAGGAAGTTTTAGCTTTGAAGAAGAATCAAGTTGCAGAACGTTCTTTATATTTGCAGTTCTCCTATTCATGCCTTGGACACAGTCACAAGTCAGAACAGAACAGGCACTTTGCTAGTTGTTTCTCTGAGCTGTGGGAAGTTCACCTGTACATTACTGTCTTCTGCCCTAATTTGGTGCTTGCATTTTGGTTTGAGGTTTTTTTCATGAGTAGTTTATCCATGAAGAAAAATGAGCCATTGATGAAATTTGCATGTGTGAGAAAGCTTTTCAAAAAGTTGGACCTCACCCCCAAACGATCTTCCTATGTTTTTGGGCTAAATGTGAAGCTTATATCACATGTACTGGTTCATGTGAGCTCATAACCTTCATCTTGAGCTGTTGCAGGGTCATTGACAAACATGTGCTTGCATAACTAAGGTCCAAGCAACTATTGTTGCATCCTCCTAATTTATTTGCACACATGCTGGCCTAACCTTTCTAGACGTTGTCATTCAAAAAATTAGAAAAAGAGATCAGTGATATGTTCCATGACCTACCTATTTGCCCTCTTCAATGAACACGTCCTTGTTTCAAACAAGATCCATAGCTTTTACCAAGGCTTTAATTATCCATTGTCCTCTTCTAGTTGTTGCAAGGACCCTACTAGTCCATGGAGATTTGTTTCTTGTATCTACTTGAAGCTCGGGGAACATGTTCTTTGTCAAATGCTAGGTAGTCCAACATGCTGTTTCATTGTTTGCAAGTCACATTTAGATTGATGACAGGCCCATTTTTCCTAGTCCCACAAGAACGGGGCGTGAGCTTTGGCACCATTGGAGATATGCACTTCTCTTTTCTAAACACAACCCAAGAGTAAAGACAGTTGGTTCTGTTAGGATATAGGAGGAATACATATGTTTCGAGCGGTTCAATAAAAGAAATTAAAATATAAAAACCTAAAAAGTCCTTTCACATAAAATTGATGTTTTTTTTGTTGATGTGTAAGTTGTGGGTGTGAATCTCAATGTGCGGTTAATATGAGATATTTGAAAATCTGCCTTTCTTTGGACAAGGTGCATACAAACGTGGGACTTCGAATTGTTGGACCCATTGATAATATAGGAATTTTTTGAGCTTTTCATTCTAAAAATTGTCTATGATTTTAATCCCTATCTCATCAAATGCACTTGGCACTCTCAAATTTGATTTTTAAAATTATATTTTCACTTTTTGATATGATTTTTCCTCTTTTAGATGTTTCAACTTTCACGTATGGTTTTTACAATCTTACATCTAATTTCTATTATGAATTTTCCTCTTCTAGATGTTCAATTTTCACAGCTCATATATGCAATCTTACATTTAATGTTTGTTGTTACTTTTCCATAGGTATGTTCTCAATTTTCACATTTATCAATATCCCTTGTGCTCTAGTTCTCAAGACTACAAACTAAGATTTTTAGGAAAAACTAGAGTCGATGTACTAAATTAATTGGTACAAAGGTCATACTTAAAGAATGTGAGAAATGAGAGACTTGGTGCCCAAGTGAATGGTTTAGGAATAATAACTTGTTCTTCTGATTCCTTGTTTTGGTAGCAATAGCAAGTGCACACCATTGGAGGAATTTGCAATATGTGTGCCGCTAAGTTACCTTGGTTTCTAAGATCGACAGGCCATATTTTGTTTGTTGTTAGGTGTAATTACCTTTGGTGATCTTTGTGCATTGTTAAACTAGTAGGATTCTTGCATATTTATGATTGGTTGCATGCCCTTTAATGTGACACATACACCATCATTAGTGAACATTTCCTTTGCTTGTGTTGCAATGGACTAGATAATATTGATGGAGAGGGAGGCTACCAATGGGTAACATGTCCCAAGTAATTGTTGAGCCATGGTAGTGACAAAGGAATTACATGGGAGATGCTACTTATTAGTTGCCCCCCTCTCCATAAATGCTATTCAATGTAATTGATAACTTTCATGTGTGTAGATGAAGAGTTTCATAATTTTTAGTAAATGGATGAAAAATTTCATAACTTTCTTGTACATGGATGAAAAGTTTCATAGCCTTCTTGTAGATGGACGAAAAAAGAGAGGGAAAAGGTCTACATCGTGAGAAACAAGGGGAGGGCAAACCAAAAGCTTGAAAATGTCTAAATAAAAGTGTTATGTACAAAGTTGCAAGCTATTGCACCTGGATTGCCCTGCTGGAGACAAATAAAAAATTGACACATCAATGATCTGCCTCCAAGAATCAGCTATAGTTTTATAATAAACAACTTTTTCTATTGTTAGAATTCCCAAATGATCCCCCATAACAAAACTCCCATTTTGCTTGTACATGAATACTCTTCCTAATGTTGTTCCAAAC
>Ga0209611_10003912_pt1 | contig 25606 bp, 18 predicted proteins | sample S1TSphgellanicum_3_FD_187693 | JGI IMG/M metagenome (GOLD analysis project Ga0209611, IMG submission 187693) | Host-associated microbial communities from peat moss isolated from Minnesota, USA - S1T2_Fc - Sphagnum magellanicum MG (SPAdes) (version 2) | ecosystem: Host-associated > Plants > Peat...
AAGGAACCGATGTGTTCTTCTTGAGAGATAACAAACAAACACAGACATATCCATTCACTCTCACAAGAATTGCAATCAAAATGTGAAGAAAATCCATCATGAAAACAACGCTACCATCAACGACAGCCACGCCTCTCTTTCTTTCTCTCTCTTTCTCACTCATAATAGACACTCCTCGTGCTCAAATTTCTCCCACATATGTATATATATGGAGATAGATAGGTAAAACGCTCACAACACAGCCGCTTGAACTTCCAATTCTAGTACAAAATCTGAACTAAATACGCAGAACAACAAAGGGAAACAAACCGCAAAGAAAGAGAGCCAGCAAGAATGAAAGAAAGGACAACACACACACACAGCGAGAGAGAGAGAGAGAGAGAGAATTGATTTTTTTATTATTATTATTACCAGTTTTGAGAATTTGAGGAAGGAGACGACTGTAGGCGAGCACGGATCCCACCTCCATAGCTTTCACTGCCGATTCCCCTTTCGCAAACAAAACAGCAACAAATTGGAAGCTCGACTGCGCCGGCTATGGCGATGGCAGCAGCAGCGCAGCAGCAGAAGAGCGACAACCAGAGGCACAGGCAAGACTCGGGGTTTTCTTTTTCTTTTTCTTTTTCTATTTTTTTTGGTTAAATATTATTTCTCGATTATTAATTTCTGGGAAGTAAATTTCGCCGTTTCCGGCGATTGAGCATGCGTCGGTCATCGAGCTAGATTGGGCCAATCGAGTGATACCAGACTACTGAGTGTACCGAGCAGTCAGCGGTTTTCGCCAAATTGGCGAGGAAAAAACTGGCTTTTATTTGGCACTTTCGTTTTGGATAAAAGGCAGATGAGTGACAGTAGTAACTAGAAACAAACTAGTGATTTTTTTTAAATATTTATATTTAATTTTTAATATATTTATTTATTTATATATTTTAATTTTATAAATTTAATTTTTAATAATAATAAATTTGAAGACCTTTGTTATCCGACATTCTGTTGGGACAGAATAGATAACTTTGGTCGGAATGGAAGGCTCATTCTGCCTTGGAATATTCATAATTTCGGAAACCAGGGTACACAAGGCATCTGAGAGTCAGTTGGAAATAATGGAAGTGGTTTTTTCATCACTCTCAACCCCAGATCAGACATTGAGTTGAAAGCTTTGAAGCACAGACCATGTTCCATCGCACAAAAAGAAAACCAGACCATCTTTGGTCCTTTTGAACAATACAAGCAAAGACATGACTGTACGAAAACCGCCTTCAAAAACCTGGCCATGTCTTGATCCTTCAAACAATACAAGCAAAGCCATTTTCTAATCAACACTGCAAAAGCACCTACCATGTTATTGATAGGTTGCATTGCGGGAGGGGTCAGAATCCTCAAAATATCGCTCCTGGAATGTATGGAAGCACATATGGTCCACTGAAACAAAATTAACCTGGCTGGACCAAAATTGATGTCACTGGCTGACTAGCCTAGGGAGGTTGAACTACATAGATATAAATCAAAACTAATGCAACCTTAACAGCATTAGAATCACTGGTCACACACGACGTTGACTGGTGGCATATAAAACATGCGCCTATGTGTGATCAAGCAACTTCGCTAACTCACATGGCCATGAATCAAAGTTGAGCAAATCTAAACGGCCAAAAATAGTAGTTACCAGGTCATGGTGAGTGGTTGCTCTTCAATGGAGCCTAAAACGGCAGACATCCAACCTTTTGTCCTGCCAATCATTCGGGGCAAAGAAAGAAGTCTTCAGGAGCAAGAGAAAAAACTATGCAGGGTATGCCTACCTCCAACACAATCATGTGGAACATTCCTGAATCCAGTTGTTGGGTCCAAGTACAAATTCTTACAATCTGAGTAGATTACAGCACCAAAACTTTGCCCCCGCCCCAGCAGACTGTTTGCTGCTGCCTTTTACGGAGTAAACAATGGGATGGCGGAAGTATGACCCAGGACTTGTTTTATACACCTACGCTGATGCCTTCTTTACAACTCCTGTTGAATGATTGCTACTTACAATTCTAATGAAGGTGAGACACCCATCCATTATGCTTCCAGAAGTCTGCACTCCCATTCCCTTCAACATCTCTTAATGGACGTCGCATTCCATCATCAACAAGCTGACCATGCCAGCCTGGGTCAGGGCCTCGGGAGCCATGCTCCATTGCATGCAATCTGTCACTTGGCACTTGTCCTCCATACCAGTTGGCAAGGTATTTGGCATATCTGCAAAAAGAAAGCACAAAGGCACAATCTGAGAACAAATGTTTCAATAGCTATCTTGTTCTCATGATCACAAGCTTGCAATCTCCATGAGCCAAAAAAGATATAAGAGGAGCTAAATTGAAATCAAGTGGCTAGAGTTGACAGACTGTTACTCTACTTAATTCAGCCCACTTTCATAGCTTCCAGATTTTCAGGGACGCTTTCAAACTGATGCTCTGACGAAAGTAACCAGATCAATCTCCCTTCAATATGCTGATAACTTCTTGCAATGCATTCTTAAGCATTACATGGTCCTACAATAATAGCTTTTCAGTGAAAATGTCAGGGTGTCAAAGATCCTGAACAGAATGCCAATCACTCAGCTGATGAACTCCTTGAAATCCAAGAAAGTATTTACTGCTGTAACACCAGCACTTAAGGCCAAAGAAAACCAATGACATGGTCTTAGAATTGCCAGAAAGGAGCATTGCACTTTACTCTTCTGAAGAGTCAGGATGAGATATCAACCAAGATTCAAAAACTGTACCACAAAATGACCAAGATCACCACAGCTTCTACTGGTAGAAAGAGACAGAGACTTTGATCCTCTGTTCAAATGACTGAAGAAATATGGTTCAACTTAGTCTAACTATACAGATTGTTTGTCACCTCTGCAATTGGATGTGAGCTAATTCCTCCTCTGCACATGTATGGTACATGAGCTTGGTGATAATAACAAAGAACAAGTGAAATGTGACTTACTGATCATCAGGCGAATAGGCCATGCCACCCCCTCCTCCTGTCCACCCTCCATAACCAAGGCCTCCAGCTGGACCATTGTAACCCACCTGAATTGTTCCCTCACAAAAGCCCATTTCCAGTGTCACTTAAGAGAACTATAAACCCAGCAAGATATAGGCGTGTGCTTCTGGCTACAGAAAAATGACAAGGTAAAGGAAGTACATACTTGGTTGAAGCCATTGCAGTGTCCAAGGCCATGTCGCTGTAGATACTCTTCATAGGTCTGCATGATCACAAAAACAACATAAAAACAGCCATTCCCAATCTTTGTGCAATATGCCATCAGTAGACACAAGCACATATCCTCAGTGTGCAGATGGTTAGTAAATTCATCCATTCCAGAGCAGATGCTCTGATATCAAGACCACAAGCAAGAGAGATGTCAAAGACTTGAACTGTTCCTGTATCCAGTCAGTTGGGAAAATTCCTAATGGTCTCTTGACAAGTTCCTGTCTCATGAGGCAGGATATTTAAGACAATACGACAGCAGTGCTTTCTGTGAGCACCTTACAGCATCCAAGTATTATTGGAAATTCAATTTCATTATGATAAATGTATAACCAAGCTGACAAAAAGAACACCAGCAGGTATAAATGCTTATCAGGGCTTTGACAACACTACACCATAAGCAAAATGTTTCCAGAATGACACAAACAACTCTCACCATATTGAGCAAGTCTTCTTCAGCTGCTAGATCCACACTTCTGCTGCTACTCCTGCTTCGGGTGCGTTCCTTGTCTGACCCCCTCTCCCTGTCTCTGATCAGCTCTCTGGCTCTTTTCTCAGAGGGTGCCAGATGTGGTGATCTTGACCTTGAAGGTCTAGGATGATCAGATGTCTGCATGGGCTTACTTGGGAAGCTCCCAGATGGCCTGACTATTGGCCTTGCACTTGTAAAAGCTTCTGGTGGAGCCATAGATGGAGGATGGTACATCAAAGGCAGTCCAGGACCAGCTGCAGGTGCTGGTGGTAAGCGTTGTCCATACAGCCCTTCTCCTGTCAACTCTCGAGTTTTCTTAGTCACTTGGGTCACCATACCATCAGGCCCTAACTTCCTGATCCACAATACAGATTACAATCAGTCAACTATAGGAACTACTGGTAAAGTACAATTGTCTAGTACTGTGGTACATTAATAGTTAGCAAGGTGCACACCGTTTTGGACGACCTTCTTGATCAGCACCCTCATCAATGAGAGCACATAGCGCCTCACCAATTTCTTTTGTGAGTTCCTGCAACATGAGCAACATATTTCAGTCCACAACTTGATGATAGAGAGAGGATTGCACCTCCAGTACAGTCAAACTCTTACCTGGCAATCTCTGCTGATTTTCACAGGCTTGAAGGAGTTCAAGGGATTCTTCAAATGAACTGTCTTTTGGAATGGCAAATCATAGAGACACAACCATTCCACTCGGAAAGTCCCACCCCAAGGATTGGCCCCTTCATTGGCCTCACTCCAGATATTGGCCCTCCGTCGACCAATTGGAGATGCCATGCGCGCATATCCTTGAAAGTGGCTGCTCATGTTTACACTGAACACTAGGACAACTCTCTCGCAGGTCTGCAGAGAAAAAATTCCACAGGACACAACTGTGCCCTTGTAAGCTGTAATTGAAAAGCAACTGCATGCAGTTCCGAGGACAAAACATACCATATGCAACAACCAAATAGAAGATCAAGTCTGGTGCTCACCTCAAAAGCTTCATTTAGAACAGGCTCATTCATGGCTTGTGTAGCCCAGATCCCCTTCTCAATGGACTTGGCTAGATTGTGGTGATTGAGGCTCTTTATGATGAAATATTTGGTGTGATAAACTTTTTGTTGCTTTGCAGCTTTGCTCATTGTCCCCACATTACCATTTTGTCTGCTCTTTCCCACCTTCACGTTATTCTGTAGTTGGGCTTCTGAACTCTGCAGAAAGCTTCCTGCAAAACCAAACACCAAAACCTATCTGCCATCAATGTTCATCAAGACATGCAATTCAAACTCACAAAGTTGGCTTTTGATAGTTCTGGAGATCTAAAGACAAACTACCAAATAAAATGTTTAACCTGTGTAGTTGAGTTCCAAAATTGATTTTCCAGTGCAAGACCATGAGTACCTCATAGTTTGCAGTGACTTTTTGGATCATAAAGAATGGAAGACCAAAACAAAAAATCATCTGCTTCAGAAAAACAAACTGCAGGACATGTCTACAATCACCTTTCTATGTCTGGAACCCATATCCTAAGAATTTTCAGAGATGTCCTTTGTTAGAAGTTGACAACTCCAACAACCATTGTTCCTTTGTTCCATTGCTACTTCACCAGATGGCTAAGCCCATATGATTTTGAGTTGGCCATTTGTAACACATTTCTTTCCCAAAATGAGAACCAGAAGCTACATAGACAATGACTACTAATCCAGTAGTGGCCACTCATCAAGGACTGTTTCAGCTACATCAAATCAAGTCTTTCATCACCAGCCAACCAGTCACCTTCTATCCTGGAAGTTATTTTGAAGCCTAGATACCTGCATCCTCAGAGGCATTTGGGCGATGAGAAGGATCAGGCAGAGCACTATCTGCAGGACAATCTTCCTTCAGGACAGCATGCCTTGGCACCTCTGGTTTAATCTCCTGTCCAGAAGGCCACCACAAGGAAAGCCCAAGATGGATTACCCAGCCAATAAATGTGGCAGAACTGCCAATGACAATGGCCCTAATTTCATACAAATGAAGGTCATTGCATGACATCCTGATGAAACAACCCCCCAAATGTCAGAAGATTCCATATTTGATGAATCAAATATGAAAAAGTGCAGAAATGTATGGAAAAGGCAAGCTCAGGGCTACAGGTAGGGAGAAGACGCTCTTTAAGACCAACAGCACATAACATACCTCAGGTTCGGTAGTTTCTTGCTGTGCTCCTCCAACTGCTGCTTCATCCTCAAGACTGCAGGGCCCAAATGAAAAATTACACATGAAACTAAGAAGTAAAAGGAGGCCAATTAAAACACTCACCAGAACTTGCAGATTACTTCAGGCATTCCTCCTAAATACTAGCCTGGTAGAATTCAGAGACTAGGACAAAGAAATGCAGGAGCAAGACATCCTGGAAGAGAATCAATATGCTGGACGAAAAAACCCTGGGGAATATTCAAGACACAGGGAGGATGTAGCTAGAAAAAATGATCTTGAGATCCTTTACACAGACACTATGTAAAAGCAATGCCCGAAGTAAGTCCTGATCTGACACTTAAAACAGCCCAACTCAGATGAAAATGCAGTCTCCATCTCTCAAAACTGCTGTCAGTTCTAGATTTGACCCTGCCCTCTTGCTACTGGAGGTGGTTCAATACAAGACAGACTTAAGTTCAACACTGGATCAAACCAACCACAAAGAACAGTGATAGTAAAAGGGTTTGCTCCAGCAGCTAAACATAACACTGCAAACCATGGTTTTCTCTACTAAGACTTATGCAATCCTTATAACAACTAAGACACTGCAACCCCTCATTACAGTTCAGCAAAAGATCTAGCTAAAAGTACTGCTTGCACTATGATTCTGCAAATTGGACCACGGTGCCAAGGACTTCAAATGTAATCTTGCAATTTGTTCACTCTAGCCAAGAACTGAGAGTACCACAACTCAAAAGTTCAATGCGAACAAAAGATAAACACCACAGAAAGAAAAACACCAAAGTAGTGTATTACAAAATGGTCTCTCCCTTCATTAAGGAAAAGTATATGCTAACTATGGATGCACTCCTGTACACTCTAAATTTTCCTCCACATAAACATTACTGCACCTCACATGCAGGCAACTAACAAATTACATTTCCAATCAACAATCCCTCTTGTATCTGACATGTGCAGCCTTCCTCACTGCCACACAAGATATGAGTACATTCTTAAGTCCATAGTCTTGACTGAAGCAACCGTGTCCTAGTTAAGAATCAGAAATCAACCACATAACTTACAAAAGTTTGCAAAATGAGAGTGTAGTCCCATTGAACAGCCTGAAAGTTCAAGAAGTAGGTAATCTAACTATACAGCGCTGAGCTCCACACAAATGTGCAGTACAAAACTCATCTCCAAATGACAGGAGCAACATGGGAGCTCAGCAAACATGATCATAACCTAAAGAAGATCATGTTTGACACATTCAATCAATAAACCAATGTCAAGGACCACAATCAGTTTAGACAAGTGATCTACAGGAGTAGAATCGGCAGCAATTGCAGAGGCTCCGCTTTTACTTACGCCGCTCTAACTGCATCTTCCCATCTTCCACAATCACTTTCAGAAATGGCATCAGAATCAGCAAGATCTTGAAAGTCATCGGGGTCCCCCATTATGTCATCAAGCACACTCTTCTCCATCATTTTCCGACGTGATGAGGTTGCTTTTTCCAGCACTTTGCTGGGTGGAGTTGCAACCTGTCTGACCATCTGCTCATGCTGATAAGGTGTTGCAATAATAGCTGTATCCCCCGCTGCCCCTGCAGACTGGGGTGTGGCTTTCACTCCCATGTTAGGCCAGGTCTTGACTGCAATGACATCAAATCAAAAATATTACAAAAAATACAGTATTGCACATCAGACAAACCTTTTGGCTAAATCCCACCATGAAACCCTAGACTGCTTCCAGACCGGAGACTGCAGGGTTCTCAAGGTCATATGTCATATTCCCCCATATCAATGTTTGTTCCCACATCAACCCTACCACTTGTGAGCAACAGGAATCAAGCCAAAGCGACCAGACATCTGTGACACTACAGAAAATCCCTGGTACAAAGCACGTACTCACAAAGGAAAGAAGAGCCTTGTTACCAAACCCCACATCAGCAGGGAAAAAAAAAAGATAGCAAGGGAAGCAACTTGTATAGACATCACAGAACCACAACGAACTTCCTAATGGTGATACAGATCACATTGGCTGAATGCTGATGCCTGAAACCATTGTGGAGCTCCGAACATGCACACCTTTAAAAAAAACCAAAAAAACAAGACACGGCATCGGAAACCCCTGTCCAGAAGCTCGCAAGTTTTTGCATGCCATTAGATCCAAAACTCACACAACCATAAAACATGCAGAGAAACCCAAAATTTAAGAGAGACAAGAAGAAAAAACTTCGCTATGACATCGTAACCCTAACAGAGAGAAAGAGAAAAACAAACAAAGAGCCACAAGTATCTCATTCCACGATACGAAAACGAAGCAAGCACGACTATTCAACTCCTATAACAATTTTTTTAACTCCCTGCAAGCCAGCCTCTGCGTTGTTCCTGTAGGTCCTGTAGGAAAACGGCGATCGTAGTAACACGCACACGCATGCAAACAAATCATAGACGGAAAGGGTTCCAAAGGCGACAACCCTCCCGCTCCCGCCCCGCAAATTCGCAACTGGAAACCAAATCGGACGAGACAAAAGCGGAACAGAAACGTAGCGAGTGAAGGAAGACGACGAAGACAACAAAAGGAAGCATTAGGCCCCTTGGGATTCTGTAACTCTCTGCTCACCTTCATTGGACATCGCCCTGCGATCGCTTGTTGCATTCCCACCCCCGCCCCCACTTTGCGCTGCGCAACGACACCGCACCAACAGCGACCCCGCTCTCAACCCACGTCTCCCCGTCTTCCCTTTGAAGGGTCTGTGTTCCCATCTTCTTCCTACGCATGTTCCCATGTTCCCATCCTCCCATGATTTCCTATTCATAGCCCATGCTCCCATGTTCCCATGACTTCCTACTTCATAGTCCATGTTCCTATGTTCCCATGGTCCCATGACTTCCTACTGCATGGTCCATGTTCCCATGTTCCCATGACTTCCTGCTGCATGATCCATGTTCCTATGTTCCCATGGTCCCATGACTTCCTACTGCATGGTCCATGTTCCCATGTTCCCATGACTGCCTGCTGCATGTCCATGTTCCAATGACTTCCTGCTGCATGTCCATGTTCCCATGTTCCCATGACTTCCTACTTCATAGCCCATGTTCTTATGTTCCCATGACTTTCTACTTCAAGTCCATGTTCCCATGCTCCCATGACTTCCTAATTCATAGTCCATGCTTCCATGACTTCCTAATTCATAGTTCATGTTCCGATGCTCCCATGTCTTTCTACTTCATAGTCCAAGTTCCCATGTTCCCATGCTCTAACGTTTTTGTCCGCATGGTCCACATTCCATATCCCCATGTTCCCACAATAGTCTATGACTTCTTACACATGGTCCATGCTCCCCATGCTCTAAAGACTTCCTTTACACACGGTTCATGTTCCCATGCTCTAATGACTTCCTACTCACGGTCCATGTTCTCATACTCTAACAACTTCCTATGTCTTCTGGTCCATGTTCCCATGCTCTAAATACTTCCTATACATGGTTCATGTTCCCATGCTCTAATGACTTCATATGCATGGTCCATGTTTTCATGCTCTAACAACTTCCTATGTCTGGTCCATGTTCACATGCTCTAACAATTTCCTACACATGGTCCATGTTCTTATGAACCTATGTTTTCATGCTCTAATGGCTTCCTATGCATGGTCCATGTTGCCATATTCTAATGACTTCCTTTGGCATGGTCTATGTTCCCATGTTCATATGACTTCCTACAATGTGGTCCATGTTTCCATGTGTCCATGTTGAAATGACTTCCTACACATGGTACATGTTGCCATATTGTTATGACTTGCTTTGGCATGGTCCATGTTTCCATGTTGAAATGACTTCCTACATATGGTACATGTTGCCATATTGTTATGACTTGCTTTGGCATGGTCCATGTTTCCATGTTTCCATGTTCAGATGACTTCCTACACATGGTACATGTTGCCATATTGTTATGACTTGTTTTGGCATGGTCCATGTTTCCATGTTGAGATGACTTCCTACATATGGTACATGTTGCCATATTGTTATGACTTGCTTTGGCATGGTCTATGTTCCCATGACATGTTATCATGTTCCCATGATTCTTCTATGGTTTTTTAAGTATGTTTTTGTTCCACATGTAACCAAGACATGGGCACACCTCTTGGGATTGGCTACATGCACACCATGTCTTTCATATGGAGCAAATGGAATGTCCATGGATGGATTGTAATGTATTTCACAATATTATATTGATGTTTTATACATTGCTACCACACATAAAGCACTAAATGGAAATTTCTAATATTATTTTGTGGGTTTAATAAAATGGAATTTTCCTCCAACCATTACAAAAGGGTTTTCATTCTTAGTTAGGATATTTTGTTCTTAGGTGAGATGTTCAATTATATGGGGGAATTTTCAATTTGCAATTACCTTTTTTTAATTTCTTTTATTCTTAAAAATAATCTCTAAACCCAAAAAAAATTCCCACATTTTAGTTGAAATAATCCATTAATTAGCCACCGTATGTAAAATGTATTTTAAAAATAAGAATTTGAAAATTGTTACACTGCAAATGTCTTGTCTATACCAATAGTCATTTTTCTTTTATTTGGCAACTTTTTACATTGTGTGTCTACTAAACAAAAATGGAAAATTTTAGAAATTTTCTTTATTTGTTGTAAATTCGAAAATAATTGCCAAAAAATAGGAAATTTTTGCCAAAGTTTCATGACCACAAAATTTATTTGTAAAATATTAATCTCTAAATGCAATGAAATAAACAAATTAAACTTACAAAACAAAAATGCAAATAAACAATTGATATTTTACAATCTCGAGGAACAAAAAAGAATTCAAAAATTTACATAAAGCTTATCTACCAATCACACACATGGCCAATATAAGTATTTCCAAAAAAGCCTCTCTCACATAAGGACATTAACCTCTTCATCTCATGACAAGAATTTTCATTCAAATCAAAAAACAAAAATTGCATATTTCAACCATTATGCATGATATATAATATATTAAAACTATGTATCAAAAAAACAATTAAAAATATATATTGATCATTCAGAGTGTTAACTATGAAAAAATTATGTCAATGTCAAAATATAATACAACACTAAATGTAACGAAAATAATGCATGAAAATAGTGCAAAACTAATTGAAAAATGAATGATGATCACTCCTTTACAAAACCTTGCATATTATGTTGTAGACTAGCAATAGAATTTGATCACCAATTGTAATGTTATAGTCAGTTAAATTTTGGAATATATTCCCATTTGCATTAGTCATTACAACTCGCATTTTGTCATGCCCAAGCATCAAATTTCTCACAATTGATTAACTTTTCATTAAAGTTTCAAAATTCAATATCTTGGTTTTCAATCAATTTTGTTAGCAACTGGGTCACAATTGTGTTTACTAATGTTTCAACAAACTTTCCATGTTCATATGGTTTTTGGTTTTCTTTATTTGTGGGATAATCAACCACTAATCAAAGATATGCAAGATTTAAACACTACATTCAAAATAACATTATTACAACTCAAATGAACTTGGAAGAGAAAACTTTCAAAAACAAAAGAATTCCAAAATACCTTCAACTTTTTCACCATTATTGAAACAACGTTCAAAAACTAAAAACCAAAACCAAATATTCCTTTCAAAATTAACAACGATACAACATTGATAAAAACTTCAAAAATAAAAAGCGGTGGCATTCCAAACATTATTCTTATCTAGTCCTAAAAATAAATTAGCTAGAACTCCATGTTGTCCATAACATTGTTAACAACCATAATCAAATGAGTTGTAATGTTTGAGTCTCGCAAATAAATAATCAACATACGAACACAAAAAACCCTAAAGAACAAACTCAAATAAAATAAACAAGCAACCAAACATGATATTTTAAACTTTTCCAACAATTCGTGTTCTTCCATAAATGAAGGTGCGACCCCCCTTAATTTAACCCAAAATTATGCACTACATAACTCTAATGTAAATGTTTTGATACGTTGGTTCATATTTACAAATAATTGCCAAATATCGATGAAGCTTTAAAATCATCAAAAGTAAAATCAAAAAATGGAAATGATATCTTATTTTGTGTAGTTTTTTGGGTCTTGATGACCTTTGTGACTTTTATCCCATATTCCATGGGAACTAATGCCTTTGTCATCTTCATTATTGCAATTTTATGACCAATTTTATTTGTTATTATTTTACCTTTGAGGATAGAGATGTCTTTATGTGAGTCATTTATTTAGAAAACAAAGTGTGTTCTTGCCAACATGTGTTTTGTTGAACCAAACTTGTTCACTTAAGTCAAACTTTGTGTTTGATACATAAAAAAAGGAGAAGGTCTTCGTTTTAACCATTGAAGTTGTGTTGTATTGACATTATATGTCTCAACACCACCATGGATGTAATAGTTCACTACAATGCGATGATCTTTGGCACGACAATGGCTAACATCAAGTTTCCAATTCTTTGATAGCCCCTATTGATACCTTTGGACTATAAAACAAAATTATAAAGATAATTACAAAAACAATACACCTATAAACATCAAAAGCCAACACACCAAAAAAGCCAACCAAAATAGTTGTAGAAATAAAAACTTACAAACAAAATCAAACAAACATTAATTAACAAAACAATATGCAACACACAATACAATGTTAACAAATGTAGATTATCTTTGAAAAAAACAAAAGACCAAGTTATTTCGAATATATACCAAACTCATTAGATTAAACAAAAAAAGTTGGAATCAATAACATTCCTCAATTCAATCACACCCCAAATTTAAAAACTACAAGTACAAAAATACTTAAATCTTATTCGTTTTCACCACTTACAACATGAATTCAAAAAGTAAAATTTCAAACAAATAAAGTTTGATTCATGAAAATTGTGAATTGACATAAATGTATATAGTTTTGTGTATCATCTTCACGCATTGAACACATTCGATGCAACCCATACTTCTAAATGTTGATTACTCTTATGCCCATCAACTATCATATTCTTTAACTCAACAATATCAATATTCTTAAAACAAACATTGAGTAATGAACCTTTAGCAAGTTCTTCCACATTAAATGGTTTTTCCAATTTCGCACCATATGTGGAAATATTTTTAAATCTACCTCTACCAAAAAAACATTGAGTTGCAACGGCATACCAAAAACTAAAAGTTGTAAATAAGAAATGTGAATGATGTTATTTTCAAAAATATCCAAAGATCAACATAAAACAAAACAAACCAATTAAAAAGCAAATAAAAACTAAAAAATAACAAAATTAGTGGTGAGTATCATCACAACCAATGATTTTCATGTGAGAACACCATGATTGATTTGCATGTGATACAAGTTTAAAACATCAACAAGAGGAAAAAATAAAACATACAAAACAATTAAAACCCAATATGTGTTGATAACATCAACAATGGAAGAAATTGACAAGCCATAGCAAAATGTCATGCAATCAATTTGCAAATATCACAATGAATATTAAAAAAAACACTAAAGAACCCTATAGATTATGTTCACATTGAAAAAAATACAAAACAACCAATTGCTAAAACATATGAAAATTTCAACTACAAGACAACAAAAAAATTAAAAATAAAATAATGAAAGCAAGCAAAACAACGAAGCATATTTCCATTGCAACCACACAAAGCTTCTTCACAATGCAAATGAAATGTTTAGTGCTAGAAACAATTACTTCTATAAATAATATTCAATGTTTTTAACCATTCAATCAATTCAATATAATAGTAGATCTAATTTCACCTAAAATTTCAATTCAAATAATGCAATATTGCACCATGCATCATTTGCATTTAAACTATCAATGTGAAATATTTTCCATTTTTAATCCAATGGATGACCCAAACCAAAATGGATGTGGAAAATTTTCAAACATGCATTTAACCAACAAATTTCATTTAATTCGCTATTGGTGAACCATAGTCAATCAACATTGAATATATTTTTTGCCATTTATCATCAATCCAACAATGCATTTCAAAAAAACCTCCCACACATCCATCCAACATTTGATTTTCCAAAACTACAATGGATGTTCAACCAATCATCAATGAAACAACAAATCATGTCTTAAAAAGGCACCAACACAACTATCCAAGGTGGATTTCAACTTTGTTTAATCCATGAAATCCAATGGTGGAGTTGGAAAAAAATATGTCAACAAATAAAGCCTTTCCAATCGTCAAATTATACCTTAAAGTGCATTTATGCGTAAAGTAATAATATCCAACATAATCATTCCATTAGATTACCATTAGATGTTGGTTAAGTGTTTGATGTTTGTTAAATTTAGGTTATTTCAATTTTGATGAACCTCAGTCGTTTACCTTAAGTCATCCAACCACATTCAACAATGTTCACATCATGATTGATGATGCAATTTATTTAGTTCATTTGATTATTATCTTCATTTTTCTATTGATTTTTTGATACATCAATTCCTAGTTGAGATTTTAAAATCTTTCTTACTTGAAATATTGTTCTTAAATGATTTAATTTTCAATGTCTAATTTATTTTTTTGCTTAGGGTTTCAAAACTACAACTTGTTAATGTGTTGCCTATATTGCATGACTCTATGACCATTCTCATTGTGATACTTGTGTAGAAAATGTATGTAGTGTATGTAATATTTTGAACATCATATTCAAAAACATTTAAATTAATCTTCATTCATTGTTCATATATTGTGTTTTTTTTTTCACATAATAAATTTATATTGATAGCATATTTTTTTGGTAAATATTTTGGTACTAGATTTTTTAATTAATATTTTCATTTTTATTGGGTTTAATTTTTCCAAGCAATTTTGTGAACTAAAAAAGCTAGAGCAAGAATGGGAATACCTAGATGTATCTTTAGCAATGAAGTTTATTTCTTGCACATTCTTTCAAGAGCTTGTAACATTTGTTTAATTATGGTTCATATCCCTTTTTGCATTTGATGAATGAAAGTTGAAACTTCATAGAATATTTCGTGTTTTTTATAAAAAAAAACATGTCTTGTTTTCATATTCCCAAAAAAAAAAAAACTCAGTGACAAAGTTTTTTCATTGAACAAAATGATAGGTAAGTTTCATTGTTTTGTTGTACTCTTTCCAAAATTCTACATTTTTCAAGACTAAAGCATAATTGTGAATTTATTCCATTCCATCCACGTTGATAATTTTTTTAAATAACTTGTAGTGCAAATTGTAAAAGATTACTCCTATTCAATGGTGGTTTTTCAAATTTGTGGTTTCAATTTATTGGTGAATTTTTCCAAAATTTTGTCAAAATTTTCAAATTTACAATTTAAAAACTCAAAATTCAAAAAAATTGGAAATTTTATCACATAACAAAATTGATTATTTTCTGAGAATTTGGCATTTTTTTCAAATTTACACTTCAAGAATTAATATTTCCCAATATTTCCTTAAGTTACCAATTTTGCAAAAATTTGCCAAGCAAAAAAACCCCTTCTTTTATTGGGATGAGATTTTAATCAATTTAAAAATAAAATCACCATGGATAAAGAAATTCCTTAATGAAAAAAATGAGAAAATAAGGTTTTTAAAATTTACACATTGCTTAATGTTAGGTGAAAACCCTTGGACTAAAACATTACTAAAATGTTGAATCACCTTCAGGCTTCAATCCCCACCTTGGGTGTGTCCTTTGTTTTAATAATGCCTTCGTCCTAGACCTTTACCTTACACATAATTACTTATTTAGGAAGATGGTACATGGTTATTAGGTTACTTGCTATTGTGCATTATAATATATCTTATATTTTGAAAGTAGTCAATTTGCAACTACATGTAATTATGTGCCATTTGTATCTTTTTCTCCAACTATTAACCACCTCTGAAAATTAGTTGACTATGCTAAAATTATGCTACAATTGCATTACGGCTATTTGAAGTTTCATCCTTCCATGTAAACGTAAATGTATTTCATTCACAAATAGGTTATTAAATCCTATTAGTTATATTAATAACAAAAATGTAATTACAAATAATTTGTCTGGGTTCTCTTATGAATATGTTAAAGGTATATTTTGATGAATGTATTAAGATTATATTTAACAAATTTTCAAGGCATATTTTGATTATATTAAATATATTTATAAGGTTTATTATTAAAAATTAATTAAGGTTATAAGGTTTATTATATGTGTATTTAAGTTATTAAAGGTATATTGAATTTATTAACAACATGTATATCAAATTTTTATTAAAACTATGTTTAGGTATTATTAAGATATATTGTGATTGTATTTAATGTTGATATATTATGTTTCCATTCAAAATTATACCAACATCTATCAAAAGGAGATGGTTATGAAAACCCCAATATTAGTGTTAGATATTAACTACAATTTAAACAAATTTTAGTTTTCCCAAAGTTTAGCAAAGGTTTAGTTAAGTTTTTGTTTTGTTAAAATTTAGCAAAGGTTTAAATTATTTTTAACTTGTCAAAGTTTAACCAAGGTTTAATTAACCAAATTTTTGTTTTGCCAAAGTTTAATGAAATTTGAGTTGAACAAATGTTTAACCAAAGTTTAGCCAAGGCTTAAATTACATGTCATGTGGCATATGTGGGCTTAATTTAAGTGCCACATAGGTTACATTAAACAGCAGGTTAAGTTAATTAATAGGTAATAAGTTAGATTGATGGGTAATAGGTTAATTAGGTAGCTAACTCGATAATAATTATGTAGGTAAATAGTTAAATAATTGGTAGTAAATAATAGTTATGCCTAGGTTGTAATTAGGTTGTAGCTAGGTTGTAACTAAAATGTTTATCCCATGTTGTTTGTCTTCCATTTCAATTTTCTAACCTATATAAAGATTTTCATTATGACTTAGGTCTAACATGGTTGCCATATGGCCTAAGGCTGCCCTAGGTGCCATGTGGCTTAAGTTCAACTTGGGTGCCGTGTGCCCTAGGCCTAAGGTTAACCTAAGTCCCACATGATAAGTTATTAGAACCCACATGGAAGATTTATTATTCTTATTTTTTGAAAATTTAAAATTATGCCACGTGATAATGTAATTGTTCCTTAATGTAGTCACAAATTGTGATAACTTGTTATAAGTAATTATACACAATCAAATAATGAAAGAATATGTGGTTGACCATATATTTCATCCATGTGCATTTTGATGATGTCATGTTGAATCAATATTTGTGATTAATGTTGAGTATATCTAAACTTATGCAATTAATGAAAAATCTAGTTGTTAAAATGATTTGTGATTAATTTTTAACCACAAATTGAAATCACAAAATGGGGTTTTTCTTCTAATGGTGGTAGTAGAAGAAAACCCCCATTTTTTAACAATTTTTTTTTGACTACATGTCATTTTCAATTAAGTTACAACTAGGAGTTTTTTATATTGAAATTATTTAATATTGGATGCCAAATAAATCCACCTACCTACCAATTTGTGGAAAGTTGAAAATAATCTTTGATTGAGGGGCAAGGTCTCCAAAGTATTATTAGCATCAAGTTACTTCTAAGTTGGAATTTAGTTGAAAGGTCAACTTGGCATTATGACATCATCAAATCTCATGTTTCCCAAGTGACATGGCATCATAACAAGTCAATAGTTTGATTACTTTGGTAATCCAAGATTAGTGTTGGATGAAACATTGTGCACAAGTTTGGAACTTTGGATATAATGTTATGCACAAATTTGCAACTTGTGCCCAACTTTGGTGTGACTATCTTTTCCCTTTTTATCACAACTTCATATCAACTTTGCAAGAATGTTTTGTTTTTTTTTAATTATGTTACAAGTCATGCCTGTTTAAAGTGATCAGGTGATTTCATAAATAACCTAATTTATGATGTATATATATATACCACATGACTTAGGTGTAAACTTAGCTTTAATGCCATGTCTCCTAGGATTAGGCCTAGGTGCCATATTGTGACCTATGTGGTTATGGCTTAATTGCCACATGCCTTAGCCACATGCATAACCTATACATGCCACATAAGCTATTTTTAGTCTAATTTGGTTTAAATCTAAGTTAGTTTAAATTAATTGCCAGGTGGCATGGTCAAGGTCATGGTCAAGGCATGGTTTATGTGCCATATGGCATGGTTTATGTTTGTATAAGTTTATAACTAAGTGCCACATGGCTTAGGTGGTTTAAGCCCAGGTGCCACATAGGATAGGTTAGTTAATAGGCTAGGTTAATTAATAGCTAGTAGTAAGTTAGGTTAATAGATATTTGGCTAGGTTAGGTTGTTAAATTGTGGAATTCAGCAACCTAGTTACCATAAAGGGAAAAGGTTGCCAAATAAATAAAGGAATAAGAAAAAGATGAAAAGACATGAAAGTAGGACTTTTTTCCTATTTGCCTACCATCATGTTGGGGCTATTGTCCTACAACAACAACTTTTTTCAATAAACTTAAAAGAAGAACGAGTGTGCCTATAAACCACCTATAGTTACAAGCTACCATATATAGACCTTTTATAACTACTTCCTATAGTCTATAACACTTGCAAACCCTTTGTAGTTGCTACCTACTATTTTTAATAGTTTTTTACCTTCTACAAACCTCAACACAATAACTACCTTCTTGTTACTACCTTCTAGTGGCAATTATCCTTGTGCAACAAATCTACCTTCATACTCTAGTAGCAAGTACAAGAAGTGGTTTCATTGTAAAAGAAATAAGAACCAAACTAAGAAACTAATAATCTATATCAACTAAGAAAAAACTATTTTTCCTACCTTCTTAGAGGTCAATACAAACAAGAAGAAATAATGCACTTGATAACCTTCAACTATTTTTCATTACATAACACCAAGTATAATATTTTTCCATGTTCTTTTTTTCCCCTCACACGCACACACACACACACACACTTTTTCCCTTAAAGAACTCTCCTAACCACATCCAATTTAAAATCGTAGAAACGAATGATATGCACAATCCTTCTCCTCAAAGGATAAATAAATAACCCAATAAACATTTTGTTAAAGGTGTTTTATATTCCCTTTAATTGTACATGCTCTCTTCCATTTTCCAATTATAGTTTATTGAAAATATTAACATGTATGGTTTATTTATCCAAATCTAAAATATTAAAACACAAGAAGCATTGAAGTCTCTTGTTTATTTGTCAAGAACAAAACTATTCTATATTTGGCATTCCAAAGAAAACAAAAATGAAAAGCTTCAAAGATAATAAAAGTAAATTGGTTTAGAATTCAAAAACTCTCCAAGAGTTACAAAAATCAAAATGTTTCTTGATATAACTATAAGTCTTCCTATTTATACCAACTCCTAATGTTGTTTCAACTTAAACAATCACTAGCCAATATAAACTTCAAAATCAAAGTAACAAACTTATAAATCACAAGTTTAAATCAACCTATTACGTTAACACTAGTTACTACAACAAATCGGTTACGAGTTCATATAACAAATTGGTTAACTTAAAACTTGTTATCCAAAAACTAAAATAGTTTTGGGGTTATAGTGCTTCACTAATTACCAATTGGTTTTAATTAGTCACTATATACTGAAAAATTAGGTTAACGCATATTCACCACACAAAGGTTGACTCCTTACCTTCCAATATTTTCTTATCTTTCTAGATCTCTTTATTCTAATCCCTTCCAAACATCCTAATTAAACAAAATCCTTCCATCCCTTATTCATTTAGATTAATTAACCTAGATGGCTTCACCCCCTAATAAATAGAAAATCGTAAGTAAGATATTTACTACTAGTGATTAAATAGTTAGTAGGATGCCCTTCTAAGTGAACTAGACTAAGATATTATTTTTAATAATTAATTTTAATTTTATTAAAATTCCTCCCATAATTAACTTCTGATTATTTTGTCCTAAGAAGGTAGTTCGATATATTGATGGTACTACCATCACAAAACACTTTCACTTTAAAATTCTTTTGAGATTATTTTGCCATCTAATGATAATTACCATCCAATGACAATACCACTGTTTTCTAACACCCATGGTGTTTTAACTAACATAGGACAATTTTTTCCCATTAACACACATATAAGTAAGATACTTGATTTTATTGCAAGTGGAAATGCTTCATCCCATTTATACATGGTTAACATGTATTTGGAATGCATGACATTCGTGTTTAATTAGTAGGAACCTATGATTTTATTTTTTTGTGTAAAGATTATTCCTAATTTTTGGCCTAAAACATTTGTGATGGGCCTTTGTGCCATTGGCCTAAGCAAATTAAACCTTTAGTAAAGTCACCCCTTTCAATACAAGTTGACCTTGGACCTTTATTCCAATACTCATTGTAATATATGTCACAAGCATGTGATCTTTTGTAATTGCAGATACTAGACCTTAATCTTTTTTCTTGCCATTAATTATTCAACCTTAAACCTTTGAGCTTTTAATCATCACACACATATTCTATTACACATACACATATTCAAATACTAACCCTTGGGTCATGAAGATATTGATACATAATTTAATGAATGAAACCATTGGAAGACACAAATAATTAATATGTCAACTACTTTGTTACTAGCAAATAATATTATCATTGAAATTAAATGTGATTTAAATATTGTTCCATTATTAATGACTCATGCCTTTCAAGTCTTTGAAAAAAACCAATTGAAATGTAATATGGATTTCACAAAATTCAAGGGCAATAAAATGAAATGAGATTTAATCTTATATATTACTAAAACTTCATGCCATACATTTCATATATATATTGAATTTGGGTATTTTCTTGATTCTATTCAAGGTAATTTACTTGTATTATTTAAAAGTTTTACACAAGTTTTGTATTTTAATTGCATGAAAATTTAGATATTAAAATTTTATCTTTATTTTTTGGAAGGTTAGCAAAGTAATGTTAAATGAAAGATCAATGGGAAATGATTTTTAATTTGATTACAATTTAAATTAGTTTTTTTGGGTATGGTATGGGAAATTGATATGATAAATATTCCCTAGTATGCACAATCACTTGTAACTTCATATATTTTGAATATTGAGGTTGGAATTTTAATGTTATATGGATTGCATAAACAATAACATAAATACCACATGAAAATATGTATCATATTTCTGCAATACATATGCAAACATGTAAGTTAACATGGAAGATGAAATGAAACAATGTAATTTCACTAGTATTTTTACACAAAAACTGTTTTTGGATTGGTTATCAAGGTTAGATATGATACATTAATTATGATCTACATGTGGTTCAATTAGGGCTTATAATTAATGATTGCCATGTTGATATGTAAATTTCATAAACACTTATGTGTGTAATGTATGTTCCCATGGGAATGAATTTTGTAGATCATACACATTGTAAAATATTTTTAATTTAGCATTCATATTGACCATATGTTAAAACTTCAACTAAACACCCTCTTTTAGTCATCATTGGGACTACATGTTGATTAAGGTTATTCATGTGTAATCATGATTGAAACCAAATGGCTAAAGTATTTTGAGAATTAATCATATTAACACCAATTGATTGAAATAAATTAAATTAAAAAAATGAGAGTTTATAATTACAAAAATGAACGATTTTTTGAAAACTCCAAGCACATTTAAATATAAAAATATAAAAACTATAGCTCAAGGACATGTAATATTGACCCTCTTTATAAAATCAAAATCAAAAAAATAGTTTAACATGTTAGGTTTGTTCAAAATTTGGACAAATTAATGCAAACAAACCCATCTCCAAACTTTATAGTCATCTCACATGTCCCTGTAGTCATATATGTTGTGGTAAAAATAATTGGTCTTGATTGATTATGGAGTCATAGTCATCTATGTCACATATATATGACCACAAATTTAGTTATTTAGATGTAGTCGTAGGTCCATGTTTTTGGTGAAGTGTGGAGTATCATGTAAAGTTAATTATTATTTTTTTATCGAGGATTAAATGTTCGGTATATGATATATATAAGTTTAAAATCAAATTTGTGCATGTTGTGGTTTATCCATATTTTAATTTGTTCATATTAAAAAAAATCATGTTGTAATGGCATCATAGTTAATCTAGAAAAAAAGATGAATTATATTTATATACAAGAACAAAATTTTATCAAATTAACTAATTGTTAAACTTCAAAACCAATCCAACACAAGGTGATTGTAGAATTCTAATAACCATATTATTGGTGGAAGTTCTAATAGTCGAATTCAAAGGGAGTTGGATCAACATGATTTTTTTTTTTTGTATTATTAGCACTTATCCAACTATTTTGGTTTTGTAGCCAAAAATGGTGATACACACTTAATTTACTAGTTTTTGCCAAGGGGTCGTGTTTTAAGTATCCACACATAGGTGAATATCCCCAAAAAAATATTAACAAAATCAATCATGAGATTTAAATTTTTTTCACATGGATTGCCATTATATTGTTGTTCATTAGTCCTTTAAGCTTTGAGCTATTATGGGGATTTTATCATTTTTTAATTTCTTTGATTTTTATTTTTGATAAATTTTTTGTTCAAGATCATGATCAAATATATATATAAGATATATGATATATGAGTTAGGATATGGAATGAGGTTGTGTAAAACATATTATTGATTAGGTCCAAGGCATGAAATTAGGCGTAAAATATAATTTCATGCATTGAAATTAATGTTAGATAAACAATGTTGTTTAAGATATATGATTGGTGAAGGTATGAGGTATGAAATCAAAGATAAAAGATAATTTGATGCCTCGACAATAAATTTAAATACAATCTAATTTTATAAAAAATGGACTCCAAAAAAAAAAAGGCAAAATTTCCCAAGGTATGGATATGATGGCCATGGTCACATGCTTAAGATATATGTGGCATACAATTTAGGACATGGAATTAAGTTGTCTAGGGTATTTGACCAATTTTGGTACAAGATGTGAAATTAGGGATAAAGGATAATCACACATGTCTTGAAATAAAAATAAAAATATAAACAAGGTTGTTAAGGGTTCTAGTTAGTTAAGTATAGGGTATGAAATGAAATATAAAGGATAAATTTATGTCTTTAAAATGAAATTAAATATTACCACTAATTCTACTTTAAAAACTTAGAATCATGTTAAGTAGAACAAAAGATTGATTAATAAAGATGTGGGAAATTTTGGACTATTAAACAAGAAAATTTCATGATTGTTCACACACTAAATTATTTTCCCACAAAGTTGAAATAACCCTTAGTGTTTTATGCATTATTTGACATGCCCCGTTCATTTCCCTTAAGAAGAAATGACCTTTCAGGCTTTCATAATCATGTTTTCATATCTAATTTTTCAATGATTTAAATAGACGAACCATATGTTGGATGTCAATTTACAATTACATAAATTCTAGAAAAATATGTAATGAGTTTTTTTCAATTTGTGCATAATAAAATTATCTTCAAAAAATCATGTCTTAACTTTTCCTTTGCCATCTCATGTTCATGTTGAATTTTGAACCCTTAAAAGCCACCCACATAAGGGACAAAAATAGAAAACTATGGTGAAATCAATAAGGTTCTCTCTTACTCCAACAAATTGGCCAAGTCTTCATTGAAAAAATGAACAAAGAAAGAGAAAAACTTGAAAAAAAAGATCTTACCAAAAACCTTTCCTCGCTTGTTGAAAAATCCAAGGCTTTGTGTAAGCAACATAAACTTTGCAAGAACAATTTCTCTTTTCATTAGAAAGAAAGTTCCTTGGAGAGATGTTGCAACATTTCTTAATGAGTTAGAATGTACTTGGAGCTCTTGCAAAGCTCAAGAATGAACATGCTATCCATAAACGAATCCAACTTGAAACCAAACTTGTTTACAACACAAAAACAAGTTTACATCTCATGTGTTAAATTTGCATGCCACCTTGGGCATTTTGGTTGATGTTTTGATGCCTAGTTTGTTGGACTTTATGCATAACTTTAATAAACTCCAAAGTCCATGCATTGTATTTAAAACATTGCTAGAGAGAAAATGTGGGCTTGTAGATTCTTGGAAATACAATTCAAGATTTCCTATGGAAAGTTTTGAAATGCATAACTAATGTTGCTACATTCTCCCTAGCAAAATTTGTAAAATTTCATTAAGGTTTCGATCTAGTGATATATATATATTCAATTTTTTGATGTTGCATCATTGGCTAGCATTCAAAGAAGGACTTAGCATTAAATGATGTTAGGTTCTTAGAACTTGTCTAAGTAGTAAAATCAACTAGTTCAAAAATGCTACCAAACTAAAATTAGAATCCAAATGTGACAAATTTTAAAAAATAGAAATTTGTGGATTTAAAAAAAAAGGAAATATTGTGACAAAAAATTTCATTTTCTAATTTTGGAAAAATTTGCACCCAAAAAAATTGGGTATTTTTTAGAAAATTCATATCTACAAGCAATTTAACTCACCACTACCTACCCAATACCTACTACATAGATGTAACACTTTGTAAGTAAAGCATTGTTAATGAGCAAGTTAGCCCCATTAAAACTCATTAAAACTCACCATCCATGGCCCAAGTCCCCAAACCCTAGATTCCATTTTGACTTATATTTAAGTAACATGAGCTTTTGCTTTAAACTAGGTTTGTGGGATCCACTATTAAAAGTCCTTGCTTGTTTACATTTTAAGGAGGCTATAATTAACAAATAGACTTTGTAAATGGAAGACTCAACATGGACTCTTGAGGGGTCTAGTTTGGGGAAATTGATTTTTGCTTTTTAAAATTTTTCCCCCCTTGTTCCAATCATGTTCCCATGAAGTTCCCAAAGGGTTCCCCAAGTAGTTCCCAATAGCACCTCCCTTTTCTTCCACATGGTTTGCCCAAAATTCAACTCTCATGTATATAAACTGAAAAGGGTGGGCCATGGGGAACACATTTGTTTCTATTTTGCAATTGGGGTGGTTCAAAGAGGTGCTTCTATTGGGGAGTGTCCAATGTTCCAATTTTTTTATTTTTTTATTTTTTTTGGTGATGGGGCCAATCAACATGGCCCCTTCCCCCCCAAAAAAAAAGAAAAATGGGGGAAAAAAAAAGTGTGAATGCACCCATGAACTAATTCATTATGTTGGGTGTGTCATTTAGCTTCGCCTTTAGCATGAGCGCACCTATGAATTAATTAATTATGTTGGGGTGTGTTGTCCGGCTTCACCCTAAGTGTGAGCACACACCCATGAACTAATTAATTATGTTGAGTGCATCACTCGGCTTCACCTTAAGTGTGAGCGCACCCATGAACTAATTAATTATGTTGGGGTGCATAGCCGAGCTTCACCTTAAGCGACTCACATAGAAATGGGACGGGCTTGACCATTCCATAGTCGAAACTTCAAAGTGGGACTAAAATAGGTACCCTTCCAAAATGGTATTTAAGGCCCTATTATTATTATTTCCTTAATACTAAACTACATGGTCAAATAGTCCTTTTGTCCACTTCGACTGGAAAATCTGGTCCTTTCAAACTAAGTTGATGAAGCCATAATTTGTTCATCCATCATCACCAAGTGGAAGAATATCATCCAACAAGCAATAATTTTGTTCACAGATTCTGCTTTTTAAAAATTAACCGTGTAGGTAGGGTAAACCCCAAGTAGTGTCCGGAAAGAATACCTACCACCCCTTTCTTTTCCTCCGGTGTTATTTACCGGGGGGGGGGGGG
>Ga0209611_10003915_pt1 | contig 25598 bp, 26 predicted proteins | sample S1TSphgellanicum_3_FD_187693 | JGI IMG/M metagenome (GOLD analysis project Ga0209611, IMG submission 187693) | Host-associated microbial communities from peat moss isolated from Minnesota, USA - S1T2_Fc - Sphagnum magellanicum MG (SPAdes) (version 2) | ecosystem: Host-associated > Plants > Peat...
TTCAGCATCATCATGGCGAAAGTCTGCCAGTGGTCACGCCAACTCGTCCCGCCAGGTCTCAATCGGCCGGGTTGGCCAGTTGATCCGATTCGGGCAGCAGCATGCCAGGCGCTGTTTGCAAGGGCGAAGTCCGAGCGGGATTGGACAATCCGGCGAGGAGAATACTCCAGATCGCCGTGGAAAAAATGTTGAGCGGCATTTGCAAAAGAAGCGGCATTGAGTAGACCAGCGTCACGCCCGGAATCCAGAACATCCAGTTGGTGACGAGGACCGGCAGCATGCGCTCGAGGACGAACCGACCATCCAACTCGCTCCACAAGCGCGACCCGGAATAACAGAGTGCCTTCCAGTGAAACACGATCGTCTGGTAAGTGGTCGACCAAAAAACGGAGAAAATGAATTGATCGACCAGGACCTTGGGCAAGAGAACACGCCACGTCGGCCCGTCCCCGAACCAGAAGGCCTGCCATTCGTAGAACTTGGCGACGATAATGCCGCCAAAGAAAAAGACCACGAACCGGAAGACCATGTTTTCCAGATGTCGGGCGTTCCAACGGCCTCCATCCACGATATAGACCACACTTGCTTCGGAGAGAATGCCTCCCGCGAACCCCGCCTCCAGGGCAAGGAACAGGAGGCCGCCCGCATGTTGCCGCGCTCCAAGCCAGGATAACAAGCTTGTGGCGGCCGGCCAGCAATAGTAGGCCGCGACAATCGCTGCCATTGCCGCCAGCAACGCGGCCATGACCGCCAGGTTTTGCTGTGCGGTACGGAGTCCCTTGCGGAACGCTTCTACGAGGCAAGAGCGAAGACTGGGATCACGCCTCAAAGGATTTCCCGCAGCCGCAGGTTTGCTTGGCGTTTGGATTCGTGATGCGGAAGCCGGCTCCGGTCAGCCCATCCTTGTAGTCGATGACCGAACCGGCGAGGTATACCAGGCCGCGATCTTCCACGAAAAGCTTCATGCCATGAGCCGCGAACTCCTCATCGCCGGGCTTCCTGGGGGAAATTTCCATCGCATAAGACATCCCGGAGCAGCCGCCGGTCTCGACGTAAATGCGGAGTCCCTTGTTTTCAGGGTTTGGGGTGCCGATGATTTCGGCAATGTGTCGTGCGGCGCTTTCGGTCATCGAGACCGCAGGCAAGGTCGTATCTGTCATAAGGGTAGCTTAAAAGGGCTGGCCTTCCCTGTCAATGGATGGGGCGGTATTCCGCGCCTTGGGACAGACTCTAAGCCGCCGCCAGACCGCCATGGCTATTGTTATCGCCGCCATTGGGCTTGTGCTGCCGCAAGGCGCGCCAGCCCGCCCGATGTTTGACGATCCAGTCGAGCAGTGCCTTTTCGAAGCCAATGTCGTGCCCCACTTTTTCGCTCTCAATCCATTTGTGACGAAGAATCTCGGCTCTTTCAGCCAGAAACTCCTGATAAAGTGCAGATTTGTGGAACATATTATCGTGCTCTTTTGCGGATGAATCCGACATGTTACCTAGTAGACGAGACCCTAGTCTGTTTGTCAAATGGTTAAATGGTTTGGATTTGCGCTTGAATTTAAAAATAGGCCATTCTTTATGCAAGCTTTTGGAGTTCAAGTTCTTGCGCCATGGCATAAAAAGCCCGGCCAGTTGCGCTATCCGGATCGGAGAAAGCAAGGGGAAGCCCTTTGTCACCCGATTCTCGTAAACCAATCTCCAAAGGGATCCGGGCCAGGAGGGGCACACCCAAGCGGTTTGCTTCGCGTTCGCCGCCGCCGGAGCCGAAGATATTGTAGCGATTGCCATCATTAGGACAAAGGAAATAACTCATATTCTCCACCAAGCCAAGAATGGGGACGTTTACCTTGGTAAACATGGTGGCCGCCTTGCGCGCGTCGATCAGCGCAACTTCCTGCGGCGTGGTGACAATGATCGCGCCGGAAAGCGCCACGGTCTGCACGATGGTCAACTGAATGTCACCTGTGCCCGGCGGCAGATCGAGGACGAGGTAATCGAGTTCGCCCCAATCGACGCTGCGGAGAAATTGTTGCGTGTAGCGCGTGACCATCGGCCCGCGCAAAATGGCGGGCGAAGTGTCGTCGAGCAGAAAGCCCATGCTCATCAGGTTGAGATCATGGCGGCGGATGGGCTGAATGCGTCCCTCCTCCGTGGCGCTGGGGCGTTCGTTGGTGCCGAACATGAGGCCGATGCTAGGGCCGTAAATATCGCAATCGCAGAGGCCAACGCGCTTCTGGTTTTTTTCACCGCGCAACGCAATGGCGAGGTTCGCCGCGACGGTCGATTTGCCCACGCCGCCCTTGCCGCTGGCCACCGCGATGATGTGTTTGACGCCTTCGATTTTCGTTTGCGGCAGACCCTCGGCTTGCATGGCCTTGGTGATGGGCGCGCTGACGTCCATGTGAACCGTAGCTTCGCTGACGCCGGGAATCGATTCGAGCGCCGCAACCGCCGTCTCCTCGATCAGCTTGGGGATTTTCGCGTCCGCGGTCGTGACGGCGATTCGCACCGAGACGCGCGCGCCGTCGATCTTTACATCCTTGACCATGCCGAAGGAAACGATATCCCGCGAGTAGCCGGGATACTTCACGCCACGCAATTGCGCGAGGATGGTTTCGGAGGTCAGCGAAGCGGACATATCTTTATTTAGCCACAAAAGAACGCATAGAAGACAAAGATGTTGAGAATAAACCTACTATTCTTCAGATCATTTTTTGCGGTCTTTGTGTTCTTTTGCGGCTGAATGAGTCGTCCTTCAATGCGCGGGTTTGCCGGAGACGGCGGCGGCGTGTTCGGTGAACGATTTGCCGCGGCCGGTTGGCGCGATGACCGAGTCGATCACGCCTTCCTCGAATTCCTTCCACATCGGCGACATGTTGCGGAGCTTGTCGACGATCTTCGGGAACGTCTCGATGACGTAATCGACGTCCTCGATGGTGTTGTCCTTGCCGAGACTCATGATGATGTTGCCCTGGGCCAGCGCGTGATCGAGCTTGATGGCGCTGAGCACATGCGAAACCTTGAGCGATTTGCTGACGCAGCTCGATCCGCTGGCGACCGCGATGCCCTGGTAATCAAGGAGCAGGAGCTGGCCTTCGCCCTCGATGAATTCCGTGCTGAGATTGAGCGTATTGCAGATGCGGAGTGGTCCGGGCACAGGACCGTTGAGCTTGAGATACTGGATGTGTTTCCAGAGACCATCGTAGAGCCGTCTTTGCAGCATCGCGACATGCTCGACGCGCTGGCTCATTTCCTTCACCGCAAATTCCGCCGCCACGCCCGCGCCGATAATCGCGGGCACATTTTCCGTCCCCGCGCGGCGTCCGCCTTCCTGCACGCCGCCGTGAATGTGACTCGTCACCCGTGCCTTGCGGTTGCGGTACAGCACGCCGATGCCCTTGGGTCCGTAAAAGCGATGCGGGCTGAAGCTGAGCAGTTGCACGCCGAGGTCCTGCACATCGATGGGCATCCAACCGGCGGCGGCGAGGGCGTCGGCGTAAAGCGCGATGCCTTTTCCGGCGGTGATCTTCGCGATTTCTTTCACCGGCTGGATCGTGCCGATGTCGTGATTGACGAGGTGAACGCAGACTAGAATGGTTTTATCCGTGAGGGCCGCGCGGACATCTTCCGGATTGATCCGGCCGATCTCATCGACCGGAACCTGCGTGACTTCAAAGCCATGCTTGGTCAGGTACTCGACCGAGTTCATGACCGAGGGATGTTCGATCGCCGAGGTGACAATGTGGTTGCCCTTGCGATGATTCGCATCGGCGAAGCCCTTGATGGCGAGATTGGCCGACTCCGTTCCGCCCGAGGTGAAAATGAGGTCTTCCTCGCTCTCCGCGTTGATCATGCTCGCGAGCTTCTGCCGCGCTTCCTTCAGGCCGTCGCGGACTTGAAGCCCGTAGCGGTGAAGGCTGGACGGCGAGCCGTAGACCTCCGTGAAATAAGGAAGCATGGCCTGCAACGCTTCCGGCAAAAGCGGTGTGGTCGTTTGGTGATCGAGATAGACGGAGCGTTTGTCCATGTATTTGTTTCAGTGTAGCTTATTCGCGAGTCTCTACAAGAGACTCTCTTTCAGGATTCTGTCATCCTGAGCTTGTCGATGGATCAGTTCCGTTTTTCGAATTCAGACAGACCGAACTAATCCCCCCCGGCAAGCTCGGGAGGTGAAGAGTGCCGAAGATGAAACATTCGTCAACGCATCGAACTGACCGACTGACAAAATTGTCAGGCGGCGACTGCTTCGACGCGGGGAAGGGAACCGGTCTTGGTCTGCTTCGCCTCGTAGTCTTCGATGGCGGCCTTGAGCGCTTCTTCGGCCAGCACGGAACAGTGAATCTTGACCGGGGGCAAACCGCCCAGGGCGTCGACGACTTCCTGGTTCGAAAAGTTCTTCGCTTCCTCAAGGGTGCGTCCCTTGATCAACTCGGTGGCCATGCTGGAAGAGGCGATCGCGCTGCCGCAACCGAAGGTCTTGAAACGGGCGTCTTCGATCTTGCCATCGCGGATCTTCAACGAAATCTTCATGATGTCGCCGCAGGCGGCCGCACCGACTTCGCCGACGCCGTCGGCTTCCGAAACATCACCCATGTTGCGGGGGTTCAGGAAGTGGTCCATCACTGTCTCGTTGTAAAGCGTGTATTCTTTGGTCTCTTTCATGTAAGTCTCCTAGCTCTACATTCTAAGTTCATCCCGCCCCGATGTAAAGGGGCATGGCGATTCTTTTTGGAGCCTCAGACTCTGTGCTGACCCATCAATCGAGCAGCGTGAACTGGCACTTGTAGAGGCCGGAGACGCGCTCTTCCTCGCGCACCACGCGCACGCCGAGAATCGCTTCCATCAAATTATTTTCGAGCTGAGTCAAAATCTTGAACTGATCGGCGATGGTCAGGATCGGCGAATTGTACTCGATAATCTGGTGACGCTGAATATCGGGATTGAAGTAGTACTCGCTCATGTACCCGTCCGCGTCGCGCAGTGCGGCGAAGGAGCGGGCTCTCTCTTCGAGCGTGTGGCCGGTGATTTTTGCCTGCAGCCGCACGGTGAGGTTCTGGTAAATCTGGTAGAGAATCTTTTCCGGAGCGGCGGGACCATAAACCTGCTCGAGGCTCTTCAAGACTTCGCCGGTGAAGTTGGTGTGCTCCGAGGGGAAAAACTCCTGCGCCATGAGCGTCAGGCGATAGGCTTTCTCGGGGCGGCCCATGCCCTTGGGGCGGCGCCACGTGTCGAGATAACCATCTTTCTCCAGCGCGACGCAGTGCTGTTTCACGCCCATGTAGGAGAGATTGATGCGCTCGCAGAGCTGCGAAACCGATAGGCCCTGGCTTCGTTTGATCTCGGCCAAAATCAGATACTTCTGGCTCTTGGCGAGCTTACGCAAAAGTTTGCTTTTCATAAGATGCTGACGTAGCGGACCTTTGAGGCGTTTTTATCTTCTTGGCGGAGGTGGGTACCTAATTAATTTCGCACGTTAAAGCGATGTTGGCGAGGGAGCAAGTCTTTTTACCTTTCTATGTAAAAAAACTTATTCACAATTAGGAGGAAGACTTATCTAACTGGCATCATTCATGCCACTTACAACATATTCCGCTTTTAATCTCCCTTTCCAGAGGCGCTCAGGCTAAATCTGGAGGAAATGAATACAAAATACTTTGCGGGAGCCTTCTTCCTGGGTAGCGCTCTTCTAGCCATCATGGTCGTTTTTCTCTTTTTCACCGCGACGGTCGATACCGGAAATGTTGGTGTCGTCACGAATTTTGGCAATGTGACGGGGCAAGTGCTCGATTCGGGCTGGCACATCGTCGGGCCGATCGATCACGTCACAGAGATAAGCATCCGGACCATCACGACGCAAACAGATGCAACTTGTTTCTCGAAGGATTTGCAGGATGTGACCATCACGCTGGCGGTGCAGACCCGCATCACCAAGGACCGGGCGAGCGACATCTACAAGAATTTCGGTCAGGAATATATGAGCCAGGCGATACCGAAAATCCTCGATGCGTTGAAGGCGGAGACGGCGAAATACGAGGCGGCGGAGATTATCGCGAATCGCGACCAGATCAGGAGTGAGGCGCTGAAGGCGGCGCAGGATCGTTTGACGGGATTCGTCGACGTGCTCGATTTGTCGCTGGTGAACGTGGCGTTCTCCGATGATTACGAACACGCGATTGAAGCCAAGCAGGTGGCGCAACAGCGGGCCGAGCAGGCGAAGTACGAACTGCAGCAGGCCGAGGTGGAAGCCGATACGAAAGTCGCCGCAGCCAAGGGCGAAGCCCAAGCCATCGAAATCCGGGGCGACGCGCTGGCAAAAAATCCGGCGGTCATCGACCTCGAGTTGATCAACAAGTGGGATGGCAAAGCCCCGGAGACGCTGGTCACCAGTGGTGGCACCGGATCCGTCGCCTCCATTGTTCTCCCCATTTCGCACAAATGAGCTAGATTGTAGACACCGATATGAAGATCCTGCGCCTTCTCGCCCTTCTCGTCGCGGTGGCTTTTGCTCTGCTGCTGATCGTGGGATTCGACAACGTGCTGGCGCTTTTTCGCTCGCGGGTGGCCCTGGCCCTGGTGATCGGCCCGATCTTCCTGCTCTTTCTTTGGTGCATCTACAAAGCCTTTCAGCCGCAGAATCGGCTGGATGACCGGACATATCGGGATAAGAAGTCGGTTTGATCCGAGGCGATGAAGGCTAACTTGATTAATTCCAAGAGGACGGGGCGGACTTCCCGACGCTCAAAGCCTCATTATGTCCTCACGAGCTTGCTCAAGAGGATCAAACCGAGCAACCGTCACGGAGAAGTCAGTTGGGGGACGGCGGTCGGTTCGGAGCAATAGAATTGCGCGGACAATTGCGTTCCCAAATGGAGTTTGGGAACGAGGGAGGCAAGTCGGTTTGATGCGGCCTTGCAAATGTCGCATCGAGTCCGCTGCTAGCGTTTGACTTTTGGCTTCTCTTCCGAGAGACTTTACGGGTGACAACTTATCGCATATTGGCCGCTGACGGCGTTTCACCGAAAGGCATCGCTGTTCTCACGGAGAGCCCCCATTTTCAAGTCGAGACCAGTGGAGGTCTCAAAGAAGACGAGTTGATCGCCCGCATCGGCGAATTGGATGCGCTGGTCATCCGAAGCGCGACGAAAGTGACCGCAAAGGCGCTGGCCGCGGCGACGCGGTTGAAGGTGATCGGGCGCGCGGGCGTCGGCGTGGATAACGTCAATGTCGAGGCGGCCACGGAGCGCGGCATCGTGGTAATGAACACGCCCGGCGGCAACACGATCTCGACGGCCGAGCATACCTTTTCGCTGATGCTTTCACTCGCGCGAAAAATTCCCCAGGCCCACGCCTCAATGGCGTCAGGCAAGTGGGACCGGAAATCTTTCGAGGGCACGGAACTTTGCGGCAAGACGCTGGGCATCGTCGGCATGGGCCGCATTGGCGGCGAAGTCGCGCGCCGGGCGATTGCTTTCGGGATGAACGTGATTGCGTTCGATCCCTACCTCGTGCAGAGCCGCGCCAAGAGCCTCCAGGTCGAACTGGCGGATAATCTTTCGGACCTTCTGACCCGGGCCGATTTCATCACGGTCCACATGCCAATGACGGCGGAGACAAAGAATATTTTGAATGAGAAAACGCTGGCCCAATGCAAAAAGGGCGTGCGGATCATTAATTGCGCGCGGGGTGGCCTTGTCGAGGAAGCCGCGTTGCTCGCCGCGCTGCAAAGCGGACAGGTGGGCGGTGCCGCACTGGACGTTTACGAGAAGGAACCGCCGGCGGATGACCTGCCGTTTCGCGCCTTGCCGAATGTCGTGCTGACCCCGCACCTGGGCGCATCGACCTCGGAAGCGCAGGAAAGCGTTGGCATCGAGATCGCTCATGGCGTTTCCGAATACTTGCTGAACGGGATCGTGAACAACGCGGTCAACGTGCCGAACGTCGATTCACGCACGCTCGCGCAGATTCGGCCTTATCTCGGCCTCGGCGAAAAATTGGGCAAGCTGCTCGCACAGATCACGCCGAAGGGGCTGGAGACGCTGACGATCAATTACACCGGCAAGGTGAGCGAGACGGAGACGGTGCCGATCACGCGTGCGGTGCTGAAGGGCCTTCTTTTTCAATGCGCGGAAGTGGCGGTCAACGAAGTCAACGCGCCAAAGGCCGCGCAGAATCTCGGGCTGAAGGTGCTGGAAACGAAGAGCGCCGACGCGGGAGAATTCACCGACCTGATCACGGTCGAAGCGACCAAGGGCGACGCGCGTTACGAAGTCGGCGCGACGATTTACGGCGTGCATCCGCGCATCGTGCGGCTGAACGGGCACAACCTCGAGGCGAGTCCCGCCGGCATATTGCTGATCGTCGAGAATCAGGACCGGCCCGGCATGGTCGGCTGGATCGGCACGCTGCTGGCGAAGCACTCGATCAACATTGCGAGCATGTCGCTGAGCCGCGGCGAGAGCGGCGGCAAGGCGCTGAGCGTCCTCAATCTCGATAGCACGCCAAGCGCGGAGCTGATCAAGGAGATCGAGGCCGATTCGGGGATATTGTCGGTGCGCGTGGCGAAGCTTTAATTCGTTGTAGCGCGGTCTATGACCGTCGCTGCCTTTATGCTTTTTGTGGGAACACTCTTGGATTTTGTTGCAATAGACTAGTCGATAGACTAGTGTACTCGATGTGATCGCGCCCAAGACGAAAACAGTTGGTTCTTACGAAGCCAAAACCCATCTTCCCGCCCTGCTAAAAGAAGTTGCTGGCGGACGCGAGATTGTCATCACCCGGCGGGATCGTCCCATTGCGCGTCTTGTGCCGATCGAAACCAAGCGATCTAAAAGCGATGTTTTTGATAGGATTCGGGCCCTTCGGGGTGTCATCAAATTAAAGGCCAACGAAACCCCTGGCGACCTGATCAACGCTGGGCGGCGAACATGAGGTCTTTTGTTTTGGACGGTTCGATGACTCTGGGCTTCTTGTTGGAAGATGAGCGCTTTTCCGGGGCCTTGGAGGTCTTGGAAGAGATCGAAGGTGGTGCAGTCACCTATGTCCCGAACCTTTGGTGGCACGAGACGGCGAATGGCCTTCTGATGTCAGAGAAAAGAAAGAGGAGCACTCAGGCTGGGACCGTTAGATCGCTGCAGGTGATCCAGGATTTGCCAATCACGGTCGATGAAGAACCGGTGGCCCACGCTGCCTATAACGCGGTGTTGCTCGCGAGGCAGTACGGTTTAACCGTCTACGATGCGACGTATCTTGAACTAGCGATTCGAAAGGGTTGCGCTTTGGCCACTGCGGATAAACGGTTGGCGAAGGCGGCACTTGAAGCTGGCGTGACGTTGATGGGCGCGGTGAAGTGAGCCAACTCCATTGCCGATCCCTCGGTATTAGACTAACAAAGTAGAGCAATAGAATTGCACAGACAATTGCGTTCCCAAATGGAGTTTGGGAACGAAAGAGAAAATGAGGGGCCTCTGTATGTTTTTCTTCTTTCTGATAGCTGCCGGGGTTTCATCTCTAGTGCTCGCGATTCGGCTGATCTTCTGTGGGCCTGCCAAGAGTCGCATTATCTCATGTCTTATCTCACCGGGCATATCCTGCTTACTCTCGATTGCGGGATACTGCGTTTTGGAATATCTCGAAGGGGCGCCAACTTACGCTTACCACGGTTATGCCTTAACTTTATATATTTCCCCGGGATTTCTCAGTTATTCCTATCTCGCGTTACCAATCGGTATCGTTCTTGGGATAGTTTTGCGGATCATAGTCGGTGCCTTCCGCCCCTATGAACCTTACAAAGCGGACAAGAAGAGATGAGGCAACGAATGAATCGCTTCCTGCGCGCTGCGCGCGCCCGGACAACAAGTAGTCCGGGCCACTCGAAACAGAGAAAGACAGCGAAGGTCATAGACCGGTGCTGCGCACGGCGCTACAACTGAAAATCATGTCCACGACCTATGGAATCGCCCTCACCGGCGGCATCGCCTGCGGCAAATCGACCCTGGCGGAAGGGCTCCGCGCGAGGGGCTGGCACGTCATTGACACGGACGTGATCGCACGCGATGTTCTGCTCGCCGGTACGGAAACGTGGAAAAATGTGGTTGACGCTTTCGGGTCATCCATTCTACAACCTGACCAGTCGATTGACCGAAAGGTCTTGGGTAGACTCGTTTTCGCCGACCCGCTGCTGCGGGCAAAACTAAACGAAATCACCCACCCCGCCATCCGATCCGTCTGGCAACGCGAACGCGAGGAGCGGGCTCGAACCCATCCCACACATTCCTTGGCCGTCATGATTCCGCTGCTCTTCGAGTGCGAGCTCGAACAGATGTTTTCTGCCGTTTGGTGCGTTGGCGCGTCGCGCGTCACGCAACTAAACCGGCTGAAGGCCCGTGGCCTTTCCGAGGCGGAAGCCGCCCAGCGCGTGGCCAGCCAGATGCCCGTGGCCGAAAAGATGGCCCGTTCCACCATCGCCTTTTGGGGCGAGGGGACGCCCGCCACGCTGCTGCTTCAACTCGATCAGGTTCGTTTTTCATGAGGATGCGTCGCTCTCAAAATAACCGGCCTTTTCGCCGGGGTCCGCACAAGCCGCGAGGCATGGAAGGCCTGCCCGCCGATGAGCCCGATCTGCCACCACCCGGGGCCAAGCCGGCCGAGGCCGCCCCGACCGTTGCGGCAGCGCCCGGTGCGGCCACTACGACCGATCCCGCCCAGCCTGCGCCGATCGATGCCGGTGCGCCCGCCGCTCCCGTTGAGCCGCCGCCCCCGCCGCTGCCCCCCGGACCGCATCTCGAACTGGAGAAACTCCAGGCCAAGCCGACCAAGGACTTGAAGGCTTACGCCAAGAAGGAATACGAGATCGAAAATGCGTCGGCGCTGAAGAAGCATGATTTGATTTGCGAAATCCTGAAGCGCAACGCCGCCAAAAACGGCACGGCCAATGGCGGCGGCGTGCTTGATTTATCGAATGAGGGCTACGGTTTTCTGCGCTCGCCCCGGTTCAACTACACCACCTGCCCGGAGGACCTTTACGTCTCGCCCTCGCAGGTGCGCCGCTTCGGGCTGCGCAAGGGCGATCAGCTTTACGGGCCCATCCGCGCGCCGAAGGACAAGGAACGCTATTTCGCGCTGGCCCGCGTCGACAAGATCGAGGGCAAGGATGCCGTGGAGGGCGTGGTGCGACCCACGTTCGATCTGCTCACCCCGACGTTCCCGAATCGCCGGATTTTTCTCGAAGGCAAGAAGGGCGACGTCTCGATGCGCGCGATGGATCTCATCTGCCCGCTCGGCTTTGGCCAGCGCGGACTGATTGTCGCGCCGCCCCGCACGGGCAAGACGATTCTTTTGCAGAAGGTCGCCAACGCGATCATGGAAAACAATCCCGGCGCCTACCTCATGATGATGCTGGTCGATGAGCGGCCCGAGGAAGTGACCGACATGCTGCGCACAGTGAAGGGTGAGGTGATCGCCTCGACCTTCGACGAGACCTGCGAGCGCCACGTCGCGCTGGCCGACATGGTGACCGAACGCGCCAAGCGTCTCGTGGAAAACAAGGTCGATGTGGTGATCCTGCTCGACTCGATCACGCGTCTGGCCCGAGCCTACAACACCATGCAGCCGAGCAGCGGCAAGATCATGAGCGGCGGCGTGGAATCGAACGCGCTGCAAAAGCCGAAGCGCTTCTTCGGCGCGGCGCGCAACATCCAGGAGGGCGGCAGCCTGACCATCATCGCCACCGCGCTGGTCGAGACGGGCAGCCGGATGGACGACGTGATTTTCGAGGAATTCAAGGGCACCGGCAACATGGAGGTGAACCTCGACCGCAATCTTTCCGACCAGCGCATTTTCCCGGCGTTCAACATCGCGCGCTCCGGCACGCGCAAGGAAGAGCTCCTCTACCACAAGGACGAGTTGCCGCGCATCCACCAGTTGCGCAAAGTTCTCGCCGAGGAATCGCCCGTCGAGGCAATGAATCTCCTGCTCGAAAAGATCAAGAAAACCGAGAACAACATCGAGTTCCTGATGAGCGTGAAGAAGTAGCTCCTGCGGAGGGCAGATGTAGCGGCGGTCTATGACCGTCGCTGAATTTTTGACGGAATTACGGAATTCCGACGGAATTAACGGAATAAAATCCAAGATTCGATCCGTGAATAAATCTCCGCTTTAAGCTAAGGAGCGATGTAGGGAGCAGCCTCACTCCAACGGATTCGCCTTGCACCACTCGGCAAATTTTTTCAGCGCGAGGCCGCGATGGCTTAGGCCCATCTTCGTCTTTTCCCCGAGCTGGCCGAAGGTTCGCGCGTAGCCTTGTGGGACGAAAAGTGGATCGTACCCAAATCCGTTCGTGCCTTTGGGCCCAAGCGCAATGGTGCCCTCGCAAACGCCTTCGAAGCTCGCCAGAACCTGGCCCTCCTTCGCCAGCACCAGCACGCAACGGAAGCGGGCGCTGCGCTGTTCCGGTGTCATCGCGCCAACCCGCTCCAATTCCTGCAGCAGCTTGGCGTTATTCTTTTCCGTCGAGGAGGGAATCCCGCCGTAACGCGCGGAAAAGACGCCCGGCGCGCCGCCGAGCGCGTCACATTCCAGGCCCGAGTCATCGGCCAGCACGTAATTGGTTACGGTTTGCGAAGTGGCCACGGCCTTGATCGTCGCGTTGGCCAGGAAGGTGTCGCCCGTCTCGGCGATGTCGTCCAACGCCTCCATCTCGGCATAATCGGCAGAGCATTTCACCTCCCAGAATTGCGCCAGCACGGGGGACATCTCCTGGGCCTTGTTCTTGTTGCGCGTGGCGATGCAAATCGGTTTCTTATTCATAGTTCAACAAAGTCAGCCGAAGCGTAGCGAACTCAGGGGCTGCCGCAATTCCTGTCTTTTACTTCTCATATCTTCGCTCTAAGTTCTCCCTTCCCCCATCATGCAAGTGCGTAAACAATTTCCCTTCGCCATCTTCGAGCCGGCCTGGCAGCGCCACTGGCTGGAGCAGAGCACGTTTCGCGCCGCCAATCCCGGCGAGCCCGGCAGCGAGAAGCCGAAGTACTACGCGCTCGACATGTTCCCGTATCCCTCCGGCGCGGGCCTGCACGTCGGCCATCCCGAGGGCTGGATCGCCACCGACATCGTTTCGCGCCAGAAGCGGATGAAGGGCTTCAACGTGCTGCATCCGATGGGCTGGGACGCGTTCGGTTTACCCGCCGAACAGTACGCCGTGCAGACCGGCGCCCATCCACGCGACACGACCGAGAAGAACATCGCCAATTTCCGCCGCCAGATTCAGTCGATTGGTTTTTCGTACGACTGGTCCCGCGAAGTCAACACGACCGATCCCGCTTACTATAAGTGGACGCAGTGGATTTTCATTCAGCTCTACAAGAAGGGGCTTGCGTATGTCTCGCATGCGCCGGTTTGGTATTGCCCCGCGCTCGGTACCACGCTGGCGAATGAGGAAGTTCTGCCGACGCCGGAAGGGCCGCGTTCCGATCGCGGCAACCATCCGGTCGAGCGGCGTCCGTTGCGCCAATGGATGCTGCGGATCACGGCCTACGCGGATCGTCTTCTGAAGGATCTCAATCTGCTTGACTGGCCCGAATCGCTCAAGGAAATGCAGCGGAACTGGATTGGCCGGAGCGAAGGCGCTGAAGTTGTCTTTAAGGTAGCCGCCGCTGTCCCCAGCGGCGGTCGGTCGGATGCGGAAAAAGGCACCGCCGCCGGGACAGCGGCGGCTACCACTGAGACTGAATTCGATAGGATAACCGTCTTCACGACGCGGCCCGACACGCTCTTCGGCGCGACCTACATGGTTCTTTCGCCCGAGCACCCACTCGTCGATAAACTTACCACGGCAGATCAGCGCGAGGCTGTGGCGAAATACAAAGCCGAGGTCGCGAACAAGAGCGACTTAGAGCGCACCGAACTGGCCAAGAGCAAGACCGGCGTTTTCATCGGGGCTTTTGCGGCAAATCCCGTCAACGGCGAGAAAATCCCGATCTGGATCGCCGATTACGTCCTCATGAGCTACGGCACCGGGGCGATCATGGCCGTGCCTGCGCATGATGAACGCGATCACGAATTCGCGGTGAAATATGACATGCCCATCATCGAAGTCGTACAGCGTTTGGGTGGCGCGGACTACTTGTTGTCCGGGGCGCCGCAGGCGACAGGAAGCGATCTGATGACCTCTCTGCCCATCGCACCTTTCACCGGCGAAGGCCATGCCATCAACTCCGACTTCCTCAACGGTCTGCCCACCGCCGAAGCCAAGACGAAGATGATCGACTGGCTCGAGGAAAAGAAGCTCGGCACGCGGCGAGTCCAATACAAGTTGCGCGACTGGTTGTTCTCCCGCCAGCGCTATTGGGGCGAACCGTTTCCTGTCGTCTGGAACGGCGACCAACACGAAGTCATCTCCGAAGCGAGTTGCCGCTGACGTTGCCCGAACTGGCCGACTACAAACCGAGTCCCGAGGGCAAAGCGCCGCTGGCCAAGGCGACCGACTGGGTGAACCTGCCCGATGGCCGCGTGCGCGAGACCAACACCATGCCGCAATGGGCCGGGTCGTGCTGGTACTACCTGCGCTATTGCGATCCGAAAAATCCGGGTGCGCTGATCGATCCCGCCGTGGAGAAATATTGGATGGGCGAGACCGGCGTCGATCTCTACATCGGCGGCGCGGAGCACGCCGTGCTCCATCTGCTCTACGCGCGCTTTTGGCACAAGGTGCTCTTCGATATTGGCGTGGTCTCGACGCCCGAACCGTTTCGCAAACTCGTCAACCAGGGCATCATCCTCGGCGAGGACAACCAGAAGATGTCCAAGGCGCGCGGCAATGTGGTCAATCCCGATGCGGTCGTCGAGGAATATGGCGCCGACACGCTGCGTCTCTTCGAGATGTTTCTCGGCCCATTGGAGCAGATGAAGCCATGGTCCACCACGGGCATCGAGGGCGTTTATCGCTTCCTCGGTCGCGTCTGGCGTCTCCTCATGGAAGAGGACCAGGAAGGCCAATGGCATTCCGCGCCGGCGAAGGTCACCGATGCCGCGCCGTCGACCGAATTGCTGCGCAGCGTGCATGCGACCATCCAGAAAGTCAGCGAAGACATCGACCGGCTCCAATTCAACACGGCCATTTCCGCCCTCATGGTTCTCGTCAATGACCTGACCAAGGAAGCCGTCCGCCCGCGCGCCGCCGTCGAGACCCTGCTCCTGCTGCTCGCGCCCTTTGCGCCCCACATGGCCGAGGAATTATGGAAGCAACTTGGCCATGACAAGACGCTGGCCTATGAACCGTGGCCCGTCGCCGACGCGAAATATCTGGCCAAGACCGAGGTCGAGATGCCCGTGCAGATCAACGGGAAGCTGCGCGGACTGATCAAGGTCGCACCGGGATCGAGTCAAGACGTGGTTATCGCTGTCGCGAAGGAGCTTCCTGCGTTTGCCGAATGGACGGCGGGCAAGACCGTTAAAAAAGTCATCGTTGTGCCCGACAAACTGGTGAATTTTGTCGTCGGATAGTTCCTCTCTTGCCATCCTGAGTTCCGATGAGCCCGGCTGCTTCCCCTGATTCATTGGCTTGGAGCATCGCGCAGGGTTTTCTTCAGATCACCCCATTTGGTCCGCTCTTCCTGATCGTAGGAATTTTCCTTGCTTCTGGGTTGGTCTACTTGCTTGTCCGGCCTCGTTCTCTGACTGACTACTGCATCTCCCTCGTCGCCGGTTGCTATCCTTTGCTGATAGGCATTGTGGGTGCGAGTATGGGGGGAATCAGATATTTTGCCGCAATCAGTTGGGACGAATTTCATCGGCAAGGTCCTTACGGGCAGTTGGAAATACAGGCCGTAGTCGGTGGGATTGGACAAGTATTATTGTGTCTGCTTCTTGGGACAGCGATGACCAGTTTGTTTTTATTGTTAAATGTGCTCGTGATGCTGATTCGCAAGCAAATAGGAACTAAATCTTCATCCCATGAATGAGCAAGCCTACTGCCGGTCCGTCATTCGAGAGTCCGTTTATGGATACGGCCGAAGTAGTTTTGGTGTGTTTTTCGCGCTCATCGCGCTTATTTTAACCTCTTGGTTTATCTACCTGATTATTCGGCGCGGTCGTTTTTCTGACTGTATTGCTTTCGTTGCCGCGACATTCTTCCCCCTTGGCTGGGGATGGTTCATTACTGCCCTCGGTATGATACAATACCTTCAACGGGAGAGTTCGAGCGCCGGCGGCCCTGGTCCTCCCACTTGGCAAGATTGTGCGTCGTTAGAGTTGTGTCTCAGTCTGATTGTTGGCACCTCGCTAACCTGCCTTTTTCTGCCATTAGGATTGGCGTTGCTCTGGCTGCGCCAACCGAAATCGTCGGCAGGGGATGGCTCGTTGTAGCGGTGGTCTATGACCGCCGAAGAAGAGTGGTGGCGCGTTGCATGTCCTCGGCGGCCATAGACCGCCCGCTACAGGGGGAAGAAAAAAATTTCCTGATCCCGCGAAGTTTCACTTCGCGCTAATCCTTTGCCCCCACGCCGAAGATCGGCAGTTTAACTGCCTCAGCAAGCGCGTTCCCAAGTGCAACTTGGGAACGAGGGGATGTGAAGTCAGGGTCGGGACGGAGTCCGACCCTCCAGCGCGCATAAAATTTCGCCAAAAATCCTGTTAATCTGGTTAATCCTGTCTAAAAGTGATCCCTTCCCCAATTTCGTTAAATTGGAAAATTTGGTAATTTCGTCATTCTGTTAAAACATGCCCAGCAAGATTCTCATCCTCGATTTTGGTTCGCAATACACGCAGGTCATCGCGCGCCGCGTGAGGCAACTCAACGTCTACTCGGAAATCGTCCGGTTCGACACGCCCGCCAGCGTCCTGAAAAGTCTGCGCCCTTCGGGCATTATTTTCTCCGGCGGCCCGGCCAGCGTTTACGCCAAGGGCGCGCCGCAGCCCGACAAGCGCATCTTCGATTCCGGCATTCCGATCCTCGGCGTCTGCTACGGCATGCAGCTTTTCGGCAAGTGGCTCGGCGGCGAAGTAGCCCCGAGCGCGCGGCGCGAATATGGGCGCGGCCATCTTGCGGTTAAAAAGTCATCGCCGCTCTTTGCGGGGCTTGATGAGAAGCTGGAAATCTGGAACAGCCACGGTGACAGCCTGAAGAAGCTGCCGAAAGGTTTTCACGCCATCGCCACGTCCGACAATTCGCCTTTTGCGGCGATCGAGGATACGAAGCGCAAGCTCTACGGCCTCCAATTTCACCCCGAGGTCGCCCACACGCCGCGCGGTTCGGAAATCCTCTCCAACTTCGTGCTGGGCATCTGCGGTGCGGAGCCGAGTTGGACGATGAAGGGCTTTATCGAATCGACCTGCGAAGCCGTGCGTGCCCAAGTCGGCAAGGAGCGCGTGCTGCTCGGCCTCAGCGGCGGCGTCGATTCGGCGGTCGCGGCGGCGTTGCTGCACCAGGCCATCGGCGATCAGCTCCAGTGCATCTTTGTCGACAACGGTCTGCTCCGCAAAGGCGAGCGCGAAAAAGTGGAGGATGTCTTTGGACGCCATCTCAAGCTCAAGCTCCTGACCGTCCACGCCGGGCCGCGCTTTCTGAAGGGGCTCAAGGGCGTCTCTGATCCCGAACGCAAACGCAAGATCATCGGCCGCATCTTCATCGAGGAATTCCAGCGCGCGACGAAGAAAATTGGCGCGGCGAAGTTTCTCGCGCAGGGCACGCTCTATCCCGACATCATCGAAAGCGTGGCCATCGGGGACAACCCCGCATCGATGATCAAGAGTCATCACAACGTCGGCGGCCTGCCCAAGAACATGAAGTTTCAGCTCGTCGAGCCATTGCGGCAGCTCTTCAAGGACGAAGTGCGGGTGGTCGGCGAAACGCTCGGCCTGCCGAAGGAAATTGTCTGGCGCCATCCGTTCCCGGGGCCCGGTCTGGCCGTGCGCACGCTGGGGCCGATCGACGCCAAGAAGCTCTCCATTCTCCGCGAAGCCGATGCCATCGTGATCGAGGAAATGAAAGCGGCGAAGTGGTACGAGAAAGTCTGGCAGGCCTTCGCCGTGCTGCTGCCGGTGCGGAGCGTTGGCGTCCAGGGCGACGAGCGAACATACGATTTTACGTGCGTGCTGCGCGTGGTCGAGAGCCACGATGGCATGACCGCCGACTGGGTGCGCCTGCCGCACGACCTGCTCGGGCGCATCGCCTCGCGCATCACCAACGAAGTCAAAGGCATCAACCGCGTGGTCTACGATGTCTCGTCGAAACCGCCAGCGACCATTGAATGGGAATGACCTAATGAAACTATTGTCGCTTCTGATTCTCGTTTCGCTTGCCTTCACCGGATGCGCTTCGACCGGCAGCGCCAAGAACTACGGGTACGGTTCCGACTATAACGAGCCCATCTACACTTATAATGGTCCGCCGGTTAACATCCACTACAGCCAACATTAATTCCGTCTAAACTTCCCCGCTTCCATGACCACCAAACCCTGGCGCATCCTTCGCTACAATCAGCCGCATTTCGCGAAGCAGATTGCCGCGCTGAACCGCCATGCGGAGCCTGCGGCGTCGCGCTCGACTGCAGTTGCGGAAATCATCGCCGCGGTGCGCAAGGAAGGCGACGACGCGCTGGTCAAATACGCGAAAAAATGGGACGGCGTCGACCTGTCGCACGCCAGTCTTTTGCTGCCCTCCCGAACGCCGAAACCTCCGCAATCGGTGATTGCCGCGGTCGACTATGCGATAAAAAACGTCCGGAGTTTTTCCAAGCGGCGCAAACCCCGCAACTGGTCGCGCAAGAATCGCGAGGGCGCGAGCGTCGGGGAGAAATTCGACCCACTGGAACGCGTCGGCATCTATGTTCCGGGCGGCACCGCGCCGCTGGTCTCGACCGCGTTGATGACTGTCCCCCTCGCCAAGGAAGCCGGTGTGCGAGAGATCGTCGTGACCACGCCGCCGCCGGTCAATGAATCGCTGATTTACGCCCTGCGCATGGCCGGGGCGACGGAGATTTTTCAGGTGGGCGGCGCGCAAGCCATCGCCGCGCTGGCCTACGGCACGGCGAGCATCGCTCGCGTGCAGAAGATTTTTGGGCCGGGCAACGCCTTCGTGGTCGAGGCCAAGCGTCAAGTGGTCGGCGCGGTTGCCATCGATCAACTGCCAGGTCCAAGCGAAGTTGCGGTCGTGGCCGATGACTCTGCGCGGGCTGATTTTGTTGCCGCCGATTTGCTGGCGCAGGCCGAGCATGGGCACGGCAGCCAGGTGCTTTTTGTCACCTGCTGCCCGAAATTGCTGGCTGCGGTGGAGAAGGAGCTGGATGAACAAATCCCGAAGCTCACGCGCGGGAAACATCTCGCCGATGCGCTTGAAAAGGGTTGCACGCTGGTGCTGGTCGAGGATGTCGGCGAGGCCATCGGCATCGTCGAGGATTTTGCGCCGGAACACCTGAGCCTTGTCATCAAGGACGCGCGGCAATGGGCGGCGCATATCCGCAATGCCGGGGCCATTTTCATCGGCAACTATTCGCCGGTGGCCGCGGGCGATTTCATTGCCGGGCCCAGCCACGTCTTGCCGACGGGCGGCGCGGCCAAGGCGTTTTCCGGTCTCACCATCGATCAATTTTATCGCCGCACGAGCATCGTCGAATATCCGCAACGCGCGCTGCATCGGGTGCGGCCTCACATTGAGTCGTTCTGCGCGGTGGAACAGCTCGATGCCCACGCCCGTTCGGTGACGATTCGGTTTGACCCTGAGACTGAGAAAAAATAAAAGCTCGTCATCCTGAGCAAGCCGAGCTTGTCTCGGCGCCGTCGAAGGATCTCTAACTATTTCGCTCAGATGCGATCGTTATGGACAAATAGTAAGAGATCCTTCGACAAGCTCAGGATGACAGGCTTATAAAATTTTTGAATAAAATGAGCAAAACACGTCACGCCCAGGTTCATCGCGTCACCGGTGAAACGGATATTCTAGTTAAACTTGCCATCGACGGCAGCGGCAAGTCGTCCATCGCCACAGGCATTCCGTTCTTCGACCACATGCTCACGCTTTTCGCCAAACACGCGCTCTTCGATCTCGAAGTCCACGCCAAGGGCGACGTGCAGGTCGATTTCCATCACACGGTCGAGGACGTCGGCATTGGGCTCGGCCAGGCCCTGACGAAAGCGCTCGGCGATAAGAAGGGTCTGGTGCGCTACGGGAATTTTCATCTGCCGATGGACGAAACGCTCGTCCGCGTCGCGCTCGATTTCAGCGGGCGTCCGCTACTGGTCTGGCGTTTGCCCAAGGGGATGAACCTGAATCGGCTCAAGGCGGGCGATTTTCCGGCGCAGCTCACCGTCGAATTTCTGCGCGGTTTCGTCCAGCAAGCCGGTCTTACGCTGCACGTGGAAGTTCTTTACTCAGACGAAACGCATCACCTGATCGAGGCGGTTTTCAAGGGACTCGCCCGCGCGTTGGAACAGGCCGTTCGCCGCGATCCGCGCGTGAAAGGCATTCCGAGCACGAAGGGGATGTTGTAGTACATTAGAGCCATGATCGGCATTGTTGATTACGACATCGGGAATTTGCGCAGCGTGCAGAAGGCGCTTCAGCACGTCGGCGGCGAGGCCGTCTTTGTCCGCACGCCGGAGGAAATCGCGCAGGTCGATGCCCTGGTGCTTCCGGGCGTGGGCGCGTTCGGCGATTGCGTGCGCTGCCTTGCGAAGTCGGGGATGTGGGACGCCACGCTGGAGTGGGCAAAATCGGAGCGCCCCTTCTTCGGCATTTGCGTCGGTTACCAGATGCTTTTCGAGTCGAGCGAGGAAGCTCCCGGCGAGAAAGGGCTCGGTCTTTTTGAGGGCATGGTGAGGAAATTTTCCGACAAGCACGGCCTCAAAATACCGCAAATCGGCTGGAATACGGTCCAAGTGAAACAGCCCGATGCGCCGCTGCTCGCGGGCATTGCCGACGGCGATTACGTCTACTTCGTCCACAGCTATTATGCCGCGCCGAAGGATGCCTCGGTCATTGCGCTGGAGACGACTTATGGCGACACGTTCGCAGCGGCGGTCGCGCGGGGTAATCTGCTGGCGACGCAGTTTCACCCGGAGAAAAGCCAGCGCGCGGGGTTGCAGATGCTGAAGAATTTTGTCGCGCTGAGCTCTAAAGTTCTTACTTCAAGATGAGACTTTCAGGCGACAAACACGCTGTCTGTTTCTGTCTCGCCGCGAGCCTGCTCCCGTTGACCATTCTTCTCCCGGCCTGCACCTCGACTCCAACGCAAGTCCAGAATCCTTTGCCGGAAAGCCGCGCAGTGGTAGGATCAGGAACAGCCGACGACCGGGAAGTCATCGATAGTTCCAACCAAAAAATCTTTAATACGGAGCATGCGATGAGTCCCGACATTTCCACGAACGCCAGCACCCCGAAAGCGCCTTAAATACCATGTTCCGCCCCTGCATCGACCTGCATGAAGGCAAGGTGAAGCAAATCGTGGGCGGCACCCTCGGCGAGGGGGTCTTGCAAACGAATTTCATTTCTGAACATCCGCCCGCCTATTTTGCGAGACTCTATCGACGGGATGATCTCTACGGCGGCCATGTGATCATGCTGGGGCCGGGTAATGAGGCTGCCGCGCGCGAAGCGTTGGCCGCGTTTGTGGGAGGTCTTCAGGTCGGCGGTGGAATCAACGCGGACAATGCCGCCTCGTGGCTTCAGTCCGGTGCCACACACGTCATTGTCACGAGCTGGGTTTTTCACGAGGGCCGGTTGGATCACGCGCGGCTCTCCGAACTGGTGAAGCGCGTTGGCACGAGCCGGTTGGTGCTCGACCTGAGCTGCCGCAAGCGTGGCGCCGACTACTTCGTCGTGACCGATCGCTGGCAAAAATTTACCGAGCTCAAGGTTGACGCCGAGACACTGCAGGCGCTTGCGAAAAGCTGCGCGGAGTTCCTCGTCCACGCGGTTGACGTTGAGGGGCTTTGCCGAGGGATTGACCGCGATCTGGTGGAAAAGCTCGGACGCTGGTCGCCCATTCCGGTGACTTATGCGGGCGGCGCAAACAGTCTCGCCGACCTGGAAGAAACCACGCGGCTGGGCAGCGGGAAGGTCGATTTGACCATCGGCTCCGCCCTGGACATTTTTGGCGGCACAGGTGTGCTCTATGCTGACGCGGTCGCCTTTAACAAGCGCCATCGCGTCAGCAGTTAGCCTCGACAGGAAGTTCTCGCGCCCTTTCGTGCAGAATGCTAGTCAGGCAATGGCTAAATCAACGCAATCGTTCCAAGCGCATAACAAAATCCAAATTATGAATAAATTCATTGTCGAGTTCATCGGCACCTTTTTCCTCGTGTTCACGGTTGGCGTAACCGTGGTCAATCCTGATGCGGGGGTTATCGCGCCCTTGGCAATTGGCTGCGTGTTGATGGTGATGATTTACGCGGGCGGTCACATCTCAGGCGGGCATTATAATCCCGCGGTTACCGTTGCGGTTGCGGTACGGGGTCGCATGCCCGCGTCGGAAGTTCCCAGTTACTTCCTGGCCCAGCTCGCCGGTGCGGTCATGGGTGCGGGCGGATCCTATTATCTGAAGGGCGACAATGCCACGGCTGGCGCGCCTCCTCCGGCTTATGTCCTGGGACAGCTCGTCTTCGCGGAATTTCTTTTCACCTTCGCCCTGGCTTACGTCGTGTTGAATGTCGCCACGGCCAAGGCGAATGCCGGGAATTCGTTTTATGGGCTGGCCATTGGTTTTACGGTGGTGGTCGGCGCGTTCGCCGTCGGCCCGATTTCGGGCGGCGCGTTTAACCCCGCCGTGGCGACGGGATGCTTTTACCTGGGCCTGATGCCGATGGGCCAATGGCTCGCCTATATTGCCGCCGAAGTCTGCGCCGGAGCGCTTGCCGCCTTTGTGTTCAACGTGCTCAACCCGGACGACAAGTAGTTCATCGGTCCCAGCTTTTGACCAGCTCCGGAAAACGGCAATCGCGGCACTGGGAGCAATCAGTCTGGCAGTAATCGCGGAAGATTTGGAGAAGCCCCTGCTGGACCAGGGCCTCGCGCGCCTGCCTGGGCGTCAGGGCGGAAGTCAGGAGACGTTGCGACGCGATGCGGGCTGCGCCGTTGGCAGCGGTGCTCAAGTTGCGAAGTGCCTGTTGCGCCTCATCGGGCGCCTCGAGGGAAACCATCGGCCAGAAAACATTGATGAGGATGTCGTGCGCGCGTTCCTCGCCGAGCAATCGACACGGCGTGCGCAAAGGCGTGCCGGTCAGCGTTGCGTGCTTTTCCCAAAAGGGATCGCGAATGTCGATGAGGGTCGTGCTGAACCGTGTCGAATCGTGCGCCTGCAGTGCGGCGAGCAGCTCCGGCACGAGCGGCACAATCTGCGCCAGGGCGGCCAGGCGGCGTTCGGGCCGGTTGAGCGGACGCAGCCCCGCCAGCTTCCACACGCTTCGCGGCAGCAACGCATAATCGAGCTCGCCCCGCGCCTTCCACCAGATTTCCCACAGTTTTCTCAGCCACGCCCGCGGTTCCGCCTGCAGGCGAGCGACGCTCTCGTTCGGTAAAAATCCGGCCAGGCCGAAGAGGTGGGCGAGCCGCGCCTCGGGTTTCAGCGCGCGCAATTTTGTCCAAGGCAAACGCTGGGCCACGAGACGCATGGGAACCTGGTTGGCGTGGAAGCCGAGCGCCTCCGCCAGCGCTTCGTGCAGCGCCTGCGCGGGGCTGGTCAGCCGCTGCCGCCAATACCAGCGTTGCGCCTTTTGCCGGAGACGGAAAAGCCCCGCCGCGCGAAGAATGTCCGCGATTTGATCCGGAGGCATCTTGGCCAGCTCCGGCGAGCAACGGCCCGGCACCGCGCCGGGCAGGGGACCTCTCAGCAGCGAGGCGCAGAGCGGTCGCAGCTCGGGCCACGGTGCGACGAGTTGCGGGCCGAGCACGATCTGCGGCACGCGGCGAAAGGCCGCCGTGGCCGGGAAGAATGCCTTCCCAGCCTTGGCTTCCCACACGACATGGAGAATCGTTTCGTTGTAGGCCGCGTCGGCGTGATGGCCATGCGCGGTCCAATCGGTCGCGCGGAGATGAACCTCGACGTTGCCGGTGGTGATATCGTCATCCGGTTGGCCCTCCTTTCGGAAGCGCGCAACGGCTCGCGTGAAGTCGGGACCGCCTCCATGATTCCAAAATCCGGGCTGGATAATTTCGACCGTGCGACCGTCATCCGTGTTCAGCACAGTTCGATAAAGCTGTTCGAACCAGAGCGCCTGGACTTCCATTTCGGTTGGCGGCGAAACCGGCTTCTCGCGCAACGAGCGCGGAGGTAAATAAGAACAAGGATGCTCTCTCTCTTTCATTCTCGTAACTTGATTCCTAGCCCAGTTAATTCATAAGTGAAGTACAACGCGCCATGAAAATTCGCCAGCTCGGTTTTGTCCCGCTCTTCTTTTTACCCCTCGCAGCCCCTTGCTTCGGACAGGCCCAAATGGCGCCTCCGGTCTCTCAATCCCAGGCGCCGGTGCCGCAAGCGCCCGGCTTGACGGCTCCCCAGGGCAAAGTTTCGCCGCCGCCCGGCCAGGTCGATATCGCCCAGGAGCCGATCGTGAAGATCGTGGCTAATGTCCAGCCCGCCGTGGTCAATATCACCGCGCAGGAAGTCGTGCCGGGGTACGACATGTATAACTCCTACTTTCAGCTCTATCGCTCGCGGCCGAGAATGGCGCAAAGCATCGGCTCGGGGCTCATCGTTTCGGCTGACGGTTACGTGGTCACGAACGCGCACGTGGTGGAACTGGCCGAAAAGGAGAAGGAAGTCAGCATCACGCTCTCGTCCGGCTCAAAGTACCGCGCGCAAATCATCACGGCGGACGAGGACGCCGACCTGGCGCTGCTCAAGATCGAGGACAAGGCTGTGCAGTTTCCCTACTTCGATCTCACCTACACGTCGCCCAATCTCCTCGGTGAAACCGTTGTCGCGCTGGGCAGTCCGGCGGGCTACCAGAATTCAGTCAGCCACGGCATTCTCAGCGCGCTGCACCGCAGCTTTACGGTGAAGGACGACAGCGGCGAAGACCACAACTATAATAACCTGATCCAGACCGATGCGGCGATCAATCCGGGCAACAGCGGCGGTCCGCTGATCGATCTCAATGGCGGCCTCGTCGGAATCAATTCGGCGAAGCTTTCCGGCACGGCGATCGAGAATATCGGATTTGCCATTCCGAATGACGTGGTGATTCCGTGGGTAAACGATGCCATCGCCGTGGCCAAGGGCCAGATGGCGCCGCCCGTCTCACCCGTGGCGAGCAAGCTGGACGTGATCCACAAATACCTGGGCCTGACGGTGAAGCCGATTTCACCTGAAGAGGCTGCGGTCCGCGGGCTTCAAACCAGCGGCGGGTTGCTGATCACGCATGTCGATGACGACAGCCCGGCGGGCGATGCCGGCTTAAAACCGAATATGATCATTGTGATGATTGGCAATCGTCAGATCACCGATGAGAAGAGCCTGCCGAAGGAGTTGTTGCAGGTGCAGACCGGGACGAACATTCGCCTGCAAGTGCTCATCATCCAGTCGGTGGGCCCGCTGACGGTCCAGCGCGGCGGTTCGGTGATGCTGACGGCGAGATAGCTTCAGTTGTAGCGGCGGTCTATGACCGCCGGTCGCGTCAGC
>Ga0209611_10003916_pt1 | contig 25588 bp, 21 predicted proteins | sample S1TSphgellanicum_3_FD_187693 | JGI IMG/M metagenome (GOLD analysis project Ga0209611, IMG submission 187693) | Host-associated microbial communities from peat moss isolated from Minnesota, USA - S1T2_Fc - Sphagnum magellanicum MG (SPAdes) (version 2) | ecosystem: Host-associated > Plants > Peat...
CATCGCTCCATGGAGACACAGCAAAAGAAGAATGATCACAACATATGACAACACCATGTCGTCGCTCATGTGCCGCCGCTTCCGGAGCACGATCGAAATTGGAAATCGCACACTGGAAGCGCGATGGAATCCACGAGCTCTGCGGCGATGTCAAGAGACGCAATTGTAAGGAAGAGAAACGCAAAAGGCTCCTCGCGTCGTAAGGTACGTACCCTCCCCTCCCTCTGGGACTGCTCGAAGCAGGGTCGGTCCTTATGCCGTGCGTAGGGCACGTTAAAGACCGAGAACGGGTCTGTTCTGGGAATGAGGGAAGGGGTCCTTACAACCGTGCGTAGGGCCTGTTGAAGACCGAGAACGGGTTAAATGTAGGATAAGGAGTCCCAATGTTTTCTTTTGGGGGTTCCATCTTGTGATATAGCCAAAGTAGTGATCATCCACAAGAAGATTTAGCCAGATTTGGCTACAACCTAAAATATGAAAGTCAAATTTTAAAAACATTTTTTTAAATAATTTTGGCTACCTACTTGAACCTATATAGAAATTTGGTGATTTTATTTTTAAAAATTGGTTGATTTTGGAAATTTTTTAAAAACACTTGGTTTTAGGACTTTCAACCCTAAACCCTAAACCAACCCTACCAATCCATGTTGTACTAGAGAAAAGGAGGTTTCCTCAATGGTTTTATATATAACCTAGTCTTTTTAGTTTGGAAGATTATACACCGTAACCTTCTTATTTGGAAGATTATGAAATTGTCATCCAAGTGATATGAGGCAAGTTGAAAAGCACAAACTTTCCCATAGCCATTATTATGGTATGTCATTGAATGTAAAAAATTATATGGCATAATCATTCATCACATATCCTATTGTGCATTTTGACATCTTGATTAGCTCGATTTTCATGTATAATTTAACTTTGATTTCAAATTTAGTTAGAAATATGGTCCAATGTATCCATCCATGAATTCAATTTTTAAAAAAATTTCATGTGTTCATATTTGCAATGTCAATTGCACAAGTAATTCTTTCATTTTGAGATGTGCCGTATACTCGTGTAAATTATTTTTTTTATCCTACAATTTATTTGCTTATATTCACATAGTATGTATAGGGTAAATGACGAAATTAATACATCTATCAAACAATTAATTAATTTTGAAGATTTCAATGTCAAAAGATAGAATATTTAATAAAAATTTAAAAATTTCCTTCACAAGAATTATTTTTTGAGTTCTTTTTTTTAGTGGAAATTTTCACCATGATTTCTACAAATAAATGTAATCAATGTTGAAGCTTGCAAAGGTTATTATGATATTATCTTGTGTGAACAATGCATGGGTTATTTTATTTAACTCCTTTTTAATCCTCATCAAGAGAGAATTAAATGAAATAAATAGCTTAATATGCATGATGCTATCATCCCTTGGTGGGAATCCAACAACTAAGCAGGTCTCATTCAAGAAGGTGAAGAAGGTAAAACCCACCATCATGGGTGCTGCTGCTGCTGGTGGCTGGGTTCTTCACCCTGGCTGCCAACAACAATAGCCATGGTCATGATGGTGGGTGAAGCAAGAATGCATCATAATTTCTTGGCTTGCAATATAGCAATAAGTTGTGGGTTCCCCATTCTCTATGATCAAAAGCACCTACTATAAGAAAAATGATAATGGTTAGGTAAGAGAACTATTCATGAACCCATTTTTTTAACACAACTCATTCATTCATTCATTTGGAAAGTGGAAAAAAAATTTTAAAAATAAATCTTTTTCAATAATAGAGGTATGTGACATGCTAACCCAATAGATACTTTGTTAAGTAGGGGAAGGAAAAGAATTGATTAGAGGGGCCGTGGGTGAGATAGCTTCCTACCACATGAGAGAGAGACTAGCTCTCTTGGGCTGTGCGTCTTTGGGCTTTTCTTTGGCCTTCCCTTTTTGTCTCCCTTTTGATGGTTCCAGCCATCCATCTTTTATTGGATTTTTTGTTTTGTGACTCAAGAATATTATAAACAAAAACTGACACAAAACATTCCACACTGTTATGTTTTTTTTGGGACAAAATTTGTCATTTTTTTCAAAAAAAAATTGGAAAAATCTTGAAATTTTTTTTTTAAAGAAAAGCATTTGGGGTTTTTCTGGAGTAGTATAAAACAAGATTGGACTTGTTTTTGAATTTTTTTGTTGCTTTTTTTTTTTTTTTTTTTTTTTTTTGGGGGAGGAAAAATTCGCCAAATTTTCTATATTAGAAAAAAAAAAAGCTGAAAATAAACTGAGTTCATGTTTCCAGTCATCTCCTCTTCTTCTGTTCCTTTTCTGTGCACTCTTTTGTTCTCCAAGGGCTTCCAAGAAAGCAGCAAGGAAGGAAGGGAGAGAGATCGAGAGAGAAGAAGAAGAAGAAGAAGAGACGTGCAAGAGGAGGATTGTTTGAGAACTGAACTGGAAGAAAGGAAGCAAGTTGTATATATATAATTTTTTTTCTTCCTGTGGCCTGCCTGGGGCCTTTTGTCCCAGTAGCAGCACCACCGCCAGGAGCCATGGAGGATGCATTCGCTAGATCTGTTTCTGAGGTAGGTACTCTGCTGGTGCTGGTGCTGGTGCTGGTGGCTTAACTTTGTATTGCCTCTCTCTCTCTCTCTCTTTGCTTTGCTCAACAAAAAGTAAAGTAGCTACCTTTCATGGGTTGCTTCCCATTTCTTTTTTCAATTTCCCAGATCTCGATTCCTCTGTCTCTCTATCTCTGTGTTTTTTCTGTTGTAATTGTTATTTTAAACTTATTTTGGGTAGATCTAAAATGGATCTTCTTTGCCTTTGCAAAAACCCATCTCTTTTTTTCTCATTCTTGTGGTTGCTGCCGTTCCTGATCTTGCGGGGGGGGCGGTGGTGGGGGGGAATTTCCTTTTGGTGAGAAAGTAGTGAGTGGGTATGAGAAAAAAGCAAAAGGATTGAGCTTTTGTTTGTTTGTTTGTTTGTTTGTTTGTTGTTGTGGACTTGTTGGGTGGTAGTAGTAGTTTTGGGGTGAAATCCTCCTCCACACTTGTTGTATGGATTGCCATTATGGCTGTAGATCTTGCACAATACAAGCTCTAGCTGCTTTGTGCTGTCTCCAAAATTCATCAGGAATAAGGCAAAGGAATTCCAAGAATTTCCATCACCAGCAGCAAAGAAAAAAAATATTCTACTGGGAGTTTTGGGGATTTTAGATTTGTATATCTCCCTCTCTCTTCTGCACATCATTGTTCTTCTATAGTTCACTGAAAAGATCTTGGATTGTTCTGCATTCGGTAATTAGGGTTTTGCTGTCTGTCGATAGCAAAATGATTAGCAGGCTGATTTTGTAACTACTAGGAATTTGCTTGAAAGACATGATTTTCTCCAAATTCCCATCTCCTCCAATTGTGTCTGCTCTGCAACTTCTGCATTAAAAATAAAATAAAATGCATCATCAAATCAAATGGATTGTCTGCAACCCTATTTTTCTCTTGATGATATGTTCCTGGCTGTGATATGCTCCAAATCAATTAAGTCTTCAAGGGTGATGAGAAAGCTCCATTGCAGGAGATACTGTACTATGGAATGGTCAAGCCCTCTGCCCATTATGTTGTTGGGTAAGGCACTAGGTGAGCCTGATAGGGCAAGATAGACAATGCACCCCATGTAATGGGCAAGGGCAAGGCCATTCCGGAATGATGATGTTAAGGTATCTGGATGGCAGACTTGATGATCTGAAAAATAAAATTTGATGTTCAACAGACATGTTCTGGTCACTACTACGAGTGTATGATTGTCACTAGAAGATTATGTCATATAGTGTGGTCAAGAATAAAAAATGACATTATCTGCCACCCCAGACGTTAATGTTTGCAATCAAGGCATGCATGCCATTGTGTTGCTAAGTGTTTCCTTAGAAATTCTTGAGCAATCTTGAAACATGTGATCAAATCAATTTTGATCCAATGCAAAAATTGCATTCTTTTGTTATAGTTTCCGAATTGTGGACTGGCACATAATTATTTTTTCTGGTTGTAGGTTCTATCATTCTTCAATGTGGATCCAGCACGGGGGCTTGACGACCTACAGGTAGAGAGCCCTAACCTTGTTTGCTATTTCCTGTGTTAAATTTTACATTACATTTCAAGGAAAGTTCTCATACATGAGACTTTTTTGGTTCCGCATCACTAGTCCTTCCTTTCCACCACAAAAGAAATTTTCAAAAAAGTACTTCTTTTGACTCTCGTCTCTCGGAGTCCTCTTTCTACTGAAACACATTAATCTGGCAAAGTAGAGGAGAACAATTGCTGATGATACTTACAAGGATGGGCATGGGGTGTTGTGTGCAGGTTGCTGAGAATCGATCATTATATGGAGCGAATGGTACTGTTTTTTTGTTTTCTGAAAAAGGATTTGCTGCTTGATGCTACATATAAGTAGAAACAATAGATGTGGGATATAACCAGTGAGTCCTAGAAACTTAGATTCAGGAAATCAGTGTTGATTTAATTTACAAGTTTCAGTCTTCATTAAAGGTTTGTTCCCAGGTTGCAAGATCCAAACACCCAACTAGGGATCTTCTCCAGGACATGTTGAGTGCTGTTGTAGGATGATAGCATGTTAGGTTGCCAATGGTGGACTAAAAAAAAAACTGATCCCATCTGAACTCTCTAAAAATTGAGCAGCTTGAGCTTGCAAAACCTACTGGGATCAGGGTACCCAAAACCAGGAATCCACTGGTGCCATACCCACCATTGTATAAATGGACCTTTGGAGGTTATTCGTGTACAATAAAGCTGACACCTTGTTTTGCTGCGTGATTGTTCCATGGCTGGTTGGTTGTTGTCGCATACTCATCGACTTGCACAGTGCTTCCAGTGGAGGAGGGTAAGTGGGTGCTTTTTTTTGCCCTATTGATGAAGAAGCCAAAATCTTGGACTGTTGAAGTTTCCTCAGTAACGCTATATGATAGGGTTGCTACGTAGAGATATGGGGACTTAGACTAGGGTTTAGGGTTTAGATGCAACTTTTCCTTTTTTTTTTTTGCTTTAGCATAAATTGCCCCAAGGACATGTCTTGGGAAGAAGCATGAGGCCCACCATGCTGCAATTACTGGCTGGGCTGGCTCCCTCTCTTATTTTGGGTTTGTGTTGATGTTTCAACAGGCACCCCATTCTGGAAGCTCATCTTGAAGCAGTTTGATGATTTACTTGTCAAGATATTGATTGCAGCTGCCATTGTGTCCTTCCTCCTTGCAATTGTCAATGGTGAAACTGGAGTCACTGCCTTTGTGGAGCCCTCTGTAAGCTGCCCTTCATTGCTTACTAATGATTAGAAATTTTAGTTCCAGAGTTTCCCAACTGGGTGGTTTGGCTTTAGGGTTTAGGTCCAGAGGTATTCCTTTCTTATTACCCTGGGAGCCATGTTCTTGACTGAGTTATTCTCTGCCAGGACACTTTGTCAGTCAAATTCACGTGTCATGGCTGCTCAATTGCATGGGTGGGTGTTGTCCATTCTAGATTGAGGAGCAGGCAACAAGTTCAAGTATGAGAAAGAACTGATGAGTACAGGTAGCATTAGTGACATTCTGTGTTTCTGTTGATTGCTGTAGGTCATATTGCTGATTTTAGCAGCAAATGCAGCTGTAGGAGTGATCACAGAAACAAATGCTGAGAAGGCTCTTGAGGTAAGCAAAAAGATATCAAGTAGAAAAGTATTAGGATAGAGCCTTCTCTGTGATGACCCAATATACCATTTGTTGAGTTTAAAGTTGCCATATCTAACTGAGAATTGACATCTGTAGACAACACATTATTTGCTGAGGTCGTTGTTTTGGGCTTTTTGTTTGTCAGTTGAAGAATTGGCATGCATAGAGGAGGAGCCTCAAACATCTTTCCCCCCACTCTTCCCACTAGCAAGTAAAAGGAGGTGGTTTTTTGTTTCATGTTTGAGGTTGTGATTTGCAGGAACTTAAAGCCTATCAAGCGGAGGTGGCAAAAGTTCTACGGAATGGTGAGTGAGATTCTTATGGTATTGAGGTTGTTGTGCTGATTTGGCTGTCAATTATGGTCACATCCCTTCTCTTGTACGCATCAGAACTGGTCATGTAAGTATTTATTATTTGATACATCCTGTGCTGCTCAGGTATGCTCTCCATTACCCCTGCGACAGAGCTTGTTCCAGGCGATATTGTGGAGGTTGCAGGTAGTTCTCCTCATCATTCTTGTTTGAACTTAGGATCCAGGGTTTAGGCTTTAGGGCATGTAACTGAACTTGAATTGGATACATTTCTCTCTACAACCTGATCATGTGGGTTTCTGTTGATCGGTTGCTGCTTTGCATGTGGTTGACCCTGCTTCTGCAGTTGGGTGCCAAATTCCGGCAGACATGCGTGTGGTTGAGTTGCTAAGTAGTCAATTGCGAGTTGACCAAGCAATTTTGACAGGTTTGAGAACATGGAAGTCATCTGGAAACATTGTAGTTGTATTATCTCTTTGGCTAAATAGGTGTTTGTGTTGGGTTTGGGTTTCTGCCCTGTGCCCCTCATGTCAGGCAGTAATTAAGATTGCTAAATGGAAGAAATTTCCATAACCTGTTTACTCAATGTTCAAAGAGAAAGGTTTTAGGGTTTTAAGGTTCCTTCAGTCAGGGGATTACAAGTTTGAGCTATGCAGTTTACTGAAACATGCTTTGTAGCTAGGTAGCTGAGTATAAAGTTTTGCTTTTTGGATTGCTTTTACAGGAGAGAGTTGCTCAGTTGCAAAGACTTTGGACCAAACATCAGTGCTGAAGGCAGTGTACCAGGATAAGACTAGTATACTTTTCTCAGTATGTCCTTGACCTTGTTATTATTGCTATTGTCCTTTCCTTGGTATGGCTTCCGTGAGTTGATGGAGAGAATTTGCAGCAAGCTGTGGTTGATTTTAGAGTAACCTCCTGATGGTGAATCCAGCTGTCATTACTTTGTGTTTTCAGCAGAATAGTGCTGATTCCAGGAATTATGGAGAATTCATTTTCTGCCTCCTGGAAGCTGTTGTTGACTTTGATTAAACTTTCTGATTTGGAATTTGAACTGATGATGTTCAGTGATTCATCTAACGGCTTTACAGCACACATGTGTAGGGCACTGTTGTAACGGTGGGGCACGCACGAGCCATTGTTGTTGGGGTTGGCTCCAAGACAGCAATGGGGAAAATCCGTGATGCCATGTCAGAGTCAGTTAATGTGAGTAACTCTGTAGGGTTTAGGGTTTAGGGAACCTTGGCCCTCTTGATCATAGGATGGATTGAAATCTAACAGTAAGTGCCAACTGGACTGTACCAGCAAACCAATATAGATGGACAAGCAATGGTCAAGCACATATGCCATTGTGTTCATATGGAACATGGCATGTAGGTACTCTTCTGGACTACGGCAGTTCATGTTCAAGAGATTTATAGTTGTGTTGGTCGTTGCAGGAGATGACACCGCTCAAGAAAAAGCTTGATGAGTTTGGTTCCTTTTTATCTAAGGTATGTATGTACTTCAGTGCTTGTTTCCCTTTTTTTTTGTTTGGTCCAGTTTGCCCTGATCGAGCTGAATTGGATTGCCTAGGAAGTTAACTCAGTGTTGATTGAGGAGAACAATTGTGCCGCAAAATGGAATGTAAAAAAAATGGCTGCCTTCTAAGGTTTTGTTGGTTTTCACAGGTTATTGCAGTGGTGTGTATTCTTGTGTGGGTTGTTAACATTGGTCATTTCCATGACCCAGCTCATGGAGGTATTGTGCGGGGAGCCATCTACTACTTCAAGGCAGGTTCTTTCTGCAACAATTGCTTGTCTACTTGATCATTTTCAGTCACGATGATTTTTATTCTTTTTCTTTTTCTTCTTATTTGCTTAATTATTTTCCATTGGAAACAAAATGGTGGTTCTCACAAGTGGTTTTGAGCAAAACCCGTTTGAGCCTTCTTGAATTTTGATTTTATACTTCTCACAATGAAGTGGGTTTTTTTCTGAAAGGTAGCTCAGAGTCTACTGGCAGGTCCCTTTTGTCAGTAAGTGAGACCTGAGTCCTCTCACTGAATTTTCAGAAAATTGCATTTGATGTTGTGAGCAGATAGCTGTTGCTTTAGCAGTTGCCGCCATACCAGAAGGACTTCCTGCAGTTGTTACAACGTAAGTTGCACACTGAAGTTGTAACATCAAGTTTGAAATTGGAAATTGGAAACTGCCTTCAATATGTATATCACTAGCACCATATTACCATGCTTATTGGACCACAAAAAAAATGCACACCGCTGTATGCACTTTGGTACTTGTGCCTATGTGACCCATTTCAAGCATACCCATTGCAAAGGAACTACAGCTAGATCTGAACTGCTTGGCTTTGAGGTTCAGTTGCTTGGCACTTGGTACAAAGAGGATGGCAAAGCTGAATGCAATTGTGCGTACACTGCCTTCTGTGGAGACACTTGGATGTACAACAGTCATCTGCAGTGATAAGACTGGCACTCTGACCACCAACATGATGTCAATCTCCAAGGTTTGTTCTTTCTTTTGTAGCTACTGGTAGAAATATCCTAGAGATGGCATTCCTGAGATGATGAATGCTGAATGATTTGTGGATGTGTGCTTGATTGTTGTAGTATATACCCATGCTTCAAGCTGATGATCAGAATTTCTCATTTTTAAGCCGAAGAGTCATTGTGGGTATTGGCAGGTATGTGTGGTACGCTCAGCTCACCGTGGACCGGTCTCTGCAGAGTACAATGTCACTGGAACCACATATGCACCTGAGGGCATCATTGTTGATTCAGCTGGTCTAAAGGTTTGCTCTATCCCTGTGTTTTTTTTTAATAAACTTTTTTGGGTTTAGGGTTTAAGGTTTAGGGTTTATAGTTTCTTGAAAATGTGTGTCCTGATGTGTTTTGTTTTGGCAGCTCGAACACCCAGCAGATATGCCATGCTTATTGCACCTAGCAATGTGCTCATCACTTTGTAATGAGTCATGTGTGCTTTATAATTCTGAGAAAGGCATGTACGAGAAATACGGAGAATCAACAGAAGTGGCTCTTCGGGTTCTTGCCGAGAAGGTTTGTAACAGCACAACAGCTGCTTTTTAATCATGGGCTGCCAGTTTCACTGTTTGAATTTATGCTTGGTCGAGATGTAAAGTTAGTGCCATTTCTTTTCTCCCCAGCCTTAGAACTCATCAATCTGAGGTGGCATCAGGTTGGGCTGCCAGGATTTGACTCTATGCCATCAGCATTGACAATGTTGAGCAAGCAGGAGAGAGCTTCATATTGTAATCATTACTGGGAACAGCAATTCAAGAAGGTATATGTATGACCTTGATCGTCTATTGAATTTGGCGATGCACCACCCATCACCTGTGACTCTTTTTTTCCTTCTTCACACAAATGGGTGAGGCTGCTTACTATCATTGTTGTCACCTGCATGTGATGGGGGCTCGGCAGGTTTCAGTACTCGAATTTACACGAGATCGCAAGATGATGAGTGTATTGTGTTCTCGTAAGCAACAAGAGATCTTGTTTTGTAAGGGAGCCCCTGAAAGCATATTTTCCAGGTGCACAAGTGTACTTTGTAATGATGATGGATCTGCTGCTCCAATGACTGCTGAGATTCGTGCAGAGCTTGAGGAGAGACTAATCAGGTACTTTGTCTGAAGGGTTTGAGGTTTATGGTATTAGGGTTTAGGGTATGAATATGGTATTGTGCTGTTGAACAAAGTATGCAGCTTATTCTCTGCCTAGTTGTTGTCACACACAATTTTGATTGTACCCTGTGTAGCAATTGCACCATAACCTGTGTGGGTGTTTTGTCTATGTCATCTATTAGAAGATGGCATGGACAATGGGTGTGTACCAATTGATGTGCAATTCCAAATTCCAAAATCCCAAATTCTGAATCTGGTGATCAAAGCAGTCATTCAGTGATTGGCACTTTGCAGTTATGGGCAGAAGGAGACACTGAGGTGTTTAGCTGTTGCACTGAAGCCTATGCCAATGGGACAGCAGACTGTGACACTAGATGATGAGTACAACCTAACACTTGTTGGACTGGTACTTCTTTTTCCAACTTTTGTAACCCATAACTGGGTTACATGAACAAGTATCTCCAATTGCAGGGGTCATATTTCATAGAAAGAAAATAAAATTGTGGCACTCAGAATAGGGAGATGATGAACTGATGATGAGTTGCACAGACTTGACATATTTCGGTCCCAATTGTTTGGTTGATGACTGATAGACATGAAAGACAATCTTGATCAGGATGAATTTAGGGTTTAGGGTTCAGGATGCCCGCTTGATTCAGATTCACTTGCAACAAGCTGGCTTAGTTTGCTGCTCTAAAGAAAAGTGATGTTTGGGTTTTTTAAGGTTTAGGGTTATTGATTCTCATGTGTAATCACCTGGTATTCTGTTGTTCTCTGCTTCTTCACAGGTTGGAATGCTGGATCCACCAAGAGATGAAGTAAAAAGTGCAATTGCACTTTGCAAGTCAGCAGGAATCCGTGTCATTGTTGTAACTGGAGACAATAAGGTGTGATCCGTGTTGGGTGCTGTTCTTCTCTTAGGAACTGCAAGGAGTAATTCTTTGTTCTAGAAGCTTTGCAAAACTGGGGTCCTTGTGTCACAGAGCATCAACCTTTCATGTACTTTTGGTGCCATGGGGAGACAGATGTGTAAGCAATTGATGTACTGTTATGATGTAGGCGACAGCAGAGTCAGTTTGCCGGCGCATTGGAGTCTTTGATCCACTTGATGATTTGACAGGGAGATCTTGCACTGCGTCTGAATTTGAAGACTTGCCTCCCATGCAGCAAGCAGTTGCCATTCAAAAATTATCATTGTTCTCAAGGTGAAAAAAAAGAACTGGAGCTGCAGTTGCTTAGTTTCCATGAAGTTATATTAGTTTTGTTTGTCTCCTTGATGCCATGGTTTGTGCACTCACCACAACCCTGAATAAAAAGACTGAAAAACCCACACCAAAGGAACGTTGTCTGTCCATAGAGGGACAGAAAAGTGTGTTTGACTGCTCTAATGTTTGAAAGTCAAGTGCAGCAAAATGCAAATGGTAGAAGTTTCTGATCAGCAACCTAAAAGAGATTCTGATGGATTTGCAGAGTGGAACCATCACATAAAAGCATGCTGGTGGAGGCATTGAAGAACCAAAACGAAGTGGTCAGTTTACTCAGTACACCTGTTAGCCCTATTGAACAAGGTTGCAGACTTGTATCATGGATCAAATTTCGAGCCTTGAGACTTGTAGTAGTTTTCATTGTATGGTTGAAATACTCTTTTAGCTGGGATGATTGTTTATGCAGGTGGCCATGACAGGTGATGGTGTCAATGATGCACCAGCTCTGAAAAAGGCTGACATTGGGATTGCGATGGGTTCTGGGACGGCTGTTGCAAAGGTCAGTTTGCTTTGTACCCAGCTGCTCATCCTGCCCCCCCTTCTCCTATGTTATTCTGCTAAAAATGTCACCTTTCCTTTTGTCAAATTTTTTTTGGCATTAGAGCCTTAACTTCTTCCTGATCCAACTCCGATCTTCTTTGGGACCTGACCCTTACTGATAATGGGTTGTGCTGTGTGTTTGTGCAACAGAGTGCTTCTGATATGGTCCTAGCAGATGACAATTTTAGCACGATTATTGCTGTAAGTATATACACCTGAGAATGAAAGATGTTTCATTTTCTCTTTCCTTGGTTACTCACCTGTTTTCATGCCATGGTATTTTTTTTGCCTCAAAAGAGTCTGACATGATGTGTGAAATTCATTTGCTTTTGCTCAAAACACTTTTTGAGAATCTTGAGAACCAACTGAGCTGCTTGTGTAAAGGTTATGATGATCTGCATACCCATGTCTGGGTTTGTCTCAAGGTTTGATTCTCCTCTTTATTGAGTCCCGGGAGTCTGGAGTCCTGGGAGTGAGGGTTGAGTCTTGGGTGGAACCCATCATGAGCTGAAGCATCACTGCAACTACCTTAACTTTGGGATGTTTTATCTCTGGTTTAAGCATAATTATTTTCAGGATGTGGCATGGTTTTGTGCAGGCCGTTGCTGAGGGGAGGGCAATCTACAACAACACAAAGCAGTTTATCCGCTACATGGTGTCATCCAACATTGGAGAGGTTGTGTGCATTTTTGTTGCGGCTGCTCTCGGCATGCCAGAAACTCTTATACCTGTATGTACTTGCACACCCATACTGTAATTTTATTAATTTTATCATTTCAAAAATTCATAGGCAATAATTGTGGACTGACATCTTGTACACATCTCGGATGTATATTTCTTGCTTATGTTAGTGGGGTCCAACTGCAGCTTGGATCTTGTGTACCATAATGTAAGTGGAATTTGGATTTCTTTTGAGCAGGTCCAGCTTCTGTGGGTGAACTTGGTGACTGATGGCCTGCCTGCCACAGCACTTGGGTTTAATAAGCAGGACCGCAATGTCATGATGGTCCGACCACGCAAGGTTAGAAGAAGTCAAGTAGCAAGATGGCTACAACTATCTTTCACTCCTATGTTTCCCAAAAAATGACTATCTACAACATATAGAATGCAATCTCCCTCTTTTATTTATTATCTTTTGAAGAAAGTGATGATGGGTCATGGTAAAGATGGCTTGTAGTTTACACATTTCCCCTTTCAAAGAGCTTTGAGACATATGCATGGCAGGTGGAGAAATTATTTTTTTATTTTGATGTTGTTGTTTTGATAACTGGATGCAGATGGATGAAGCGATTGTTAATGGGTGGCTGTTTTTTCGATATGTCGTGATAGGAGGTGACCTTTTCAAAGCTTTGCCACCTTGCTTTTTTTTCTTTTTCTTTTTTTTTTTTCATTTCTTTCCTCCAGCATATATCTGTTTGGCTACTGTGCTTGTAACTATCCAAACACTAATGTCAGACATCATTGGATTGTGACCATTACCTGCAGCATATGTCGGTTTAGTGACAGTGGGAGGCTTTGTATGGTGGTTTTTGTACTATGAGAATGGTCCCAAACTGCATTGGGCAGAATTGGTAAGATATATTCTTGACAGTTCTCTTAGTACCAGCAATATTGATGGCTCCTTTTCACAGCTTGCAACTGGATTCTCAAATAATAATTTGGGTTTGCTGATAAGAAGGTTGGGTTCCAAGTGTTTTCTGCTTAGGTCTACAGTTCATTGTGAAACTTTAATGCTTTGAAGTTCAGCAAGAGTATGGTTTGCAGCGTTAACTGTGCTGATCTTTTTTTATGTGCTTGATGATCATTGACAATGTGCTGCAGGTCAGCTTTGACTCATGTGCTGAGAGGGACACTCTTTATCCTTGTACAATCTTCCAAGATCGGCATCCATCTACTATCTCCATGACTGTGCTTGTTGTTGTTGAGATGTTCAATGCCATGAACAACCTGAGCGAAAATCAAAGCCTCCTGTGAGTGTTTCAGAAACTTTTTCAAGGAGCTCTTTTTCATAACCCTTTCACCACATACTACTGCATTCCTGTTGTGTTTAACAGATCCCAAGCTAGGCGTCTGTGCCATGTCAGGCTGGAAAAAAAATCTAACTTTGGCAATATTTCAGTCAGCTTGAAGAGAATTCTGCAAATTTAGCCTTGTCTGTGCATGGATTCTGTTGATGCTTGTGAAGTTTTTCACATAGGAGTGACGATATGTGATAGTGTCTTGTCCAGTGCTAATAATGAAATTAGGGTGTTTTTTCTAGGACTCTACCACCCTGGAGTAATCTGTGGCTGATGGCCGCAATTGCTGTTTCAATGATTTTGCATATGCTCATCCTTTATGTTCATCCTTTGGCCATCATGTTCTCGGTATGTATCTCCTCTGTTTTGGTTCTATTTAGAGCAATTTCATAATAATGGTCCCAATGGAAACAAATTATGATGGGTTGTGTCTCTGCAGGTCACACCATTGACATTTTCAGAATGGAAGGCAGTGTTCTGGCTCTCATTTCCTGTGAGTATCATCACTGCCTCACCTAAGTGATCAACATGTTAGTAAATTCCGGCTGGGGCTTTAGTTTCTTAGTTGAAGGCATTGAGGATTTTCATAGCTAAACAAATTCTTGCTAAATCCAATTTGGGTGTTCTCTGTGGGTTAAGTTAGATCCATACCATATCTTATATTTGCATATGGTTGAGTACCTTGTCATTGGAGTTTTGGGTATCAGTAGGTGGTGTCATGTCCTCTCTTTATTGACCTGTCTCTGTCCTTCGATTCTGACATTGTAATCTGTGACAGGTAATTCTTGTCGATGAACTGTTGAAATTCTTCTCTAGAAGAGTGAAAGGTAATCCATTCACCACCCTCTTCATTGTTGTTTTTCCAACTGTTGTAGCATTGGTTCTAGTGCGTGCAAAAAACCTGAGGTGCTGTTGTTGAACCTAACATAGATCTGTAAGTTGGATTGAAGTTTTGGTTTTCAACTCTTTAAATCACCTGGACTCTTTTGAGTATGTGAGAATATAGGGTCAAACAAAATGGTCCACAAGTATCTGAAGATACCACCAAAGCATTTATGTTTGAACATAATAGGCTTCTTTAAAAGCACAAAAGTGAAATTGCCTGCCAATGTTTCTTCTAATTACTTCATTCCTGTTTTTGGTATCTGCATTTATAGATACTGAAGATACTGTGTAACTCACATTTCAACTCACTTAAGGTCCCTGTGGCAACCTTCAGATCTCGTCAGACATTTCACTGGCTTATGTGAATGTCATGTTGTTTAACATTGTGTAGGTCAAATGCCAAGTCTGCGGTTTCGAAAGTACGACTTTCTTCCAAAAAGCCTTACACGTCAGGAGTGATGGGTTTGGAATGACTTGTAGTGTGTTCAGGCTCAGAAGCAAAAAGCAGGTAGGATTCATGGAGCCCATTTGTTTTAAGGTAGATGCCAACAGATTTTTAGGTTAAGATAGGTTTCTTAAAAAACAGTGTCGGTTAATTAGCACAAATTTTCTCCAAGCACCATGAGTTAGGATTGCTTGGAGCCATATCTCATAAGCTGGGAATCCCCACCCTGATATGCAGTTTCTATTTCACAGAAAAAAAATTGTCTTGGGAGACAATAGGAAAAATGTCAAAAAGGATGTAATGGGTATTTGCCCGCAGTTGCAAATCTGCTTGTTATAGCACTGCATATGATTTTTGTAACAGTTCATGTTGCGCCCGAAACAATATGTTTGAATTTGTTGATATGTGTGAATTTATATGTGAACAGCAGTTTTGAAGGTTTCCTGGATTTGGTTGGTTTAATTGCCAGGGTAATTAATAATTTCAGCAAAATGCGGTCAGCAGCCCCATTTCTAATTTTCAAGAATTTTGACAGTCAAGTCTTTAAGCACAAGATAATGCACATAGGTTTCAGAAGAAAAGATGGGAGACCAGTTGCAGGGGCAGACTCTTCTAACAAAGGGTCATGAGTTTCAATTCTTAGGTTTTTCAACAGGGCTATACTTCTTAGCTTCATTTTTTTTCAGCTTCACCGGTTGAGCCTCAGTCAGACTTATGGTAGTTTACCTGGTTTCACCCCTTCACATTGCATTTGTTGAAATAGTTCCAATGCCTTCTCACCTTGACCACATTTAACATGTCCCAAAATCATAGCACTCCAAGAAACAACATCATGTGTGGTCATCTTGTTGAACACTCTCTGCGCATCCACTATGCTCCCACATCTAGCAACTGATGTTTGGTGTTAAATAATTCCCAAAATGTTTGGCCAAAAAAGAGAATTTTTTGAACCATTTCTGTGGAAATCTTTGAAAGTTGAGCCACCAACCTAAAACCTAAGGAGGCTTATGACTGTTGTAGCCATGACAATATTATGAGACTATTGCTTTAGATACCAAAGGTGAGGTGGACTTTGTATACTTATTCTTGACTGTTGAAATTCTGGAATATTCAATTGGACAATTATTTAGCATACTATGCCAAGCAAACCTTCCAATACCTTTCCACTAATGTGAGAGTTACCTGTTTGTAGACTGAACAGTCCAAGTCTCTCCGAGGCAGTCATGCAAAGACTGCATCACAAAATTAAGTCACAACATTATCAAATTGAAGAAAAACCCTACAAATAAAAATCAAGGATGGAACCCATCCATCAGAAGTACAAGGCAAATGAGAACACAAGTAGACACAACCTAAAGAAAAAAACAAAAGCAAGCGATCAATAAAAATAAAATAAAGACCCTATGCAAAGAAACAAATCGGCTCATGACAGAGGTGCACTAGCTCTGATGTGTGGAATCAAGGATGGAACCCATCCATCAGAAGTACAAGGCAAATGAGAACACAAGTAGACACAACCTAAAGAAAAAAACAAAAGCAAGCGATCAATAAAAATAAAATAAAGACCCTATGCAAAGAAACAAATCGGCTCATGACAGAGGTGCATTAGCTCTGATGTGTGGAAGAGATCAAGAACCCCAAACAAGTGTAGTAGGTTATTGAAGAATCCTTGTGGCTTATGCATGCTACAAGGCTACAAACATGCACTATCAATAGTAAGAAACACGCATTAAAGGGACTAAAGAAGATCACTAATGACATGTGAAAGTGGTTTATGCACAAGCAATTAAAAATAAATCAAAACAAGAATGAAGACACCCATACATTTCAATAGCAAGGGGAATGAAGTCATCACATGGTGCTCATTCAACATATGATCGTGTCTTCTCTTAAGTAGTCATCATTGCTACATGTGTTATCGTTGTCAATGTTCTTTGCACCATATCTGTGCGAATCAAATCAGCAATGATGACGTCCATCAAGGTTCGAAAGTCATCTCTGGTGATAAAAATATCCATTCGTCATTGGGTGATGAAAAAAAAGGTGGGATACTTCCCTTTGAACATGTGTTCCACTCTCCAAAACAATAATTGCAACTGGATCCTTAAATTTATCGTGGGTTGTTATACGTTCATTCCCACTAGGGCATCGAAGCAAATGGGTACTTAAATCATCAATGATATGATCACATTCACACCATGAAAGATGGGCAACCATAGGATGTGGCAAAGCAAGATAGGTACATAATGCTCTTAAGAAATGGACTGAGGATAAATGGAATGTAGGTGTGGTAGGACAAGTTAATAATCAAACACCTATCTTAATGTACTCTCATGATATTTGAAAGAACATTTACTAGAAACGAGGCAAATTCCTACTTGTGTAAATAATTCACCAAAAAAACCTACAATTAGGAATAAGACTGAACGATTAGGTTTTCAAAGGGTGGGACCTAAGAATAGACAACTTGGGGTAACAAGGCTTGGGTATCTCATAGTGCCATCTAGAATGGGAAAGTGTCAATCTCAACATGAGCTAATGCATCCAGAAAAATAAAATGATCATCTTGCTAAAAATGAGTGAGAAGTGTTGAAGCAATCAATGCCCAACATTCAAAGAATATAAGGGCAATAATCCAAATTACAGAAAGGATGTCGAACCCGTTCAAAGAAATAGGAAAAATGACTTGACGACAAGATAGGAAACTAATAGAACCACCAAAAGATCCAACACCAAATCAAAAGTAAGAAACCTAGGAAGAAGTGATATAAAGTGGTCCAACCCCTGGGAAGACCAAGCTACACATTTCGTTAATTGCATTGAAAGCCTTAATGTTAAAAACTCTTGTTGCAATTGTAAAAAGACAAGAACCACATTTGATGTTGGACTTATTATATGAGTATCATCTGCCAATGAAAGGAAAACACAAGTAAAGTGCACTACTATTATAAGGCAAAAAGCACAAAAGTGAACTAAAGTAAACAATGGGTCCCCCTGTGATGTATTTAATTCCAATAAATGACTATGAAATCCCCATGGCAGGAACCTTGAGAAAAATATTGTGAGGATGGACATGCATAAAATTGTTGAACAAATGGGAAAAGCTTATCCAGAGAACTTAACGAAAATAATAACTCTTGAAAAATGTCTGACCGTGACATCAAATTAAAGGCATTATAGACATCCACCTTTAGCACCACCCAATCTAGGTGCAAATTTAACATTGTTCGAATGCCATGAACCATTATCTCACACCCATCACGAGTTGTTACACCAAATTGATGAGGATTAAAATGTTCCACAAAAATATCCATAAATTGAATAACCAATGTGCAAGCAATTAAATAATAAGTTACCTCACCAATCGCAATGGGACATATGCTTTCAAATGCTATGAGTCGAGATGCACAAAAGCAAACATGATACTGAATGTGAAACATGATCTTGAGCAATGTAGCCACACACTTCGAAAAAAATGTCAAAATTACTCATAAAATCATCTAGGACAAAACAATCTCGTGAAAGCTTATACACCATACCCAAGGGGCCACTAAAAAAAATGTGGTGAATGAGCCAAGGCAGAATTAAATGTTTCTCAATCTTAAGTAACCTCTGTTTCAAGATGGAAATCATTAACAAAAGGGGGGAGATCAACTTCAACAAGTGAATGGAGAAGGCGGAGGACGCCCATGGTCTTGTTAGATGGTAGATGTGTTTGGAGCTATTGTATGTATTGTTTAAACATACTCCCTTACGTGAGCAAAGGCCTTTGCACAACATAATTTTGGTAATGGAGGTGGGGTAGGATTTCGAATTGACTCCAAACATCTACAATAATATAAAGTAAATTTTATAATCGTGTACTTTTCCTATAATGTCTCCCAATCACCACCCATGTATTGACGCAAGTGAATGCAAGTCTTTTGGTGGCCTTTTCTCACCACCCTATGGAGGAAAGGATAAACACCAAAAAGAAATAACCAAAAAAAATGTCAAACTATAATATCGAAAGGATCAGATGTTAATTGAAATAAAGGGATATGCAAAGCTCATTGAACATCAACTCAAAAAACATATGGAATATGATGGTATGAATGAGGACAAAATAAACCCAAATGGAAACCATCAATGATGTCTATGGATATAATCCATGTCCATGCTGAAGAGGGAAGAAAATAAAGTAAAGTTGAAGGCAACATTACCCTTGGGATAAATGATTGCCTATGAATGATGCATGAAAGTTGGTGTCATGTTAAACCCCCCTTGCATTAAATAAACAACTATAAAAAGGACAAGGAATGCAGGGTCGCAAAAGAGAAGATCATATGATAGATACTATAAAAACTTCTAATGGGTGTGGCAAGCAAGGCGAAAAAAGGTTAACGAATCAAAAAAGGATGAAGTTATTAATCGAAGTAAACTAGGAGGGATGGGAATGATGGGTTTATGGATGGAAGTTGGAGCACAATTGGGCATAGGTGTAATATTGTGATGGATGTGAACATTAAACACCATCTTCCAATGATGGAATTCATCCATAATGTTCATCCATAACTCCTAGTTCAGTCTTATTTAATTTTCAATTAAATTCCAACTAAGTTTCAATTAAATCTCAATAAGTCCTAATTAACTATTAAGTCTTAGTTAAGTCTTAGTTAATTCCAAGTTAATTCTCAATTAAATCCAAGTTAACTCCTAGTTAAATAATAATTAATTTTAGTTAACTTTTAGTTGACTCTTAGTTAAGTCCAAGTAAACTTTCAATTAATTCATAGTCAACTCTCAATTTTCAAAAAGTTTTCTTATTTGATGCACACATAAAAACCTCCTTGGAAACTTCCTTGAGCTAAGTCCCAAAAGGGGTATAAATAGGAACAGGACCCTTCATTTCTTTCAATATATTCAACACTAGTCTTAAGCACAATTTTGCACCATAGCCTTGTCATGTTCCTTTCATATTCATGTTTGTATATGTTAACATAATAAAGATTTGTTTTCACATTTGTTTTGCACGTCTCATTTTTTGTTTTTAGTTCTTATGTTATTATTTTTGAATCACATAATTTTGTCTTATTCTTTATATGAAAATTAGATTTAGACCTTTCATTTTGCCTTTGTCCTTGTGTTGTTTTGTGTCCTTGATAACTACTAGCTCTCCATTGGGTGTTTGTTGGAAGGGCTAGGATGGCTAATGATGCCTTGGGGACGGAGAACCCATGGGATTTGCCATGCATGTCTTCGGACTAGCAAATTTGGTCTAAAATTGAGTACACTTTTAATTTCTCTCAAACCCTAAAACTATTGCCTTAAAAATGGAGTACTTACAAACAAAGCGAATGAAACAAAGGGGACATATGCAAGCATATTCACAAAAGCGTAGGTGGGAATAGCAAATGAACTTAGTTGCAGATTCACCAATGTTTATGTGTGTGTTTTGCTACTCAAGGGCCCTGCTCACTTGCCTTGCCTACTCTACCTTGCCCATATCCCTCTTTACCTCACCTTGCCCTACCTTATATTCTTTTCCTTGCCCTTGCCCTTGCCCTTGCCCCACTTTGTTTTGCCTTGTCCTTGGGCACACCTGCCTTGCCTTTGGTTGTATTTGCCCTTGGCCATGCCTACCCTTGGTTGCCCATAATTGTGCTTGCCCTTGGTTGCATTTGGTAACACTAAGTTCCCTCGCATGGGTTGTGTAGCTTTTTTTTGTTATTTTTCATTTTTTTGTAGAAGTTGATGGTATTTTTATTTTTTATTGGATATGTCGTTATTAAAAAATCCTTTTGCTCTCGGAAATTTTATTAATCCCCATTCTACTTAAAGACAGGGACCACTTTGCATTTGGGGGTTTGGTGGCATTTGCCATTTTGATGTTAGAAATGTTATTTAGGAATATTTTGATTAGTTACATTTTATTATTATCGGAGGACCACTTTGTTCTTTGGGTTCATGGTATTTGACATTCTAACCTCAAAAGATGTTGGGGGACAATTTGCTCCTAAGTTTGTTGTCTTTACCATTTTGATTTTCAAGATGTTGTGGGACTATTTTGCTTGGCTTACATTTTATTATTTCCCCATTTGATTTTACACAATTCTCAATTTATTCATTCAAATTTAATGGGTCGAAATATGGGAGGAATTAACAATGCACTTTAATTTGGATGTGTTAAATACTAATATTGGCTCAGATAAAAATTGGGTTGTTATTGGGCATTTTAATTTACTACCAATGTTCAAAACTTCAAAGATAATTAGTAAATGACTATACAACTTTAATTATTTTAAAGTGAAATTTTCAACTTGCATTAGAACAACTTGAGCTTGTATTGGTGTGACCTAAGGATTTTATGACATGGTGGCATCATTCATCATGACTAGATCTACACTTGGTGTCAAAAAAAAACAAAAGAATAGCCATCAACAACTTTGGCACCTATAATTAAAGAAGGTTGATGTTTTTCTCATGGAAAATTAGGGTAGTAACAATACATGGCAATGTAAGTTAAAACAATTAAATTATATGGAAACTTTGACACCCTCATGCTAACAGATCAATTAAGACTTAATTTTGACAGTGAATCTAAAGAGTTCAAAGAAAGTCTTACAATAAAAGATTTATTTATCAATTCATTATATATTACACAAGTAATTAGTATAATCGACCATGCATTACACAAGTGACTAATACATTTGAAGTATTAACTAGTGTGTATTAAACAAGTAAATTACACATAGGTTGATGGAGGAAAGTTAATAATATTTTTGAGTTGACTTGACCAAAGAAGGAACAAAAGAGGTCACTTTTTGCTAGGGGTAAATTATTTTTTTAATTAGTTATTGGGATGAAAAATTAAGATATTGGGGCGAAATGGACGAAATTGAAGACGATCAAACACAAGGAATCCATTAAAATACCTTTAAAAAAAAGGGGGATGGATCATTTTATTTCCTTTGGTCATAAGGATTGTTATCTTAACTCAATTCTAGGATGAGGAATTTTCTTCAACTTTCATTGGGTAAAAGAATTATTATTTTAACATTAATTCATGAAAAAAAAGGCCATTGATTCGAAAAAAAAGGCATCCCACAAGTTTTTATTGGATAAAGGAAACAAAAAATAGGAGTCATGTGTGTGGTCCTTGTATCTATCATTCTCTTGTTTATTTTTTGGGGTGCGTGGCTTATGATTGGGACAAATGTGTGAGAGGGAGTGGAAGCTTTGTGTGTGTGTTCATGAACACAAATATGTTATGCAAGTGAAAATGTAAAAGAGCATGGGAGGATCCATGTGGAGAAATGCTAGTGGTTGAAAAGTTGTAAAGTAATTTGGTGAACAAGTTTTGAGGCTTTTAGTGTAATAATCGTTTTTCGTCAATCTATTATTGCATCTTCTTCAATCTTTGAACAATGCTAGTGTAAGAGTTGAGGTATGTCCTTATTAAGTTCTAGCACCATCAAAGCTTTTGTAATGGAGATGCTTATGTTGGCACTAGAGGGGATCCAAAGTTCTTTTTCCTCAATATTGTCAAATTAGATTTCAAATTTGTGAACATGTCTTTTAATTCCAGAAATAAAAAGTTGTGAAATTTTGTTTGAAAGTTGCCTATGAAGTTAGCTTTTCAACAACTCTATGCATGCTAAATTTGGAATTTTTATGAAGACATTATGACATTTGAATGAGTAGGGATCAAATAACTATGAGAGGTGAACTTTGTCCTCACTTTGAAATTTCATTCTAATTAATAAGTAAGAAAATTAATTGTAGAAAAAAAAGTTAAAAAGAACAAAAATAATACCTTGACCTCAACAAACATTGATTTATTACAATACAAATAAATTTATAAGAGGAGGTAAAGGATGGATTGGAAAACAAAACCAACAAGAATAATGCTGAAAATAAAATATATCATTCCCACACCCCAAGTTGTGATTGTGCCTTAACAATAAGTTGCAAAAAATTATATCAATTTTTGTTCCCTTTTCATGAAGGTTGTTGTGTTGAAACAAACCTACATTGTTTGGCCAAAATGAAATTTTGTTTTCACCCACTTCATTGTCCATGATTGTGTTGGCCTCCTTTAACAACTTGTGAACCATTCTCCTGAACATGTTGATGTCAACAGCTTGACCCTCCATTGTGCAAACCAACAGACCCAACTAAACCAAATTAGGTTTGTTTATGTTATCGCCAATACAGTGCATGCAAGGCACATGGTCTCTCTCAACTCGTTGAATGGAATGTCGGCAATATTGTCTTTTATGTAAGAAAGCCATTCGTTAACATCATTGTATGGGATTGTTGGGTAATCAAATTGTCACATTGGGCAAACCAATTGCATGAGGATGGTACATCGCCACCAATATTGGAGGATGGCAATGGGTCTAGTGATGTGTCGAATGTGTTCAACCACAAGGTTGGCAAATGAAGAAGATAACTTCAAGTTGTTGATGATAAGGAACTTCATGATTAGATAGTTCGCATGTAACTCAAATTGAACATGGCCTAAAGTTGGCGGTTAGCATATTTCAAAAAGGACCTTGCAGACTGCAACTAAATCAAGAACATCAATGTCATTGTTTTATTGTTGTTGGATGTAAGTAATGAGACAATCCAATGACGACACAAGATTTGTGTGCAAATTACCAAACACATTTATGATGGGACTATCATCTTGGGGGTTGTTATCCTTTGACTGGACCATTGTAGTGAAAAGTTTTGTCATGAACAAACAATACGTATGCCCGGAAGAGGGCATCCAAAGCTTGTCGAGGCCCACCATGGCCACATTGGACATATTAGTGGGGTATTGGCATGGTTGGGTGGACCAAAATCTGGCAAAAAAAAACTTGGCCCAAAGTCCATTTTGCAAGCTTTATAATGTGCACAATGTTGACACATGATGATGATAAAATGATATTTATCCATTCTTAGCAATTTTTTTCCATATGTGATTTGTGCATTGTAAAACCTAATGATTTATATAAGTCTAAGAAATTTAAACTCAAAACACCTTTGTTTTTAAATGATATGGACTTTTAAAAATAGGGTGTGTTTTTTCAATAGTCAAAAGTCCATAATGTAATACCTCCAATTCATATGATGCAAAACTTTTTTGCATTGTTTTTATTAATTCATTTCCACCTTGAAACCAATTCCCTAAACAAGTTCTAAATCCATCACTGAACCAAATTAAAGTCCATTAGCCTAATTGTAGTTGGCATTACACCCCAAATTTTCAATTTCAAAAGTCCATAGCTCTTGGGATTTTATGTTTTTTTCATGAAAAATTGCACCACGTAAATATTAAAGTCTATTATTTGAAAATGAATCCCTATTAACTAAACCCAACATATGTAATAATATATAACACTTGCAATCACACCCATTATAGAAAAAATACCCTTGTGATGCCAAAATTGGTCCACCCTACCATGCCAACACTTAATGGAGACGACCAATCGCCTCAACTGCTATTACACATCTTGAATGATGGTTTGTGCCTTCTCTAGATACACTTGGACCATCAATGGCAATTGATCCAAGGTGAAATCACAACTAAAAGTGCAAGGAACACAAATGTTGCCTTGATGTGGTTTAAAAACGTATCTGGTGGAATGATGTGCTTCATTGTTAAGTCATGTTAGTGAAAAACTAAAAGCCAAAAGCTTAATGCACAAACGTCTAGAGTGGGTGTTTGGCTTGCCAATGAGTGTTGATGATCCACAAATAATGTTTGCACTTGTTCCTTCAGCTTCAACCCAACATCACGTTCAAAACCCATGTTATGGTGATCCACACCAAAATATGTGGTGTAACCAATCTTTTTGAAAAGTTGTTGCACTTGGCAAGGTTGGCAAACATCATCATTTGATAAGTGGCAGTGGTGAAACAAATAGAGGTTCACAATGGTTGTCCTCTTTGCAAAATAGTAAATGCACCCATCCACCTTACATTGATACCCATTGAAGATGATGATCCTAGGTACTAGTCAGAGGAGCTATTGAATTGGAGCCACAATGTACTTATGGAGGTGATGATCATGGAAAGGGGTGGGTTGATTATCCTCAAATGATGATGTAAGATCCTCCATTGATGGAATGCCAATTATGACTTCATGAATGCATTGTTCTAAAAAAAAGCCATAGGTGAATGTGGATTTCGTAAAAACCTCATCAATTTTTGTAGTTTATTTAGAGGATACCTTCCATTGCTTAAAATTCAGAATGTTTAAACCTTAAACCCTCCTTCACCTTATACCCTTATTTTTTTCATGTTTATGGGTGGGGAATCAAGATTTTAAAATAATCAATACACATTCTTGGACAATATAAACACTTGTACAATCATCCCAATTGGCACCCAAATGGTGATGCAATTTAATGGATGAAACATGCACTAGCTACCCAAAAAATGTTATTGATCAACTAATTATATTGATTGGCCCATGTTGTTCCATTTAAATGACCTCCATAAATTCCTATCTTTCATGTTAATTAGCGAGAAGGGAAACAAATAAGCCCAAATGGGGCCATTGCAAAACTATTTTTAAAAGGCAATTCAAACATGGGAAATGTGGATTTAGAGACCACAATTTAGTTAGGAGAGAAATAGTGAAGCCCCATTTAATACACTATTCTAAGGGTAAATGACCATGAAAATCTTGGGAACCTTCAAAACTCATTTGAAGGTTATCCCATGGAAATTCAATAATTGTTCAAGTGTGGGCATGTGCGTTCAAGTCAAACGGAATTAGACTTTGTTGACGTAGCTTCACATTAAAACTTGCAAA